>Ga0209010_1000674_pt1 | contig 9981 bp, 9 predicted proteins | sample BlaSpr_A8_OM1_O3_FD_187985 | JGI IMG/M metagenome (GOLD analysis project Ga0209010, IMG submission 187985) | Forest soil microbial communities from Thunder Bay, Ontario, Canada - Black Spruce, Ontario site 2_A8_OM1_O3 (SPAdes) (version 2) | ecosystem: Environmental > Terrestrial > Soil > Boreal... | reverse complement strand
TCGGTGGTGCTCGATCTCACGCTGGCCGAGGACAAGGCGCTGCTCGCCGCCATGCTGGCGCGCGCCGATGTGTTCGTGCAGAACCTGAAACCCGGCGCGGTGGCAAAGCTCGGATTCCCGATCGCGGAATTGCGCCGCAAGCATCCGCGGCTGATCTGCTGCTCGATCACCGGCTATGGCGAGACCGGGCCGTTCGCCTTGCGCAAGGCTTACGACATGCTGATCCAGGCGGAGTCCGGCCTCGCTTCGATCACCGGCACGACCGAGCCGGCGCGCGTCGGCGTGTCCGTCGTCGATGTGGGCTCCGGAATGTACGCCCAGCAGGCGATCCTCGAAGCTTTGATCGCGCGGCAGCGCAGCGGCGAAGGCGCCGAGCTGTCGATTTCCATGTTCGACGCCATGGCGGATTGGATGACGGTGCCGCTGCTGCAGCAGGAAGCCGGCGAGCCGCCCAAGCGCATGGGCCTCGCCCACACCTCGATCTCGCCCTACGGTGCGTTCAAGAGCCGCGACGGTGTCGACATCCTCATCTCGATCCAGAGCGACCGCGAGTGGCGCGTGCTGGCGGGAAAAGTTTTAGGCGATGCCGCGCTCGCCGCCGATCCAAATTTCGCCACCAATGTCGAGCGCGTCAAACGCCGTGAGCAGACCGACGGCAAGGTAGCAGCCGTGTTCGGCACGCTCGACGCCGGCGCACTTGAGCAAAAGCTCGCTGCCGCCGACATCGCCTTCGCCCGCGTCAACACGCCCGCCGAGCTCGCGCGCCATCCGCATCTGCGCCGCATCACCATCGGCACGCCGAGCGGGCCGGTGTCTTATCCGGCGCCGGCTGAGCAGAAAAGCGCCACGAAACACTACGGTCCGGTGCCGGCCATCGGAGAACACACGGACAAAATCCGCGCCGAATTCATGCCGGCAGTCGTCGCCGGCGCATAATAATCAGGGAGGTCATCATGGACATCGGCTTCATCGGTCTCGGCAATATGGGCGCCCACATGGCGCGGCGGCTGGTCGAGGCCGGGCACAAGGTCATTGTTTACGACACCCGCCAGGAGGCGATCGGCAATATCGCGGCGCTCGGCGGCATTGCCGCGCGCTCGCCGAAGGAAGTCGCCGACTTGGCCGAAACCGTGATGGTGAGCCTGCCGACGCCCGACATCGTGCTCAAAGTGGCGACCGGCCCGGACGGCGTGATCGAAGGCAAGAAGGTGCGCCGCTTCGTCGATCTTTCGACGACAGGGTCAGTTATGGCGCAGCGCATCTTCAAATTGCTCGCCGACAAAAACATCGTGCAGATCGACGCCCCGGTCTCCGGCGGCGTGCGCGGCGCCGCAAAGGGCACCGTCGCCGTCATGGCATCGGGGCCGCGCGCCGATGTCGAAGCAGTCGAGCCGGCGCTCAAGGTGATCGGCAAGTTCTTTTTCATCAGCGAGCGGTCGGGCGCCGGGCAGACCATGAAGCTCTGCAACAACGTGCTGTCCGCCGCCGGCAGCGCAGCGACATCGGAATCCATGGTGATGGGCGTGAAGGCCGGCCTCAATCCGCGCATCATGCTCGACGTGATCAATGCCAGCTCCGGGCGCAGCACCGCGACCGAGCAGAAATTTCCCGACGCCGTCCTGCCCCGCACCTTCAATCAGGGTTTTACGGCCGGCCTGATGAAGAAGGACGTCGATCTCTTCGTTTCGGAGGCCAAGGCGCTCGGCGTGCCGATCAATGTGATCGAAGCGGTCGCGGCGCTGCTCAAGCTCACTTGCGACGAGCTCGGTCCCGACAAGGACATCACTGAGATCATCAAGCCGATCGAGCAACGCGCCGGTGTCGAGGTGCGGGAAACCGGTGCGGGATAACCGCTTAGAGCATGATCCGGAAAAGTGGATGCCGGTTTTCCGAAAAGATCATGCTCCAACGAAAAACCTAGACCATGATCCGATTCACTTAATCGGATCATGGTCTAGGGCTAAAAATCACGGTAAATCAATGGTTTAAAAAATACGCTATTTTGTGACTCCGGTCACTTCGCCAATACCGGGGATCGCTATGGTGGGCTCACCTCCAGTTCGGGCGTGGCCTTGTACCCCCAAGACCCGCCCATAAAGGGGGTGAGACCTCGGTCCCCGCTCACCCCGCTGACGACCCCCCGACAGGGTCAGCAAGCCCGCCCAGATCCCCCGTCTGGGCGGGCTTTTACTTTGTGAGAAAACTGCCGCATGGTTCCGCCACCGATCGGGAGGTCGTCCCGAGTTTTGCAGTGGCGATGGGCGTCATGGCGCCGAACCGTCCCAGTCCGAGCCTGCTGTCGGGGTTGCCCGAGCACCTCTCGGCGAACCTGTTCACCGCGGCGACGCCGGTAAAGCTTGCCGCCGACGCAGCGCTGTTCATGGCCGGCGATGCCGGCGACGGCTGCTATCGCATCGAAGACGGGCTGCTCAAGGTCACCATGATGTCGCGTGCCGGCAGCGAGCGGATTCTTGCCTTCCTCGGCCCCGGCGCCATCGTCGGCGAGCTTTCCATCATCGACGGCCTGCCGCGCTCGGCGTCGGTGGTCGCGGTGCGCAATGCCGCGTTGAGCTTCCTCAGCCGTGCCGCGTTCGAGGACTTCGCCAAGAAGCATCCGGAGGTCTATAAATCCCTCGTCACGTTGCTCGCCACGCGACTGCGCGAAACCGATGCGGTGATCGCCGCGGGAAGTTTTCTGCCGCTGCGCGGCCGCGTCGCCTGCACGTTGCTCGAACTGGCGCAGGATTTCGGCCAGGACGTCGGCTCCGGCCGCATCGTCATCCGCCAAAAGATCGGCCAGAGCGATCTTGCCGCCATGGCCGGCATCGCCCGCGAGAACGTCAGCCGCATTCTCAACGATTGGAAACGCCGCAAGCTGGTCAGCCGGCTGTCCGGCTATTATTGCCTGGAGAACAAGGCGCAGCTGGAACATGAAGCCGAGCTATAGCGGCGCTCGCCCGACTTCGCGTATGACCCCGGCATGAACACGCCTCGGCTAACCGACTTCCGCCGCATCGTCGTGAAGGTCGGCTCTTCGCTTTTGGTCGATGCCAAAGCCGGCAGGCTCAACGAGGCGTGGCTCGCCGCGCTGACGGCCGATCTTGCCGCGCTGCATCGCGACAAGCGCGACGTCATCGTCGTATCCTCCGGCGCCATCGCGCTCGGCCGCGCCGTGCTCAAATTGCCGGAAGGTCCGCTCAAGCTCGAGGACAGCCAGGCCGCAGCCGCAGTCGGCCAGATCGCGCTGGCGCGCACCTGGACCGAGGCGCTGTCGCGACACGACATCACCGCCGGGCAAGTGCTGGTGACCCTTGGCGACACTGAAGAACGGCGGCGCTATCTCAATGCGCGTTCGACCATCGACAAGCTACTGGAATGGCGCGCGGTGCCGGTCATCAACGAGAACGATACCGTGGCGACGACGGAAATCCGTTACGGCGACAACGATCGGCTGGCAGCGCGCGTCGCCACCATGGTGAGCGCCGACGTCGTGGTGCTGTTGTCCGACGTCGACGGCCTCTATGACGCGCCACCCGGCACGGCTGCGTCGGCGCGGCATATTCCGCTTGTCGAGCGTATCACGCCGGAGATCGAAGCGATGGCGGGAGCCGCGGGATCCGAATTGTCGCGCGGCGGCATGCAGACAAAACTCGAAGCCGCCAAGATCGTCACCGGCGGCGGCGCCCACATGGTGATCGCCTCGGGCCGGGTCGAGCATCCGCTGCGCGCCATTGACGAGGGGGCGCGCTGCACCTGGTTCACTGCCATGGGCAACCCGGTGACGGCGCGCAAGAAATGGATCGCCGGCACGTTAGAACCCAAGGGCACGCTGACCATCGACGCCGGCGCGGTCGCGGCGCTACGGCGTGGCAATAGCTTGCTGCCGGTCGGCGTCGTGAAGATCGAAGGCGGCTTTGCGCGTGGCGACGCGGTGATAATCCGCGGCCCCGACGGCGCGGAGATCGGCCGCGGCCTATGCGCTTACGACATGGAAGACGCGCAAAAGATCAGAGGCCGGGCATCGGCGGATATCGCGTCGATTCTCGGCTTCAGCGGCCGCGCGGAGATGATCCATCGCGACGATCTGGTGGTCGGCCGGGAATGACGCATTTCCATCTACAACGGGCTGTTGCGGTCCGCCTCTGGTGATAACCTGACCTCGGGGACGCTCAGCCGCCATTCGAGCGGCGAGCGTTCACGGGGAGAGTGTCATGTTGCGTTCATCAGTGATGGCGCTTGCAGCGCTTTTGCTCGCCGTTGTGCTCGCGCCGGCGCAGGCCATGGCCGGCGAATATTCGGCGGCGGTTGGTACGGAGGGTGGGACTTCTACGGCGGCCGGTTCCTGGTCGCCACGCCTACCCGCCTCCATGAATACGCGGCCTACAATCCAAACTGCGCCTTTTTGCGCCGGCTGGTGCCGACGCCGCTGGGGCCGCAGTGGCAGCTGGTGCCGGTCTGCTTCTAAGGCGTCAGCGGCAGGCAAGAATAAGAGGCCGGGTGCCATCCCGAAGGACGGGTCCGCGCACCCGGCCCCGTACACGCGCAAACGCCACAGACACTACGCCAACGTGCCGGAAACCGCGGACGCCGGATTCCGTTCCGCGTTGCCGCTGTGGAGCTGTCCGGAATGGGCAATGAAGGGTGAACGTCCCGCACAAAGAAGAACCCCGGCCGCAAAAACGGCCGGGGTTCGACGCCGGGTGATTGAGGGTGAGGGGCTGGGGGGCTTCGCCCGGCGCCTATATTCAATTCGGGTGTTGCCGGGTGGTTCCGGCGTCACGCATAATTTTTTTAGCCGCCATGCGGGATGGCCTGGCCCGGCTTCGCGACCGTTTGTGCCGGGGCGCACGAACGCCCAGTTCGGGCGGCTGGCTGGGATCGGACGGAACATTGATGCGCTGCCCGCCCGGCAGCACCACATAGCGTGAAATCACGCGTAAATGCCCATCTTCCCCGCCGCGGCCCTCGACCACATACCTGGCGCCGATGGGAAACCGCTTGGGTAGCGGACTGGACTGACGATCTACTGGCAGACGCATAGCACCCTCTCACTTACTTTGCCTTCGGAACCCCCGGGTTTGAACACCGGCAACTTGAGCTAGGTTCCTTGAAATTTCTGACGGGCCCATGACTTGTTGTGGATTGCTGTGGGTAACCACCTCGGCCGGCTGCCTCGCCCCTCTCTGCCGAACGTGGTAGGAAAGCGCTGGATATAAGTCAGGCGGATCAAGGCCATGAACGCTCCGCTCAAAGCGGTCGGCAGCCAAGGCAAGGTTGAATCCAGGCTCGAAGCGACGATGCGCGACATCGGCCGCGCGGCGCGCAAGGCCGCGCGTGCGCTGGCGCTGGCGCCTGCCACCCAGAAGAACCGGGCGCTCGCCGCCATGGCCAAGGCGCTCCGCGGCTCTCATTCGGCGATCCTTGCCGCCAATCGCGAAGACCTGGCAGAAGCCAAGGCTGCCGGCGCAACCGCCGCCTTCCTCGACCGCTTGACCCTCGATGCGGCGCGGATCGAGGCCATGGCGGAAGGTCTCGACGTCATCCGCAAGCTTAAAGATCCGGTCGGCACCGTCTTGGCGTCGTGGCGGCGGCCCAACGGCATGCGCATCGAGCGCGTGCGCGTGCCGCTCGGCGTCGTCGGCGTGATCTATGAGAGCCGGCCCAATGTGACGGCGGATGCCGGCGCGCTGTGCCTCAAGGCCGGCAATGCCGCGATCCTGCGCGGCGGTTCCGATGGTTTCCGCTCGGCTGGCGCGATCCACGCCGCCATGGTCGAGGGCCTCACCCAGGCCGGGCTGCCGGCCGCGGCGATCTCGCTGGTGCCGACCCGCGACCGCGCCGCGGTCGGCATGATGCTCGCTGGTTTGGACGGCGCGATCGACGTCATCGTGCCGCGCGGCGGCAAGGACCTGGTCGCCCGCGTGCAGATGGAAGCACGCGTGCCGGTCTTCGCCCATCTCGAAGGCGTCTGCCACGTCTATGTCGACGGCAAAGCCAAGCTGCCGATGGCCAAAGCAATCGTGCTCAATGCCAAGATGCGGCGGACCGGCGTTTGCGGCGCGGCGGAGACCTTGCTGGTCGACCGCGCGGCGGCAGCAAAGATGCTCGAGCCGCTGATCGCCATGCTGATCGAAGCCGGTTGCGAGATCCGCGGCGACGCCGCGGTCCAAGCGGTCGACAGCCGGGTCAAGCCGGCGAGCGAGACCGATTGGAGCACCGAATATCTCGACGCTATCATCACCGCCGGCGTGGTCGACGGCGTTGACGCCGCTATCGAACATATCGAGCGCTATGGCTCGCATCACACTGACGCGATCGTCACCGAGGACAAAACCGCGGCGGAAAAATTCCTGCGCGAAGTGGATTCGGCGATCGTGCTGCACAACGCCTCGACGCAATTTGCCGACGGCGGCGAGTTCGGCTTCGGCGCTGAGATCGGCATCGCCACCGGCCGGCTGCACGCCCGCGGCCCGGTCGGCGTCGAACAGCTCACCAGTTTCAAGTACCGCATCCGCGGCAGCGGACAGACGCGGCCGTGATAGATCGGCTCCTTGATCGCGCAATGACGCGAGAAGAGCCGGCAGTGGATGCGTGGGGAGGGGATTCTTTCCGAAAGTCATGACGAGCGAGCACGCTCCTTCGCGCCTGGCCGCGGCAAGGGCCGGGATGCGGGACCGCATTGTCCTGCCGCCGAACGCGCCCGGCATGCGCATCGGTCTATTCGGCGGCACATTCGATCCGGCGCACGCGGCGCACCGCGCCGCCTGTCTGTTGGCGCTGCACCGGCTTGGCCTCGACCGGGTATGGTGGCTCGTCACACCGGGTAATCCGCTGAAGGATACCCAGGGCCTCGCGCCGCTTGCTGAACGCCTCGCCGCAGCGCGTGCCCTCGCCCACCACCCGCGCATCGACGTCACCGACCTCGAAGCCGAGCTGGGCACGCCCTATACCTACGAGACCGTGTCCTACCTGCGGCGGCGCTGTCCCGGCGTGCACTTCGTCTGGATCATGGGGGCGGACAATCTGCGCAGCTTCCATCGCTGGCAGCGCTGGCGCGACATCGCCCAGCTGGTGCCGATCGCGATCGTCGATCGGCTGGGACCCAGCCTCTATGCGACGGGGAGCGCCGCGGCGCAGGCGCTGGCGCGTTACCGCCTTCCCGAAGCGGCGGCAAGGAAGCTTGCGGACCACAAGCCGCCCGCCTGGATCTATCTGCACGGCCTCAAATCGCCGCTGTCGTCGACGGCGCTGCGTGCCGCCCGCGCGTTAAAACGTCGCTAAATGACAGTTGCTTGAACGCAAAGCAGTTGAATCCATTAACCCACCGTGCCTATCTTAAGGCGAGCCCCGGATTCGGTGGCCGGGGCAGGCAACTTTGAGCGACAAGCAACTTGGAGCGAAAGGATAAGCACCCCTGTCCACAGTTGTAATCTCTCGGGACGAACGTCGCGTGCCCGAAGCGGTCTCCAGAATGCGTCTTGACGCAGAGGAGATCCTCCGATTGGTCCTCGCCCGCCTCGACGATATGAAGGCCGAGGACATCCTCACCATCGATCTTCGCGATAAATCCTCGATAGGCGACTACATGGTCGTGTCTTCCGGCCGGTCGCAACGCCATGTCGGCTCGGTCGCCGACCGGGTGGTCGAGGATTTGCACAAAGCCGGCGTTGCGGCCCGCGTCGAAGGCGCGCCGCAATGCGACTGGGTGTTGATCGATGCGGGTGACGTGATCGTTCACGTCTTCCGGCCCGAAGTCCGCGCCTTCTACAATCTCGAGAAGATGTGGATCACCGGCCGGCCGGCGCAACGCGCAAGTTAGATCGCGCGCGAGCCGATCGAGGACTAGTATTGGCCGGCATCATGATCGAGCCGGTGGTTGCTCATGCGCATCGTCATTGCCGCGGTCGGCCGCCTCAAGCAGGGGCCTGAGCGCGAACTCGCCGCCGAATATTGCAAGCGCGCGGAACAGGTCGGACGCGCGTTCGGCCTGCGCGACATCGAGATTGTCGAAATTCGCGAGAGCCGCGCCGCCGACGCCGAGCGTCGCCGCGTCGAGGAATCGATCGCCATCGCCAATGTGATTCCCGAGCGCGCCATCATCGTCATCCTCGACCAACGCGGAACGTCGTTGGACAGCGCGGCGCTGGCGGCAACATTGCGCGAATGGCGCGCCGAGGATCGCCCGGCGGTCGCTTTCGTCATCGGCGGCGCCGACGGCTTGGCTTCAAGCCTGCGCGACCAGGCCAAGCTCAAGCTCGCCTTTGGGGCCGCCACCTGGCCGCACCAGCTGGTACGCGTCATGCTGCTGGAGCAGCTTTATCGCGCCGGCACCATTCTGGCCGGCCACCCCTATCACCGGGCTTGATGCTCCTTAATTTCTTTTAATGTCACCGAATTTTGACGGTCAAAGAGGCGCCGCGCCTTATTCCGGTCTTATCCTGCCTGCTTTGTCTTGCTTTTGAGGGCTTGCCTTTCAGAGGCTTGTCTTTCAGAGGCTTGGGTCTACCTTTGAACGCGATGATTCTTCGACGGGCGAGCCGCACCGATCCGCGCTTCGTGCTCGGCTCGGCCTTGGCATTCGTACTGCCGCTCGGCGCCAACCTCGCCGCGTTCGCTCAGGATTCCTCGGCGCAAGCTCCAGCCGCCCAAATCCCGGCGCCCCAAGTTCCATCGCCATCGGTCGTCCCCGCCCCGGGGCTTCCGGCAAAACCCGACCTCGACACGCTCAAGCAGCACGACCAGGAGCTCGACGCGGCACGCGCCCAGCAGCGCGCGGCCTTGGAAGCCCAGACCAGGCTCAAGCTCGAGATCGAGGCCATCGGCGCCGACCGGCGCACGCTCAATCAGCAGCTCATCGACACCGCCGCCCGCGTCCGCGACGTCGAAACCAACATCGAGGCGACGCAAGCGCGCCTGCAGCCGCTCGACGAGCGGGAACGCATTTTCCAGACCTCGCTCGACGAGCGCCGCACGGTGATCGTCGAAATTCTCGCCGCCCTGCAACGCATCGGCCGGCAACCGCCGCCGGCCCTCGTGGTGCGGCCCGAGGACGCGCTGCAAGCGGTGCGCACCGCGATCATGCTCGGCGCCGTGGTGCCGGAAATGCGCGCGCAGGCCGACGCGCTTGCCGGCGATCTCGCCGAGCTGTTGCGCGTGCGTAACGACATCGATGCTGAAAACAACAAGCTATCGGGCGACCTCGCTACACTCGCGCACGAGCAGTTGCGCCTCAACATGTTGATCGACGAGCGACAGCAGAAAGAGACCGCCGTCGAGCAGACCCTCGACGCGCAACGGCAGCACGCCACGGACCTCGCGCACCAGGTCGACAACCTCAAAGACCTCATCGGCAAGCTTGAGCAAGGGCTCGACGCCACCACCCGGCAGGCCCGCCTCAATGCCCGCGCCATCGAGGAAGACGCCACGCGCCCCGATCTGGCCGCTTTGAAGGATCCCGGCCGGCTCACGCCCGCGGTTGCGTTCGCGGCGAATCGCGGGCATCTGCATTTGCCGGTCAACGGGTCGCGGATTCGCGAGTTCGGCGCCTCCGACGGCGGCGGTGGAACTCAAAAGGGACTATCTATCGCAACCCATTCTGGCGCCGAGATTACTGCCCCGTGCGACGGCTGGGTTGTTTACGCGGGGCCGTTTCGCAGTTATGGCCAACTCTTGATCCTCAATGCCGGCGGCGGGTATCATGTGCTGTTAGCGGGGATGGAGCGGATTTCCGTCGATCTCGGCCAGTTCGTCCTGACCGGTGAACCCGTAGCAGTCATGGGTGGAGTTTTGGGCGGTGGATCGCAGGTGTCCACAGCCGTCGCGACCGGGGCCAAGCAACCTGTACTTTACGTGGAGTTCCGCAAGGACGGCACTCCGATCGATCCCGGCCCCTGGTGGGCAGCAAACGAAGGCGAAAAGGTTCGCGGATGATGCGCAAGACATCTCTGGTTTTCCTCGGTGCAATGGCGGGCGCCGTTGTAA
>Ga0209010_1000673_pt1 | contig 9990 bp, 4 predicted proteins | sample BlaSpr_A8_OM1_O3_FD_187985 | JGI IMG/M metagenome (GOLD analysis project Ga0209010, IMG submission 187985) | Forest soil microbial communities from Thunder Bay, Ontario, Canada - Black Spruce, Ontario site 2_A8_OM1_O3 (SPAdes) (version 2) | ecosystem: Environmental > Terrestrial > Soil > Boreal... | reverse complement strand
CCGCGTTTACGGCGGTTCTGGTTTTGACTCAAATCGGTGAGCAGGTTTTAAAGCTCTCTGTGCCGGTTGGACTGATTCTGGTTTTGTATATGGCTTGGGTGCATCTCGGCCGCGGGCGCATTTTTGCGCGATTGCCAAAGGAGTTAGCGGTGGGCGGAGTTTTCGCGGCAGGAGTGGTGCTGCCAGCGTGGTCGCGGATCGGCGCGCGGAGATGGGAATTCTTGATCCTGGCAGCGTTGTTCGCGGCGGTGTGTACGTTGAATTGCGTGGCGATCGAAGAGTGGGAACAGGGCCGCAATCGGCGAGGGGCATCAGCAACAGAATCAGGATCGGGAAGGTTCGCGTTAGGGCTGGCGGGCTGCGCGATCCTGCTCGCGCCGGTGGTGCGGTTGCGCGGCGAGTTCAGTGCGATCGGGGCGGCGATCGCTGTAAGCGCATTGCTGATTTTATTTTTAGATTTGATGCGAGAGCGAATTTCGGCGGATGCGCTGCGCGTGCTGGTGGACGTGGCGCTGCTGCTGCCCGCGCTTGCGATTCTGTTGATTCACTGATGCGAGCGATTCACACACCGGCAATTTCCGACGGCGCACCCGTCGCGCAAGAGAGGTTTGTTAAACCAGAGGTCGCACCGGCGGTGGCGACGATGAACTGCGATCGAGTCGCTCGCGCGTATCGAACGGCTGAATACGCGTCGTTTGGCGGGGCGCTGCAGGCTTGCCGCGTAAGGTATCTGCGCGACGTTGCGGAATGCCGCAGGGCGCTTGTTTGCGGGGATGGTGACGGCAGATTTGTTGCTGAGCTTTTACGTGCGAATCGCGAGGTTTGCATCGACTATGTCGATCTAAGCGCGGGGATGGCCGGCCTGGCTGGGCGAAGGGTTAACGCCATTGGCCCACAGGCGATCGCGCGCACGAGTTTCCATGTGGGCGACGTACGGAACTTCAAACTGGACGACAGTGCCGCGTACGACCTGATTACCGCCCACTTTTTTCTGGATTGCTTCGATGATATGGAGGTGACGGGTGTGGCGCGCAGGCTGGCTTCTTTGGCGCGGCCCGGCGCGATGCTGCTCCTGTCGGATTTCCGAATTCCGCCGCGCGGGGTCGCGCGTTACATCGCTGGTGCGATCGTTCGTGGATTGTATGGAGCGTTTCGAGTTGCGACTGGACTTCGCGTGACTCGCCTGCCGAGCTATGAGCGAGGGCTTGAGCGCGCCGGTTTTCGGAAGGACGACGAAACGCTCAAGCTCGGCGGACTTTTGGCCGCGTCGCTCTGGCGAAAGATTTGAATTTCGAGATCACTACAATCTGAAGACGAAACAATTATGGAACGGTGATTGTGATCGTCGCGCTCTGCTGGATTTTCACCGAGTTCGCAGTGGTCGAAACACCGGTCACTGTCACGGTGTAGGTTTGGCTCCCACCCTCGGGCGGGGTGCCGGTACCTCCTCCGCCACCGCCGCCGCAAGCTGTCTGCAATAGCGCCAGGAACAACACAGCGGCGAGCCAGGCGTAGCGCGGACGCAGCCGGCGCTGGAAGCTCAACGAGACGAGCAGCGTCAAGAGCAGGATCGCAAGCGAGCTTGCCAGCACCAGACGCGAGCCACTCCATCCAACCATCTTCCAGTCTGAAATCCGTCTCGAGCCGCTCGCAGGCGGCGCGAGGACCATCGCCGACGCCGGAACGTTGACGGTAAGCGTCGAAGTTGCGCCTTGCGTACCGGGCGTGACGCTGGAAGGGGAGAGCGAGCACGTAGGTAACGTACCGGAGCCGGTCACGGCGCAAGTCAAAGCGACGGCGCTGTTGAAGCTGCCGCCGGATGGCGGAGCGACCATGATCGTCGAAGTTCCCTGCGCTCCAGTATTGATCGTCAACGACGCGGTTTCAGGTTTGACAGTGAACGCTTCGCTCGTGATCGTATATGCGGCACTCGCGACGGCGCTGGCGGTCAATCCATTGGCGGTTGCGAACGCGTTGACTGTGGCGGTCGTTGAGACCTGGAAGGCTGCCGAGTATTGCGCCGACATCGTCGTTGGAGTTGAGCCGTCGGTGGTGTAGTAGATCGTGGAGTTAGGCGTCGTATCGGTGATCGTAACGCTGACCGGGGCGGAGTAAGTGCCCGCTGCCGGACTGATCATGGGAGTCGCGACTCCGCCCGTGGGCGAGATGTTGCTCGTGAAGCTCCACGTTTCGATTTTTTGGCTGGAGCTGGAACCGCCTGTACCCGCGGTAAAGCCGACATAGGCGGTGTTGCCGCCGACGGTTTGCGGGATATTGATCAGCCACGTTTGCGTGAATGTCTTATTCACGACGTTGTCGGTAATTGTCAGAGCGAGATTCGTGCCGTCGTACGCGAGATGCACGGCCATCGTGTCGCCGCTATCGAGGATGACACCCGACGACGTCATATCAACTGCGGGAGTCGTCGGAGACGCACCATTCGTGTAAAGACCGGTCGAGTCCGTTCCCTCGCCCGCGTTCGAGAAGAAGTCGAACTTTACAGCAACGCTGTTCGCGATCGGAGTGTTCGGACTCGGGTCGGGATTCGTCGGCAGATCGGGCCCGTAGCCGAGGCCGCCCCCCGGGGGACCAAGTGCGGTCGGGCCAACGTTTTGAATCGTGAAAGTCATGCCATCGGCGACCGCATTGGAGAGCTGCATCGTGAAATCGGTCGTGAAGCTCTGGATGTTCACCGGCGTGTTGTAGAAGGCGCTGCTGGCTTCGTTCGCGCCACCGTTCGTGAGCTGGAGACGCGAGTCATCCAGATCGGTGCTGCCGTTGAATGTCATGGTGGTGCCCTGGGCAGCCGCAAACCCGTTAGGGAAATTAATCGTGGGAGCGGCGGGGCCGATGGTGTAGGCCGCGCTCGCCACGGGGCTACTGGTCAGTGTCGAAGTCGCGATGGCTTTGATTGTCGATGTCTCGGCAATGGAGATGGGCGCGGAGTAGAGCTGTGTCGTGCCTGCGCCCGGGGCGGGAGTCGAACCATCCGAAGTGAAATAAATTTTGCTGGCGGCGGTGGTGTCGCTGAGCGTCACGCTTTGCGTTCCAGCGTAGGAGCCGGCCGGGGGATTGAACGTGGGCGCCGCCGTCTGCGTCGTCGATGTGTAAGTTTGCGATGCGGGTTGGCTATTGATGAGTCCCGTGGCGGTTGCGATCGCGGTGATGGTTTCGGTGGAGCTGACCGTAATCGCACCGGTGTACTTCGTCGAAGCCGAAGTCGGCGTGGTGCCGTCCGTGGTGTAGTAGATCGTGGCGCCGGCAGTCGTGTCGGTGATTGTGACCGAGATGGTGGTCGCGAACGACTGACCAGCCGGACTGAACAGAGGGGTTGCGGTGGTTTGCGATCCGGCCAGGAGACCGTAGACGCTGACCGTGCCTGAACCGGTGACGTAGACTTTGCCGTTGGCGATCGTCGGCACGACGAATTTCGTGGAAATGGGCGCCACGTCTCGAGAAGCGTTTTGCGAGCTGTTGTAGAACTCGGTCGCGACGTTCGTGGCGTCGTAAGCTCGCAGAGTCGCGTTACCCGTGGACAAATAGTTGTCGGTCTGAATCGCCCATACGATGCCGTTCGTAGTGCCGTTGGAAGAGATCGCCGGAGTCGGCGCGGGGAAACCGCTTTGGTCTGGACCTGTTGAGACCGGCCCTGCCGAAAGATTACCGTCGGCGATGGAGAACGCCTTCAGGTTATCGCTTGCTCCCCAGAAGTAGACGTTTCCATTCCAGTAGGCGGGCATGCCCCAGATGCCGCCTATTTCCGTCCCGAACTCCTGCACGATATTGTCGGAGGTGGTGCTGTAGCCGCCCATGTTGTCGCGGTCGACGAGATAGATCGTTCCTAATTTTCCGACCTGCGCGAGTTCATTTGGGTGAGCGCCGGTTTGCGTCGGAATCAGTACAGCACCGCCAGAGCCCAGATCTTTGTCTGCGCTGCTCAGGTTTGCCTGGTTGGATGGGGTGAAGGCGTCCTGAATCGTAAGTACGCCGTTGGTGAGGTCGACTCGGATGTCGCTATCGCCATAATCCATTCCGTTGGCGAACGGCGTTGTTGCGTCGTAGGTGCCGTTTCCCGTGGTGACGAACATGCGGCCGTAGGGATGATTCACGGGGTCAGGAACGTCCGCTGCTAGTGCCGCTCCACCCTGCCACACTCCCGCGCCCTCTCCGTTTGGAGAGATGCAGAGAGCGCTGATCTGGTGAAGATTGGCGGCGTTGTAAGACAAGATCCAACCGTGCCAAGGGCCGTTGTCGCCGTGCGAGCCAAAGCCGATGTAAAGGATGCCGTTGAGGAGCAAGAGTCCCGGCCGGTTGTTTTCCCATTTCAGGTCGAAATTGAGAACACCGCCGGAGCTACCGTTTCCGTTGCCGGCAATCTGGGCTGCAATTTGAATCGGGCCGCCGAATTTCTCCTGGCCGGTGGTGATGTCGAGCGCGTGCAGGCGCTGGAAGTAAGTTGTGCCCGAAATGGTGGACTTTGCGACGACGTACATCGTATTCGTCGACGGGTCGATCACCGGCGTACCGGTGATGCCGACCTGGGGAACGATGTCGGCGGTGGAGAGGTAGTTGTCGTTCGTCCCCAAATCGGACGCAGTCGGCACTGTGGTTTCGCCCGATGTGGCGCCGTGGGCGGCATCGATTAGCGATACGTGCCACAGGGGAGAGGCGTCCGCTCCGCCGTTGGAGTCGGCGTCGAAGGCATAGACTGAATCGTTTTCGGTGGCGATGAAGAAGACGTTGTGGACCGTGCCGGCCTGAGCCGTGCCTGCGCCCATCGTGAGGTTGGCATAGTAAAGGGGCTGCGTATAGGCGTAGCCGTCGATGGTGTAGGAGAAAAGCTTTCCGAACGTGGTGGAGTTGACGTTCGCGGGGGTCAGGATCGTCTCGTTGGTGTTCTGGCCGGTTCGCGCGATGTCGTTGTGATACGTGAGGACGTTGACTTGGGCGGACGCCGTGGCGGCGGCGAGCGCGAACAGGATCAGCGCTGATAAGAGGCGTGCTGAACCGAACGGCTTCGCCTGGGCGCACTTCGAGCGCGACTCACCACGTACCACACAGAAAAGCTTCATTACGAGAGTGTCCTTGAGCCCCAAGAACACCCGAGTCCCTGGAAAGTCTCGGGCAAATTGGCGCAGTTCAGTTTTTGCCTAACTCACTGACTACGCCCCATCGGTCCAAGTGGACGCGCTTCGAAGTCAGTCTGCGGAAGAATCAAGAATTGAAATTATACGAAGTAGGGCGGGCATTGGACAACGCCCAACGAATGGTCAAATAGTCGGGGTACGTACAGTACGATGTTTGATCTTAAATCTCTTATCGTCAGTCTTTTTTCATCTGAGACGTATGCGAGTGTATGGCTCGGCACTTACTTTGAAGAGTCAACAGTAAGCTCGCTGGAGCCCAGTATCGGCGAATTTTTTGGATATTCGTCGCCCCAGATGTAATGGCTGAACCAGTCGAGATTTGCCTGCAGGACGGCGCGATTGGACTTCGGTTTCGTGATCGGGTGGCCGAAGCCTTGGTAGAGAATCAGGCGCGACGGGACGTGCTGGTCCTGCAAGCCGCGATAGAGCTCAAAGCTGTCGGGAACCGGGACGCGCTTATCGACGCTGCCATGCTGAATCAGGGTCGGTGTCTTGGCTTGCTTGATCGTCGTGATCGGTGACGTCTTGGCGTAGACGGCTGGGTCGTCCCAAGGAGTGGCGTGGAGATATTGGCGGGTGAACGGAGTGATGTCGGTGTTTACGTAGTAGGTCATCCAGTCGCTGATGCCGGCGCCGACGGAGATCGCCTTGAAGCGGTCGGTGTGCGTCGTGAGAAAGGCGGAGATGTAGCCGCCCTCGGACCAGCCCATCGATCCGAGCCTGGCCGGATCAACGATTCCCTTCTTGATGAGCGAATCGACGCCGCTCATGACGTCCCACATGTCGCCGACGCCGAGGTTGCGAACGTTGAGCGCGCGGAACGCCGCTCCATAGCCGGCGCTGCCGCGATAGTTTGGTTGCAGGACGAGGGCGCCCTTTGAGAGAAAAATCTGAACTGGGTAATAGCGGTCGTTGGGCGAAAGCGTCGGTAAGGAGATGCCGGTTGGGCCACCGTGAATCAGGACGAGCAGCGGATATTTTTTCGACGGATCGTAGTCAGCGGGCTTATGGAGGATGCCTTCGATGGTTGCGCCGTCCTGACTCTTCCAACTGACGACTTCGGCGGCGCCGAGAGTCCAGTCGTGGACTTGCGCGGTGAAGTCGGTGAGTTTGCGCGGTGCGAAATGGTCGACCGGAGAGACGTAAAGCTCGGGCATGTGCGAGCCGTCTTCGGCGGTGAAAGCCACGGTCTTGAAATCGTTGGTCAGCGACGCGTCTCCGCCGATGAAGGAATCGGGCGAAGTGATACGGGTGACATGCGTCGTCGAGGGATCGAGACGGAACAGATGCGCAGAGGTTTTCTGAAGTGCCTCGAAATAGATGCCGTCGGTCCCCCAGTCGAGGAGACGCGGGTCTTCGTCGAACTTCGCGGTTAGGTCGCGGACGTCGGCGGGAGTCGTTGCGGTCTTGGCGAGAACTTTTTCGACATCGACGGTCGCGATGTGACTGTTGGTGTAATAGAAGTAGGGTGCCGCGAGCGCGGTGGAAAAGGCGAGCTGTTTTCCGTCTGGAGAGAAGACCGGTCCGCCGTCGGGGCCTTCAAGTGCGACGACTTTATGGATGGCGTTGTCGTGAGCGAGGTCGGCGATGTAAATGTCTTCGTCGCCGCGAAATGCCAAGAACGGATTCGCCGTTGCGGAATATGCGATCAGAGTGGAATCGGGCGACCATGAAAACCCGGTAACGTTGAGCTTTTCGTCGTGCGTGATCTGGCGCGCTTTCGCGGGTAAAAAGTTCGTTAGCGCGGCCACGACATCGACGGTCCAAATCTGGGTCTGCTTGTAGTCTTCTTCAAAGACTTCGTAGTCGCTGTACTTCTCTTTCCGATCTTTGTCTTCCTTCGATTCTTTGGCAGATGCGGTGAATGCGACCTGTTTGCCGTCTTTGGACCAGTCGAAATCCTGAACGTCGGTGTCGTGGCGCGTGAGCTGCCAGGCTTCGCCGCCTTCGGGCGAGATCAGCCAAATTTGATGAGCGGCCGGTTTGCCGCTTTTGTCGCCGGATTTCGTGTCCTTCTTGTCTTTATCCTTGTCCGGCTTGTCGCCGTCCTTCTTGTCGTCTTTTTTCTCGGAATCGTCGTCTTTCTTTTCTTTGTCGGGCGGAACGATCGCGCCTTGTTCCCGCTCCGTGGTGAACGAGATCCACTTGGCATCGGGCGACCAACGGAATCCCTCGATAGACTTCTTGCCGCGTGTCAGTTGAAAGCTCACGCCAGTCGACACGTTCACAATCCAGAGTTGGCGCACGTAGAGGTTGTCTTCCCAATCTGTCTCGCGCACGGCAAAAGCGATGTAGCGTCCATCGGGCGAAATTTGGTGGCCATTGATGCCTTTCAGGCTTAGCTGCTCGTCGATCGTCGGCGTGTGTTTGGTTTGCGCAAAACTTGTCGAGGCGAGACCGAAGCAGAACAAAAACAGCGCGAGCTTTTTCAAAGTGCCCTCTTTGTTGAATCAGGATGGAGCGCTATCGTACACGAGACGCTTTCAGGCGAGGAACGTTTCATGGCGCTAACCGGAAAGAAAGCATCGATGTGACGTGCGTGGGGATGTTCGATTCCGACGCAAAGGTGTATACGTAGCTGCGTAACTTACGTCAGAGAAGAGTCAGCGTAGAGCTCTTGAACGGATGAAGTTATAGGACCTAAACTCAACCTTGGTTTTCCAGTATTTGCATTCACCGGCGTTCTGCTTGGCGCCGCCGTAATTTTTGGTTCGCCCGTTCGGACAACAGCGCAGGCTCCGGCCGCGCAGCCCTCGCCACAAGCTCAACCGCAGGGCGGCGGACCTGGACGTCCCGGCAATCGGCCATCGAGACCGGCACCCGGTAAACCAAATCCTGGAAGACCGACTGGTGGAAGGCCTGGGCGGCCTGGACAACCGACGATTCAGCCGGTGCCCGGTCCGCGCCCGACTCCAGGCAGGCCGCCGGGATACAGGCCGCCGCGACCTGGGCCGGGACGACCGCCGGGCGGACCGCCTCCTCCTTACGCCTGGAGGCCGGGTGATCGCGATCGCATGCGCAACTACTATCGAAGGAATTTCGGCTACATCAATCGAGGTCGCAGGCCAATCTTTACCATCGGTGGATTTATTCCGTTCGGTGATCGCGGCTATTTTCGTCCGGTGCCGCCGGGACTATACGGATACCTGCCGCCTCCGCCGCCGGGATATGTGATGGGATATTTCGACGGATACGTCGTGGTCTATGACCCGGTGTCGTACTCGGTTCTGAATATGGTGGATCTGCTGGATTAAATAGCCCGACGAGCAGCTAGCGAGCCTGGCCCGCGGTCGACTTTGCAGCTTGTTGCTCGGAGTATTGCACGAACTCTTCGTACGTGCCTTTGAAGTCGTCGATCTTGCCGCCGAGGAAATTCCAGATGCGCGTGGCGACTTCATCGATGACGTCGTGGTCGTGCGTGACGAGGAGCACGGTGCCGTCGTAGCGCTGCAATGCGATGTTGAGCGCGTTGATCGATTCGAGATCGAGGTGGTTGGTCGGTTCGTCGAGCACAAGTAAGTTCGGCTTCTGCAGCATCAAGCGGCAGAAAATCAACCGAGCGGTCTCGCCGCCGGACAGAGCGCGCGTTGGTTTCATCGCGTCGTCGCCGCTGAAAAGCATCTGTCCCATCAAGCCGCGAAGTTCCTGCTGATTCGCACTCGGATCGAATTGCCAGAGCCAATCGATCGACGACGTGTTGTCTCTCGTGAACGATTCTGCGTGATCCTGTGCGAAGTAGCCGACGGAAACTTCGTGGCCCCAATTTACCTGGCCGCCGTTGATCGGAAATTCCTTGTCGCCGTCGTCGATGAATCCTGGCGCGTTGCGAATCAAGGATTTGATAAGCGTGGTTTTGCCGGCTCCGTTGCGGCCCATTAATGCGATTTTTTCGCCGCGCGTGATGCTCGCGGTGAAGCGCGGGATCACCTTCAAATCGTCGTAGGACTTTTCGACGCTCTTGATCTCCAGCGGATGTTTGCCGGAATTGCGCTTCATGTCGAACTTGATGTACGGGCGCTGAATGTTCGATCGGGCGAGCTCGGTTGTAGCGAGGCGTTCGACTTCTTTCTTACGCGAAGTCGCTTGCGCGGAACGCGTGCCGGCTGAAAAGCGGGCAATGAAGTCCTGCAATTGCGCAATCTTTTTCTCGCGGTGCGCGTTTTCGGATTCGATGCGCGAGCGCACTTGCGTCTTGGCGACAACCATCTCGTCGTAGCCGCCGACGTACATGATGACGGCTTCGTAGTCGATGTCAGCCGTGTGAGTGCAGACCGAATTCAGGAAATGGCGATCGTGTGAGATGACGATCAGCACGCCTTCGAATTCGTTCAGATATTTCTGGAGCCAATGCACGGAATCGAGGTCGAGGTTGTTCGTCGGCTCGTCGAGAAGCAGCGCGGTCGGCGTGCCAAAGAGCGCTTGCGCGAGGAGCACGCGGACTTTTTGTCCGCCCTGCAGCTCGCCCATTTTGCGTTCGTGGAGATGGCTCTCGATGCCGAGACCATCCAGCAGGGCGCCCGCGTCGGATTCGGCGGTGTAGCCGCCTTCTTCGCCGATGACGCCTTCGAGTTCGCCGAGGCGCATTCCGTCGGCATCGGTGAGTTCTTCGTGAGGCTTTTCGTAGAGAGCGTCGCGCTCTTGCAGCGCCTTCCAGAGCGGCGCATTGCCCATGATTACCGTGTCGATGACACGGAACTCATCGAAGGCGAACTGATCCTGGCGCAAGATTCCGAGGCGTTTTGGACGCGTGATCGAACCGGTCGTCGGTTCCTGGTCGCCCGTCAGAATCTTCATTAAGGTGGACTTGCCGGCGCCGTTGGGGCCGGTGATGGCGTAGCGGCGG
>Ga0209010_1000672_pt1 | contig 9998 bp, 7 predicted proteins | sample BlaSpr_A8_OM1_O3_FD_187985 | JGI IMG/M metagenome (GOLD analysis project Ga0209010, IMG submission 187985) | Forest soil microbial communities from Thunder Bay, Ontario, Canada - Black Spruce, Ontario site 2_A8_OM1_O3 (SPAdes) (version 2) | ecosystem: Environmental > Terrestrial > Soil > Boreal... | reverse complement strand
AGCCACGCGGCGCGAAACAATGAGATCTGTAAGGCCGAGAGGGACAAAGGGCCAGCCGGTGTATTTACCGAAAGCTAACTCATCGATATAATCGTTAAATAGCACATAGAATAACGTCGCCTCTGGTGCGCGCAGAACGGAATGCCTAGCCAGCGTCCGACGCGCCCTCCCGATTGAGGCCATTGCATCGCCGAAGTCCACACTCGAGTTCTTGCACTGGAGCGAAATCATCGCCCGCAAGGGGACAGCGCCAAGCGGGGGGAACCAGATCACGTCGAACCCGCAGTCGCGATCATTTTGCTCAACGGCGTAGTCTTCGAATCCAAACCGCTGAAGATATTCCCTGAATTGGGCTACCTCGGAGCATTCTGCCCTCGGCCAGCCTATTCTCCGCACCTCGCCGGTAATCATCGAGAAGAGCCTGTGTGCCGCTGCGACCTCGAAAGTTTTGGACTCGTCTCCCTCACTGCGAATGGATCGTGCGAGCGCAACAAAATCAACGAACTTTTTATTTGTTACACGGAAGAACAAGGTCTTTCTATCAAATGTGAATGGTAGTTTGGAAGAGCGCCGGGAAAAATGTCCAGCCAGTGAGGTCAGGCATTTTCTTACTGATTCGTCAGGCGAGGAGTTGCCGTATGTTCGCTGAAGTTTTTGAACAATCGATGGAGAGAAGGACTTGGAGGTAATGTAGGCTTCGCCGGCCGAGCTAAGCTCGTCACAGATCGTCTCGAAAACCTCAAAGGTAGGGGAAGGCATGCTCTTACTTCGATTGAACCGCTTTCTTAAAGGCGTCCATTTGTCCCAAGACTTTGTCAATGTCCTGTTTTGATAGCTGCATTGAGATCAACTGCTGGAGCATCCGACGAAGGTCTTCGAGCAGGTCCTCAAGTGCTTCTTCTCGGGAGGTCGCGTGCATGGCGGCCTCTTGAAGTGTCGACCCCATCTCAAGGGTTTCAGCGCCTTTCTTTGACTTTAGGACCTTTCCTAGTTGCGAAAGCTGCCGCGTGTCTGTAATTCGGCGCGTTCCGATGGCGCTATATTCTCCAGGCCTCACTTCCTCTTCATTTCCGTACAGAAACTCCAAAAGGAAGTTGAACTTGTCCCCATCAAAGCTTTTCACGTCAAATGTATTCGGATCGTAAACGAGCTTGATGTATTCTCTGATGTCGCTTCTTCCCAGCGCTTCGCCCAAAACCCAGAAATCTTTACCTTCGAAGTTCGAAAGGACGTCGCCCGCCGCCTTCATGATCCGTATTGGCATGAGGTAACGCATCACCTGACCCTTACGAAGGTTCATTTCCTTCATAATTCGCGCTAGGTCTTCGGCGTTCTTAATGTTCTGGTCGAGAAAATGGGCCTTGCTCTCGGGCGGCCACTCGCGGAATCCAAAGAGATGCCGCACCCCTAAATATGTGCGAATCCGACGCTCTTGATCGCCGCCCTCGTCCTTGAATATTAACGTCGGGATTTTCTTCAGGTCTCTCACGATCTCGGAGGGATAGAGCGTCTTCTTGGCGAGTATGTGCTTGACGGCCGCCAATCTTCTGTTTCCCTCCAAAACTACATATCGAGAACCGACCTTTCGAACGATAAGTGGTTCGTACGGGATAAAACCGTTCGCAACAAGCGATGGCACCAATTCCAGCGCAAGATGCTCCTCGCTCTCTAAAATTTTCTGAATATGTGGTTGCGTAAGGCGTTTTCTGTCGCCGCCTAAGCGCGGATTTGTTGCGTCGAAATCCAATTGGGATGGGGCAAGATCTTGGGGCGCTAATTTCGTCACGCTCCCGCTTACGTTCTCCTGCATTGCATTTACCGGCATAAAAATCACCAGAGTTCTTTCAAAGACCCTGCTACCGCCGTGAACAACGGCGGCGGCACTGCGTTCCCTGCCATCTGAAACCGGTCTCGTATGCTTCCGTGCTTCCACTGCCAAGCGTTGGGGAAGCCTTGTAGAGCCGCGCATTCACGATAAGAAAGACGCCTCGCCTTGCCAGCTCGACTGAATTCCCAGCGGTCGGTGTCGATCCGTCGTAGAGGGGGGCTTGATGGATGAAGGGGAACGTGACGCCAATGACCTACCACGCAGGGGCTCGGTTGGCCCCACGGGTAGCGGCGCTTTCGCGACAGATAGTACCAGTGGAAGGGCTCGGTGTTGAATTCGCCCTCCGGCCATCTCGGAAAGCTCTCCATCACATCGCGTTGGCTAACGTATCTCTTGGATGTGCCTGGGCCATGGGTTGGCCCCGGGAACTCGTGCTCGAATGTTTGGTCAGAACGCACGCCAACTAAGAAAACGCGCCTGCGGTTCTGGGCAACGCCATAGTCTTTAGCGTTTAGTACGGACCATTTCACTCGGTATCCAGCCATCCGATAACGTGTAAGTTGATTGGTCAATAAATCGCGGTTTTCGCCGAATACCATCCCATTGACGTTCTCGACCACGAAGGCTTTGGGGAGCACTTTTCGCAAAACACGGTCGAATTCGCGATACAGGAAATTTCGGTCGTCGGTCTTCCACTCGCGCTTGCCGCCTTGGGTGTAGCCCTGACAGGGATAACAACCGACCAGAAGATCGGCACTTGGAAACTTGTCGAAGTCGCGAATGTCGCCGCATTCGATCTCCGGTTCCTTTATGTTTTCCTTGTAGGTGTCGCAGGCGGTCTGCCAGATGTCATTGGCCCAGGTAAGCTTGTACCCAAGTCTTTGGAGAGCATAATCAGATCCCCCACAACCACTGAACAGAGAGATAGCCGTAGGAGCTGTCATGCCTCGCCTTGAATGGCCGATTTTACACTTATTCAGGAGATACAGTGAGATATTTGTTGGTTCCCGATAGATCTGCCTGCGCCAACACCAATTGGCCTGCGCACGGCAAACTATGCTGACCAAGAATCATTTCCGATATCCACAGCCTCCTTGTGACATGTGACCTTGCCCCTCGACACGAATGCGCTCATGATTGTCAGTGAATACTGCGGCAGAATTCTGCCCGAAGCATTTGTTCTTTGACAAAACCGGTAGGCCACGAAGCTAACCCCCTCAAGACGCAATATCTTGCTGGCGATTATGGCGTCCACAAATGCTATGGCGGGATACCGAGGATTGACTCACTGATTCTAAAGAGATCTAGCTCACAGCATGCCAGCCAACTCCTTGAAAGCAAAGATTTTAGAGCTAAGTCCTTTAGAAGAGATATTTTAGCCATATCTCGATTTTGTAAGTCGCTGATTCCAGATATTTTATGCCATTTTGATATACACACCCCCAAGGGTATATATATAGAGCGCGCAAGGCTGACGGCTGACAGCCGACCCTGAGCCCTTTCTCACACAAGTCGCCTCCCGTGCAGCGCTGTCAATGGAACTTCTGGAACCAGTCCTTTGCCCCTTTGGTGTCTTTTCCGCGGGCCGGTTCACGAGCAGAATGGTTTCAGCACCGAGTCGCTCCCCCGACCTATGGAAAAATCCTTTGCCGCTTCTGTCCTGGCCCCGGATACGAATTTTGGCGTCCCTCTCCGGAAAACCGCTGCTCGCACGGCTTTGGTCAATCTGACGGATTCGTCGCGGGCGCTGCTGGCGGAGTGCTTTCGCCAATTTGGCATTGAGACCGTCGTGGTGACTGCTAATGCCGCCGAGCGCCTGCACAAGGAAAAGTTTGAAGCCTGCGTTTTGCCGCTGGGCAATGGCGCCGAGAAGGTGATGGAATCGGCGCGCGTCTCGCCCTCGAACAGCCGCTGCATTATTTATGGCCTCGGCGGGAACGCTCAGGAGTCGATGCGTTATTCGAAGTACGGCATCAATGCGGTGTTTGACGATCCGCTGGAGCGGCCCGCGGCGCTGAAACTGGTGCGCGCCACGCAGACTCTGGTATTGCACGAATTCCGGCGCTACGTGCGCATCCCGCTGATGACCGAAGTCGGCATCGTGTGCAACGACGGCCGGCGGCTGAGCGCCAGCAGCATCGAAGTCAGCTCGGGAGGCATGTCGGTGAAGTGCTCCGAAGAGATGCCGCCGGGGACTAATCTTGAAGTTTCGTTTGCGCTGCTCACGCTGCCGCGGGTGTGGATTCGCGGCGCGGTGAGCTGGAGAAAGCCAAAATCGTTCGGCGTGCGCTTTGCGAGCGACGACGAGCGTCGGCAGAAACTCAAGGCTTGGATCGACGGGTATCTCGAGAGCTAACTTCCCGGAGCTTTGCGACGAGCTGATCCAAACTGATCGGCGCAGCACGAATTACAATGGCTGCGTGACTGAGGTCCGCGCCAGCGAAGCTCCCGCTGCAACGGAAAGCCAGACCGGCCCGCGCCGCTTCTCACTTCGCCAGCGAATTATTCTACGTTTGATCATCGGCACCGGCTATTGGTTCATTCGCGTTGTCGGACCGACGCTGCGCATGTGCATTTCGCGTGAAGAAGGCGCGCAGGAAACCGTTGGCCAGCGCCCGCTGATTGGATCGTTCTGGCACGCCTGCATCATTCCCGCGACTTACATGTGCCGCAATCTGGGCGTGCGCGTGATGAGCAGCAACAGTTATGACGGCGAGTACATGGGCCGCATCATCCGCAAGTTTGGTTTCGTAGCGGTGAAGGGATCGAGCAGCCGCAACGCAGTGCGCGCGTTGCTTGGCCTGCGGCGCGCGCTGGATGACGGTTGGTCTGTGGCGTTTACCCTCGACGGGCCGCGCGGGCCGCGCTACAAGGTGAAACCCGGTCCGGTGGCGCTAGGGAGATCTTCGAGCGTGCCGTTGACCATGTTTCACATGGCGGTGGATAAGGCCTGGGTTCTGAATTCGTGGGACCGGCTGATTATTCCTAAGCCGTTTTCGCGGGTACTGGTGCGCTTTGGCAAAATGATCGAAGTGCCGCGCCACGCGAGCGAGGAAGATATTGATCGCTATCAATGTGAGTTGCAGGCATCGCTCGATCGCGTCCGCGAGTTCGCGGAGGCTAACATCGGCAAAGTGGGAACGGCTGAGTTTCCTTATGGCACGTGATTCGTGAGTGACAAGACTAGTGACCGACAATCGCGCCCGTGATGTCGGCGACTGCGCGGCGCGCGCTGGCGATCGCTCCGTGGACGGTGCCATTGTTTCCCGAAACGTCTGTGGCTTCTCCAGCGAAGAAGAGCGTGTCTTCGATTGGGCGGCCGAGGATTTCAGGAGCATCAGCCGATCCCGCGCGGGCGTAGCTGTAGGCTCCGCGGGAAAATGGATCATCCTGCCAGTTGTGAAAATGGGCGCCTTCTAACAGCCCTTCGAGTTTTTTCCTTTCCACCTTCAGCAATGTGCTCAGACTTTGCAGTGCGCGGTCCGCGACCGGGACATTGTCTGCGGCGAGGTGCTCCGCACAGCGGAACGGGGCCCATCCGGTGATCAGAGGAACTTGTTCGGGCATCATGGTCCACCAGGTGGGAAACCAATCGTCTTGAGAAAACAGGAAACTCATATTGGCCAGAGTTTTCGCGTCACTTTTATCCGGAGCGATGTGATCCCAGAAACGGTCGCGAAAACGAAGAACGATGCGGATGACTTTGCCCATCTCGAGGCCAGCGAGGGCTTTCAGTTTGTCTGGCGGAAGCGGCGGACGGAATTCGATTGATCCGCAAGTTCCTGCGGTAGCTTGCAAGACGCCGAGCGGAACGGTTAACAACAGCCGCGGAGTGCGGAATGAAACCGGGCTATCGTTGCGAGTTGCGGCGATAGTGACGTTGCCTTTGCTCCAGGTGACACGCTCGACCACGGCGTTAGTACTGATGTTGACGTTATTTTTCACGGCACGCTGGTGAAGGATGTCGAGCAGGCTTGTGTATCCATTGCGGGCGTGAAATGCGCGTTCGCCCTCTATTTTTTCTTCGGCGCGGCTCTGCTGCACCAGCCAGTGGACACTCACCAGGGCGGGATCGGCGGCGTTGAAGCCGCTGACGTAATTCCACGCGTGCTGTTTAGTTTCCACGGACGCATCGGGACAGCAGCGGTCGAGAAAACTCTGGAATGATTCGTCGGGGCCGCGGCCGTCCATGCGCTTGAGGATCTCGTTGACCTCGGAGAAGAAATCGCAGGGCGTGATTCGATTGCTGCGAACGCACCAGTTGTCGCCATCGACTTCGGCGACGGGAATGTTGTGCTCTTGCAGCGTATCGAAAATTTCCGGCGGACGGCCGTGAATGAATTCTGCGCCCAGTTCGATAGGAAAGTGCACGCGTGGATCGTGGAGCGTGAACATGCGGCCACCGATGCGGTCGCGAGCTTCAAGGATAAGAACGGACTTCCCTGTTTCGGCGAGTTCTGCGGCTGCGGTGAGGCCGGCAGCGCCGGCACCGACAACGATTACGTCGGCGTCACTTCGTGCGGCGGTTTGCTGGCGAGTGTTAGACATGTAATGCGGCGGTTTGGGCGAGAAGAATTCATCTTAAATTAAAGAGTGCCGAGCATTTGGGCGTTGACTACGAGGCGGCGCCCTAAGTTCGGTAGCAAAAGCCTTTGACCGCAAAGGATGCGAAGGACTCGCGAAGGTCACGAAGAAAAGCACAATCGAAATTAGGACGCTACGCGTCCGCGACCGATTTGACTTCGGCGTCCATCTGCCAGTAAATTTCCTTCACAGGTTTTTCCGTTCTTTGAAATTTCTTTGGTACGCGCGTCTTTGCCATGAGGCGAAGACAGGGAAGCGGGTGAAAATCCCGCGCTGCCGCGCAACTGTGAGCGAGGAAATTTGCAACGGCCACTGGGGAAATCCTTGGGAAGGCCGGATGCAGTGACCGGATCGCCGAAGTTATTCGGGGATTCTTACTCGCGCAGCCAGGAGACCGGCGCCTACCGACAACCGCAACCTCTTTCGCGTGAAAGGGAGGATTCGTATGCGCATTCTTCGGGCCGCTGTTTTCTTCGTGATTATCTCGGTCGTCTCTCAAGTTTTTGCCGCTAATCTCTTTGCTTCTGAACTCAAAATTAAAGTGATCGATCCGCAATCGGCCGCCGTGATCGGCGCGCAGGTATCGCTGGTGAAAGCCAGCAACAGCGCTCTTATTACTACTCAGTACACATCTGCTGAAGGAATTGCAACGCTTGCCGTGCCTGGCGGAGGAGAACCTTATCAGGTCAGAGTTCTGGCGCCGGGCTTTGCCATCGAGACCGCCGATGTTTCTGCGCATGCCGATGCCGTCACGGTTCAACTGAAACTTGCGCCGGCATCGGAGACAGTTGTGGTCACGGCGACTCGGAACCCTGTGCCTGAAGAGGCCGCGGGTGCCGACGTCGCGGCGCTGAATAACGAGCAGTTGGAAACCATTCATCCGATCGCGGCGGACGACGTGATCCGCTTTCTACCGGGCGCGGTGATCAACACGGCGGGACAGAATGGAGGGCTGTCGTCGCTGTTTGTGCGCGGCGGCGATTCCACTTACAACAAGATGATCGTCGATGGGGTGACCATCAACGAACCTGGTGGGACGTTCGACTTTGCGATGCTGTCTCTCGACCAAGCAGACCGCGTGGAATTTGTGCGCGGGGCGCAGAGCACACTGTATGGCTCCGACGCGATGACCAGCGCCATTCAGGTGTGGACGCGGACCGGCAGCACTCCGGTGCCGGAGTTGCGCTTTGGCGCGGACGGCGGAAATTTTTCTACCGCGAATGGGTATGCGTCGCTGGCCGGGGCTCGCGGACGGTTTGATTACAACGGCTTCGCAGATCAGTTCAATACGAATGGATCGGGAATCAACGACGCTTATTCCGATGCGCTGCAAGGCGCGAATGTTGGGGCGAAGTTGAGCGATCAAGTTTCGCTGCGCGTGCGCGCCCGGCACTTAAATACGCATACGGGGATTCCGGGGGAGTGGAGTTTTAACGGGTACGATCCGCTGGTTCCGGTGGATGGGCCTTCCGCGCCGCTGGAACCGCTGCCGCCCGATCCGACGGAGTGGTCTCAGTACAACAATGTGCTGGGCAGTGTGGAACTCGCGGTGGCCGCGCCCAATGGGTGGGAGCACCGTTTTACCGGCTTCGATTATCTTTACCGCTATAACGAGCTGAACGTGAATGGCGACCCGGCGCGCGTGGATTCGTTTGGCGACCCAATCGATTTTCAATCGCATGAAGTGGACCGCATTAACCGCGGCGGATTTGAATATCAAGGCGATTATTCGGAGCGGACCTGGGCGCACACGACGTTTGGGTATCGCGTGGAAAACGAAAATGGTTATGTAGGCGACGTCAACTTTGGCCAGACTCACGGGCAGCGATTGGAGAATGACGTTTACGGGCAACAGCAACTCACGCTGGGGCGGCTGATCGTAATCGGCGGCGTGCGGTTTGTTCATAACAGCGCGTATGGAAACACCGGCGTGCCGCGGGTTGCGCTGGCTTATCAGCTTTTGCGTGGTGGAGAAATTTTTTCCGGCACACGGCTGAGATTTTCTTACGCTACCGGATTTAAAGATCCGCGGCTGGAGGAGACTTTCGCGGGGCCACCTTACAGTTTTACCAACACTGCGCTGAAGCCGGAAAGTGTCCGCGCTTTCGAGGCGGGGTTTCAGCAGAATTTCTTCAGCGGCAAGTATGTTTTCAATGCGACTTACTTCAACAACCTGTTTCACAACCAGATCAACTACGTCGAGATTGACCTGGTGAACTTTATTGGTCAATACCAGAACGTGAATGAAGCGTTCGCGCACGGCGCAGAGGTGGAGTTGCAGGCGAAGCTGCGGCCGCGGCTTTTGCTGGACACGGCTTACACCTATACGTCAACGCAGATTCTCGACAATCCTGCGCCGGTGAATAATCTTTACGATCCGGGGCAGCCGCTGCTGAGGCGTCCGAAGCATTCGGCGACTTTGTTGCTTTCGTATCTCGGGACGCGGTGGGGCGCGAATTTGGGTGGAAGCTTCGTGGGTCCGCGGCCGGATTCGGATTTCTACACGTTCAACATCGATCATGCGGCGGGCTATGTGCGGGCCGATCTTGGCGGATGGTATGCCATTAACCGGCACGTTACTGCGTATGTGAGTGTGGTGAACGCGCTGGACCGGCGGTATAACGAAGTCGTGGGCTATCCCGCGCTGCCGATTAATTTTCGCGCGGGATTTCGGTTCAGGATTGGGGGCGAGTGACATGCTACGTGCGGCCCGGACAGCCGAGGGCGGCTGCCCCCACATTTTCATTCTCTCTTTTTTCTAGCTGGCTTTTTCCGGCGAGCTGCAGGCGGGTATGGGCAGGGACGAGGTCATCTTGGCGCCAAAGTATTTCGTGCGGGCGATCAGCAGCTTGTCGACTTCGCCTTGCTTCAGCGGCTGCTGTTTGCCTAGAAGATGCGTCACGAGAGCGATCTGGGCGAAGTGCTCGACGGTTTCCATCTTCATGTATGCGTGTTCGAGCGTGTCGGCGTAGGCGACGACACCGTGGTTCGACATCAGAATCGCATCGTAGCGGGGGACGAAGGGTTCAAGAGTCTTCGACAATTCGGAAGTGCCGGGCATGCCGTAGCGGGCGAGAGGAATAGATCCCAGTCCGATAACGACTTCACAGACAAGTGGTTCGGTAAGCGGCAGACCGGCGGCGGCAAATCCAGTGGCTGTTGGCGGATGGGCGTGAACGATGGCCTTGATATCGGGACGCATGCGGTAGATCAGCAGGTGCATGCCGATTTCGCTGGTGACGTTGCGGCGGCCCGAGACACGATTGCCGTCGAGGTCGACGATGACCAGGTCCTGCGGGCGCATGGCACCCTTGCTCACGCAGGTGGGAGTTACCAGAATTTGGCCGTTGTCGCGGCGCAGCGAGAGATTTCCGTCCATAGCCGCGACGAATCCGCGCTGATGGAGCATATGTCCATAGCGGACAATCTCTTCCCTCTGTTTCCGTTCGCTGGCCATGAGTCCTTCAAGGGGAGTGGCAGAGAGCAGATGCAATCTGGCACTGGCATAGTATCAGCACCTTGTGGCAGAAACAACGCAATTTACATTAAATCGCACACTCGATTGTACGGTAGGTTACGATTTCGG
>Ga0209010_1000671_pt1 | contig 9998 bp, 9 predicted proteins | sample BlaSpr_A8_OM1_O3_FD_187985 | JGI IMG/M metagenome (GOLD analysis project Ga0209010, IMG submission 187985) | Forest soil microbial communities from Thunder Bay, Ontario, Canada - Black Spruce, Ontario site 2_A8_OM1_O3 (SPAdes) (version 2) | ecosystem: Environmental > Terrestrial > Soil > Boreal... | reverse complement strand
GCGAGATCGGTTTCGGTCAGCGTAACCTCGGGCGCGGGAGATGCAGGAAATTCTCTCAGCATCGCCCAGGGAACGACCTTGTTGCCGCTGGAGTTACCATTACCATTGCTGGGGGATCCGGAATCGTCGGTCATCACGCAGTAATCCAGCGTGTTGACGAGGTCGGCGCCCAACGTGGCGCGGCGATCTTTATTCGTCAGCAAAACCCGAATCCCACAATTTTCGATGATGTAGCCGATGCGGTCGGCCGGCTGCTGCGGATCGAGCGGAACGTAGACGCCGCCCGCCTTGAGAACTCCAAACATGCAGACCAGCGACTCCACGCACTTGGGAAAGAAAATTCCCACGCGGCCCCCTTTTTTGAGGCCGCGCTGGCGGAGCAGATGCGCCAGTTGCGTCGAGCGCTCGTCCAGTTGCCGGTAGGTCAGGCTGCGATTGCGCGCCCAGACAGCGAGTTTTTCCGGATACTTGGCGGCGCTGCGGGTTAACAGTTGCTGAAGAATGTAGGCCACTAGTGCTTATTCCTCGATTGTCCAGTTTGACAGATAGTTTGAAGGATGACTGTTGCTGAAGGATGAAAATTTATGAACAGGGAAACTCGGAAGTACATCACAACCCGTGCAAGCCGGAAATAATCATCTTCTGAATTTCCGACGTGCCGGAATAAATCTTGGCGGAGATCGCATCGCGCAGTTCGCGCTCGATCTGATACTCGGTCATATAGCCATAGCCGCCATGAATCTGAATCGCGTCGAGACAGCTTTGCAGGCACGCGTCGGCGACGTAGAGTTTCGCGATAGAAGCTTCGCGCAAGGGATGCTTGCCCTGGCTCTTGAGCCATGCGGCTTTGTAGAGCACCAAGCGCCCGGTTTCGAGGCGCACTTCCATGTCGGCGATTTTCGAAGAGATTGCCGGGAATTTGCCGATATTCTCGCCAAACTGTTTGCGCTCTTTCGCGTAGCAAACAGAGGTCTCGAGCAGCCGCTGCATCACGCCCAGATGGCTGGCCAGAATGCAGATCCGCTCCCATTCCATCGACGCGGTGAAGATGGCCGGGCCCGCGCCGTCTTTTCCCAACTGATTTTCCGCTGGCACTTCGCAATCGACAAAGGCCAACTCCGCCATGGGCGAGGTGCGCAGTCCCATCTTGTGCAGCTTGCGGCTGATGGTAAAGCCGGGGGTTCCCTTCTCCACGATGAACGCGGTAATGCCGTTCGGTCCCTTCGATGGGTCGAGCGTGGCGAAGACGATCACCATGTCGGCGTAAGTGGCGTTTGTGATGAAGGTCTTCGAACCGTTGAGGATGACGCGATCGCCTTTGCGCTCGGCGCGAGTCTTGAGCGCGAATGCGTCCGAACCGGTCATGGGCTCGGTCATGGCATGCACGCCGACCCACTCTCCGCTGGTCAGCTTGGGCAGATATTTTTTCTTCTGCGCGTCGGTGCCGAACGACCAGATGGGAATTTCCGAACTCCACATGTGGGCGTTGATGGAAAAAATCAGGCCGTTATCGCGGCAGCCATAGCCCAGAGCTTCGAGCGCGCAGACCGTGGTCAGCGTGTCGGCGCCGCCACCGCCATATTCGGCGGGAATGGGCAATCCGTGAATGCCGAATCTAGCGCACTTGTCCCAACCCTCGCGCGAAAATTCCTCGTTATGATCGCGCTCGATCATATCGTCGGGAAACTCGCTCTTGGCGAAGCGGATCACTTCCTTGCGGAAGTCGAGCTGTTCGTCAGTCCATGCGAAATCCAAGGTCTCGGTCCTCTTTCTGATGAGTTCTCAGTTCCTCGGTTCTCAGTTCTCGGTTACATAATCCTGAGAGCTGGGAACTGAGAGCTGACTTCTAATTTCTGCTTGCAGGTTCCGGTTGCGGAGCTTGCGGCTGTGAATTGTGATTGCCATTGGTTGGCGTTGGAGCCGGGGCCGATGATTCTTTGCCGTTCGCGCCTTGCTCTTTCTGCCCCTTCACGGTCTGCCACTTGAAGCGCTTGGCGCGGCCGCCGGGCAGGCGTATGCGCGCCGGCACTCCTATGACTGTCATGTTATCGGGAACGTCGGTGAGCACCAGGCTGTTGGCCGCGACGACCACGTTGCTGCCGATCTTCGCTCCGCCCATCACCTTGGCTCCGGCGCCGAAGTAGACGTTGTCGCCAATGCCGCGCGTGCCCGCGGCGATGACTACGCCATTTTGAATCGTGCAATGCTCGCCAATTTTGTTCGGGCCAACAACAATTCCGAACGGGGTATGAATCACCAGACCGGGACCAATTTCGGCGTCGGGTGAAATGTAAACGCCAATCAGAATCTGTACGAAACGCTGGAAGATTCCAGCCGCGATCCGCAGCAAGGTGCCGACTACAGGAACTTCGACTTTTTCCGCCCAGTGGCCAAAGCGGTAGCAAACGATGGCCGGCGTTTCCATGCGGAAAAACACGCGCCACAGGCCCATGTTTTTCTCGAGGACTCTGTCCTCCTGGGAAGCGCGAAGATCGGCGGTCAGGTTTTCGAACATGATGAAAAGTCAGTGGTCAGTGTCTAGTGATCGGTGTCCAGTGGTCGGTTGGCGGCAATCGAGATTCCTCAAACGCTGGCTACTGGCGACCAGCCGCTGAGGACTGTTCTAGAGCTTATTGTAAATGGAATCTGGAATTGGAAAAGTTCTTTGGTTGAGTACCGCCCCCAGGACCCTCACTTTTGCGTTATTCAGATCCTGCACCGCGCTGCGGGCCCGGTCTTTGCGGGTGGAGTTGGCTTTCAGCACCAGCACCACGCCATCGGCTCCGGATCCCACTGCAATGGCTTCGTTCGAAGTGCTCATCGAGGAGCAATCGACCAGAATGTATTCGAACTCTTCGCGCAGTTCGTTGAGCCGCATGCGCATGCGGTCGGAAGCGACCAGGCCGTGCGATTCTTTGGCCGCCGAGCCGCAACTGAGCAGCGCCAGATTGCGCCGCGAAAGCTGGCTGACATAGCCGCGAATCGAGTTCGAGGCGCGCAACGCGTCCGACAATCCGTGATGATTGGGCACCGAAAACTGTTCGTGCAGCGTGGGACTTTGCAGGTTGGCATCGACCAGGCAGACCGATCCCGCAACCTGGCTGGCGAGGATTTCGCCCACGCGGGCGCAAATCCAGCTGCAACCATCGCCCGCTTCGCTGCTGGTGAAAACCACGGTGCGCGGCGGATTGCCCTGGGGCAGCAGAAAAACCCGCTGCACAACCTTGGCCAGTTCCGCCAGTTCCGAACTCTCCATAGCGAATTGTAGAGGCTGGGACTTCAGCGGAGCGGGCGCAGCCGCCGCGCCGGACATGGCGGACGCGATCTTGAGGTCGAGAGACGGCTGACCTTCCTGCGAAGGAAGATCGGGAATCGGCCGCAACACCGGTTCCGTCCGGACTTTTTCCCGGACCGCGCCTTCCGGCTTGAAGAACTCATTTTCGCGGCCAATGTTTTGCAGAAGTTCGAAATTTCTACTCATAATGTGTTTGGGCTCCAGCCATGCTTACCATACGACGGACTTGTCTGTTAGCAGACTCAAGCTAATCGCGCTTCCCGCGGACACTGGCCCGATGTGCGCCGCCGCGGTCCAGATTTTGCTGCCAGTCTTTCAATTGTCCCGAAAGTTGTTGCATATAGGCTCGCGCCTCGGCAGGGGAAAGTGAATCCATGCGATCGGGTCCGCTTGATGAAGAGGAAGGAGACGAAGCCGCCGCCGACGCCATGCGCGCTTGCGAGGGGTTCCCGGCCATCATGGTTGCCAGTTCTTCGAAATCGTAAGGCCGCGAGGGCGAGACTTCGGTCACGTGCTGGGTGATATCGAGATCGCTGATGACTTCTTCGACCAGCGCCAGGTTGACAACTTTCTGCCGCGTGGCGCAACTGAGCGACAAAACGTTGAAGCAAAAATTGTTGATGTTGCGGGGAATGCCTTCGGTAAAACGAGCAATGGCGGTCAGCGCATCCTGAGCAAAAATGCTCGGACCGGAGTAGCCGGCGACGCGAATGCGGTGCTCGACGTAGCGGCGGACTTCATCGACCGATAGCGGTGTCAGCCGATTCAGCAATGAGACGCGTTGCCGCAACTGCGCCAAGTGGCGGCTGGCCAGCTTGTCGGCTAGTTCCGGCTGGCCGGCAAGAATGATTTGCAGCAGCTTGGCTCGGGGGGTCTCAAAATCGGAGAGCAGGCGGACGGTTTCGAGCACGGTCGCGTCAAGGTTTTGCGCTTCATCGACCACGATGATGAAACGGCGGCCGGCGCGCGCCTCCTGCAACAGCATCTTGTTGAATTCTTCGTGCATGCGCACGAAATCCTGGTCGTAGCTCTCGACGCCCAGTTCGGCCAGAAGAAACCGCATAAACTCGCGCGAGCTGCACTGCGTCTGGAAAAGAAACGCGGTGCGCGCGTTGTGCCGGAATTTTTCCAGCAGGTGGAAGAGCAGGGTCGTCTTGCCCATGCCCGGCTTGGCGATGAGCGCTAAAAAGCCGCGGCCAGATTCGATCCCGTAGTAGAGCGAGGCCAGGGCCTCGCGATGCGCGGGACTAAGGTAGAGGAAGCGCGGGTCGGGAGTGACCCCGAACGGTTGTTCGCGAAATCCGTAATATTCCAAAAACATAGTTGGGCGTCCTTACTTCTTGCCGGCTTCGACTGGCACTGCGTAGGCTTGCAAAGGTTCGACTGCGGCGTGATGTCCATTGCCATTTCCGCCATAGCCGGAGGTTTCGCCATAGCCGCCGCTCGGATAGTGATGAGGCACCGCGGCCAGTACGGGAATATTCAGCTCGGTCAGCACTTCGGATGGGGTGCGGAACGAGGGATCGAGATAATCGAGCACCAACGCCAAGCCAACGGCCATCACCGCGCCCATCACGAATCCCAGAACGACAAATACCAACCGCGAACCCACCGGCAGAACGGGCACGGCCGGGGCTTCGGCGACGGCCACGTTCAGGATGTGCGTCTGGTCCAGCATGTCCGACATGCGGGCTTCTTCGCGCTTGCGCTGGTAGAGCAGGTAATTTTCTTCGTCGGTCTTGATAACCCGCTGCAAGTCCTGCTCCTGAATTCCCTTCTGCTCCAGTTGCGCAGACTGTGATTTGTAGGTCGCGATAATGCCTTGCATGGCGGCGGCGCGGGCAGATAGCGCACTGTAATCCGCTTTGGCCTTCGCCAGTTCCGTGGTTACGTAAGCGTAGGTGGGATTCTGGTCGGTGGTTTCTTCGCGCAACGGCTTGGCTTCTTCCGCTGCGATCGAGGCATGCGTGTCGGCGATTTCCTTGTCCACTTCGGCGACCAGCGGATAAGTGGGCTGATACTTGGTAAGCAACTCGGTGCGCTTCACTTCGAGCGTCATCAGCATGCTCTTCATCTGCTGCAAGACCTGCGCATCGTCGGTGGTGCTCGACTTGGTGGTGATGCGCGAGGGCACGCTGCCCGATTGCGTTTCGAGGGTGCGAATCTTCTGCTCGGTAGCCGACATTTCCGCCCGCGTCGATTGCAGGGTGGCGCTGAATTCAGTCAGCTTCTGCAAGGTCTGGTCGCGTTCGACCAGCGGCGCAGCGCCGCCCGTCTCCGCGGCGAACTTGTTCAATTGCGACTCCGCGTCGGCCAGGTCTTTCTGGTAGCGCTGGGCTTCCTGATCGAAGAATTTGAATTCGCCCTGCGGACGATTCACTTCCGCGTGCTTGCGAATGTAGGCGTCGTTCAGGTTCTTCAAGACCGTTGCCGCTTGTTTCGGATCGTTCGAAGAGTAGGTGATGCTGATGAGGTTGGTCTTCTTCATCGGCTCAATCGACAGGCTGCCGCGTAGGCGCTGGGTAGCCTTGGCCAGCTTGCCCGCTTCGTCGTCGCGGCCGACCAAGGTCGCCAGCATAGACTTGCGGTGGTCGAGCCCGGAGGCCATTGCTACCTGGCTCAACACGTCGTCACTCTCTAGAAGTTCCACTTCGGAATTCAACTCTTCTTCGGTGACTTCGTCCTTCACCATGACGGGCGCATTTTCACCCGGGCTGATGACCGGGTCGACGCGTTCGCGCTTGACCAAAATCTTGGTGTGCGCCTGATAGCTGGTCGGCATCAGGATGCCGACCATGACAGCGCCGAGAAACACGGCAGTAAAGCACAGCGCCATGGCGCGTTTGTGGCGGAAGCCGATGGCAACGATATCTTTCACGTTGATCGGAAGCCCGCTGTATGCGGAATTGACTGAAGACTGTTCGTTCATAAAACTCCTTCGCCCCGGCCTTGATGCGGCCTGGCTGCGCTGAAACTAGAAGGGCCGGAAAAACGTGCCCATGCTGGCCGAGGGGAAAAACTTGTCGATCTTGGACATTGTGTTCTTGGGAACAAATAACATGTCGCCGGGATGCAGCATCGGGTCTTCTTTTAAATTTCCCGACTTTTCCATTTGCTTTACGTTAATGACCTTGGCTTCCATCCACTGGTCGGAGACCCGGCGAAACAGCAGCACCTGCGAATGCCGCGAGCTGTCCTTGAATCCGCCTGCGATGGCAATGGCTTGAGTAAGCGTGGTGTCTCCGCGCAAGTCGTACTTGCCAGGTTTGCCGATCTGGCCGTCGGCTACAAAATAGGGCTTCTCGAAGTCTTTGAGAATGACCGAGATGATGGGATCGTTGAGAATCTTGCCATAAGCGCCGCGCAAAGTTTCCGTCAGCTCCGGAACCGTCTGCCCCTGCACTTGCATGTCGCCGATGCCGCGCAGGGTTACAAACCCGTCCGGCTGCACGAAAACGGCAGTCTGATTGAACTCGGGGCTCAATTCAAAATTCAGATCGAACGAGTCCCCCGCAGCAATCTTGTAGCGCGCCTCCCGCGTTTGAAATTGCGGGTCGGCCGCGCTGGCAGGCGGCTTGGCCGGAACGTTTTCGGAAACCACCTGCTGCGCCTGGGCGATGACAACGGCCAGAGGCAGAACCATCACTACACAAACCATCAGCACTGCGGCGGCTCGAATTTTAGCGGCGAAAAGCATTTGGGTCGAACTCCTGCGAACAGAGCAACCGGTTGCTTACGGTGTCGGCGAAAAAAACGTGCCCATGCTGGCCGTGGGGAAGAAATGGTCGATCTTCGACATGGTGTTCTTGGGAACAAACAGCATGTCGCCGGGATGCAGCATCGGATCTTCCTTCAGGTTTCCGGACTTTTCCATTTTTTTCACGTCAATGATCTTGGCTTCCATCCACTCATCTGACACGCGCCGGAACAACAGCACCTGCGAGTGCCGGGAGGCGTCGGTAAATCCGCCGGCAATGGCGATGGCCTGGGTCAGGGTGAGATCGCCGCGCAAATCGTATTTGCCGGGCTTGCCGATTTGGCCATCGGCGACGAAATAAGGCTTTTCAAAATCCTTCAACACCACCGAAATAATCGGAGCATTCAGGATTTTGCTATACGCGCCGCGGATCGTCTCGGTCAGTTGCGGCACAGTCTGGCCCTGCACCTTGATGTCGCCCACCCCGCGCAGAGTAACGAATCCATCGGGCTGCACCGAGACGGCTGTCTGGTTGAACTCCGGGCTGAGCTCGAAATTCAGGTCAAACGTATCGCCGGGCGCAATCTTGTAGCGCGGAGTGCGATTCTGAAAATGCGGATCGGGTGCCGTTGAGTTGGCGGGGATTGAGGCCGGGGCAGGCTTCGCCGAGTCGGGCACCACTTGCTGCGCGAAGGCGCAACTGGCGGCCAACAACAGCACGGTAAACGCGGTTCGACCGCGGATGGCGCGACGAAGTGACATGGCCATGGCTACGATTGTACTTCCCCGGTGTCGGTCACGGTCTTCAGCGCACCGGTCCCGTTCGGCGTGATGTTGTGGCGGCGAATTTTATAGAGCAGGCCACGATAGCTGATGCTCAGCAACTGCGCGGCCCGCTTGCGGTTCCAGCCGGTGCGCTTTAGTGCGTTGCTGATGGCATGAATTTCCGCCTCGTCGCGAAAGCTCCGCAGAGACGATTCCGAAGGAAGGTAGGCGCTGGCGTTTTCCGCCGTGCGTCCGCCATTCCAGGAGCCGGCTTGCTCCTGGGCTCCGTTGCCGTTGATATTTTCTAGCTTGGTATCGACTTCGCTCATAATTTGATCCCTCTCATGTATTTCTTCAGCGGGCGAGTGTATGAATCGATTTCAACCGGGCTGCGACCCGGCAATCGCCCTGAAGAACCGTGCTGGCTCAGGGCAGAGCGCCGCCGTCGCGGGTTTACGCTTTAGGGGAAAGTTAAGGGGGGAATCAGACAGGTTCGACTGTGTAGCCTTGAATGCGGACCGACAGCGAACGTTCAATGGGTTCGAGGGAAATTACCAGACTGCGGTCATCGTTGTGCGCGGAGAGAATTCCTTCCATTCCATCGAGCGCGCCACCGCGAATACGCACCCGCTGGCCGACTTTCAGGAATGGTTGTTCTTCGAAAGCCACCTTGCTGGCCAGAAGCGTGCGAATGTCTTCAATCTGATTTTCGGGGATGGCGCTCCCGCAGCCGTTGATGCCCACGAATCCGGCAACTCCGTGGGTCTTCAACACCTGCAACCGCTCTCCCGTGCTAAAGCAGACGCGAACAAAGTTGTAGCCCGCAAACAGCGGCAACTCGACTTCCTTGACGCGGTCACTCCATTTGCGGCTGCGTTTGACCAGGGGCAGGAAATTTTCGATGCCCAGTTTTTCCAATTGGTCGGAGACCATTTTCTCGTGACGCGAGCGGGTGCGAATCGCATACCACTGCGGCTGGTACATTGCTGCGGCATGCGCGACGGCATGCTCCACCGCGTTCTCGATCACTATGCTTTCGAAACCGCGTCCGACTGCCTGGCTACTACTCATGGCTCCGCCCTCTGAGTCCCATTTCTAGAGACCCCCAATTCAACGAAAAAAATGAGACTGCCTAGCGGCGCATCGCTAGGTGTATTAATGCAGTGGCGTAGTTCCGGGGAGGAGGATGCTGAACTGTTGGAAATCTTTAAAATCTTGTACTGATTTTATAACCCTATGCAAAATGCTGCAAGAGGCGAAAAGTGGGGAGACTAAAGTCTCTAGTAACCCCTAACGTGTTCCTCAAGTACCAATCCTTAAGTCACTGTTAATACAGCGCATATCGTGAGTGTAAAAAATCGTTATTTCTCTAGCGCCCCGCCCCGGTTAAAGACACGAACTGCGGTCCATTCGCAGTACTGTTGCTGAAAGTTGCAACCCCAGAAATAGTTCCCGTCACCGTGGGACTGAAGACAATTCCGTAGGTACACGCTGCGCCTGGAGCCAATACCGTCCCGTTGGCGCAAGGGCTCGCACCCATGGTCACCACGAAATAATCTCCGCTGGCCCCAGCGCCATTCATGGCGACATTGCCGGTGGAGTAGTTGGTCGCAGTAACCTGCGTCGGAGAACTCGTGGTTCCCAACGCTGTGGCGGGAAAGCTCAGGGTGGCGGGCGATACGGTCAATGGCCAGAAGCCCACGGTTGCCAGATTGTAGGTTTGGACCGTCGGCCCGGACGCCGCGTTGTCGACAATCGTTACCGACCCAACAATTGAGCCACCGCTGGTGGGATTTACCGTGACTGAGAGACCGCATTTGGCGTTGGCTGCCAGCACCAGCCCGGACTTACAAGGTTTGGCGCTCGATCCTACCACCGAGTATTCGCCCGACGCCGTGATGGTCGATAAAGTCAACGAAGCCCCGCTGGCGTTCGACAGTTGCGCTGCCCCGGTCTTAGTTGCTCCAATCGCGACATTGGCAAAATTCAGTGCACTGGGCGAAAAAGTTAAAGGATTCGATGATGGGCCCCCGGTGGCGCTGCCGGAAAGATTTACTGATTGCGTGTAGGGGATACCCGTGGCGGTGTCGCTTACAGCTAAGCCGCCCTTGACGACTCCCGCAGTTCCATCCGTGGTCGGAGAGAAAGTAACGCTGAGCGTGCAACTCGATGCCGCATCCAGTGTGCCGCTGCACGGATTTGAGCCGCTGCCGACGGCGGCAAAATCTCCGCCCGCAGCCC
>Ga0209010_1000668_pt1 | contig 10043 bp, 8 predicted proteins | sample BlaSpr_A8_OM1_O3_FD_187985 | JGI IMG/M metagenome (GOLD analysis project Ga0209010, IMG submission 187985) | Forest soil microbial communities from Thunder Bay, Ontario, Canada - Black Spruce, Ontario site 2_A8_OM1_O3 (SPAdes) (version 2) | ecosystem: Environmental > Terrestrial > Soil > Boreal... | reverse complement strand
CCTCGCCGTCTATCAGAACGGCGTGCGCGTCAACGAGGCGTTCGGCGACACCGTCAACTTTGCCTCGCGGCTCGAGGGTCTCACCCGCCACTTCAAGGTCCATCTGCTCGTCAGTCGCGAGACCTACACCGAAGCGGGCGCCGGGTACATCGGGCGCGAGCTCGGGCTGGTCAAGGTCAAGGGCAAACAGCTGTACGTGCCTATCGTCCATGTCGCCGGACGCGAGAACGACAGCGTCGATCCCACCTTCTTCCAGCATTTCGCCAGCGCACTCTCGTTGATTCGTTCCGGCAACGCCTTTTCCGCGCGCCAGGAGCTGGAACACCTGAGCGAGACCAGCCCCGACGATACTCCGGTGCGCATTTACCTGGACAAACTGGCCGCCGACCCCGACCATCCGCCGACCGAGATGGTCTTCGAGTTCGAGACCAAGTAGTCGTTAACTGGCTCGCCGCGTGTAATTCTGATAACTGAATGGTTTCTACCGCGACTCGCAAAGGAGCACTCAAATCCCGCAAGTGGCAACGCACGACAAGGTCAAAGTGGCTGTGGTTGGCGCCTCCGGATACTCGGGGATCGAGGCGGTCCGCATCCTGTCCAGCCATCCGTTCGTCGAGCTGAGCGTGCTCACCTCCGAGCATTATGCGGGGCGCGAGGTCGCCGACGTTTATCGTCACATGGCCGGCATCGATTTGCCGCCGTTCGAGGAATTGCGCCCCGACCTCATCCAGGGCCGCGCCGAGGTCGCGATCTCGTGCCTGCCTGAGACCGTCGGCACTGTGCATACCGCTGAACTGATCAAGGCGGGCGTCAAGGTAGTGGACCTGTCCGCGGATTATCGCTTCAAGAACGCGGCGCAGTTCCGCACCACCTACGGCATCGAGCATCCCGCGCCGCACCTGCTCAAGGAGGCGGTTTACGGTCTCAGCGAATTCCATCGCCATGAGCTGCGCGAGGCGCGCCTGGTCGCTACCCCCGGATGCTTTCCGACCGGCGCATTGCTCGCGCTGTTGCCGCTCATCCGGCGCGACCTCATCGAGCCGTCGTCGATAATCATCGACGCGAAGTCGGGCACCACCGGTGCGCGCCGCGCCGCCTCGATCGAGCAGCTGTTCGCCGAGGTCAACGAGAACTTCCGCGCCTACAAGGTCGGCAATCATCGCCACGTTCCCGAGATGGAGCAGGAAATCTCCGCCGCGCTCGGCCGCGACATCGCGCTGCTGTTCGTCCCGCACCTGCTGCCGATCACGCGCGGCCTGCTGAGTTCGATCTTTATGCGCCCGCGCGCCGGCACCACCGAGAGCGACGTTCACGCCGCCTTCGAGGCCAGCTTCGCCAAATCCCGCTTTGTGCGAATCCTCAAACCGGGAGAACTGCCGGAGCTGCGCAACGTGCGCGCCACCAATTATTGCGAGCTGGCGTTCGTCCTCGATCGTCGCAGCGAAACCCTGCTCGTAATCACCGCGATCGACAATCTCGGCAAAGGCGCCGCAGGCCAAGCGATCCAGAATATGAACCTGATGCTTGGCTACGACGAAGCCGCCGGCCTGCTAAACGCCGCCCCCGTCCCCTGATTTCGATTTCCCCTCTCCCAGAATGGGAGAGGATCGAGGGTGAGGGTTCGATCAGAGCGCGCATTTTTGGCGCGCGATTCAAGATTCTGCCTCTTCTCAGTTCCCCTCTCCAGAGGGAGAGGGGCTAGGGGAGAGGTTCCGAGGCCGCCTCTGCACCGAAGCCCTGTGGGGAGGTTACACTAAGCTCTCCTGACAGAGAGTAGCCTTTCGGATTATCCGACGCGGCGCATCAACTCCAGGATGTCGTAGCCGGTGATTTCGCGGCTCTTCGCCGACCAGTCTCGCAGCTCTGTTTCCGACACCATGCCGGCCTGCGCGCCTTTGGCTAGATCCATCAGGCCGATCTTGATCGTTGCCTCATCGATCATCTCGCCCGACTTGGGATCCGCCATCGAGCCGCCGCCCTTCTCGTGGTAGAGCTTGATCACGCGGCGCGCTTCCTCGACCTGATCGACGCTCGGTGTGTAGCACGCGTTGGCGATCTCCGCCTGCTGCGGATGTATCACCCACGTGCCGTCCATCCCGAGGTTCGCGGCGCCGACGTTCTTCTCGCGCAGGCCCGCTTGCAGTTCCTTGACGCGCTCGGGCGAATCGGTGTTGCGCCACAGCCGCAGATAGACGTTGTCGATCGCATGCAGGCCGGCGGCCTTCGCCGCGACCACCACCGCCTGCTTCGAGTAGTGAAAATTCTGATTCTGATTTTCGACAATCTCGCGGATGCCGAGATTTGCGGCGTAGTCGGCAATTCCGAACACCAGCCCGCACATCCGGTCGGACGCCGTCGCGATTTCGAACGCGTGGACCAGCGCGTGCGGCGTTTCGATCAGCGACTCGATCTGAATCCGGTACTTCCAGCCCGCGCGCTTTTCGAGATCGTCGAGCAGCTTCGCGACTTCGCGAATTTCCTCGGGACCGCGAGTCTTCGGTAGCATGATGCCGTGGAAGCGGTTGGGCGCTCCGAGCACGATCGCCTCCATGTCGCCCTTGAAAAACTTCGAATGGATATTGTTGGGGCGCACGGTGACGACCTTCTTGCCGAAGTCGAGCGTGTTCAGCGCCTCGACCATCACCTTGCGGCTCTTCTCGCCCTTGAACTCATACGGGCACGCGTCCTCGAAGTCCGCCATCACGTGATCGACGGGCGCCTTGACGGCGTCGGCGGCGGTGACGTGCAGCTTCATGTTGTGACCGGGATAGGTCATCTCGGTGCGCGGAATTACGAAACGGGTGCCTTTGTCGAGTACGTACATTGATTTCTCCGATGAATTTCTCAGGCCGGCAAGTAATGAGTCTTGCGCTTGATTAGAACGGTGCGCTCGATTTCGACGACGACGGTGCCGTCTGGTTTCTTGCCGATCAGTTTAAACTTCACGAGTCCCGCGTCGGGCCGGTCGGCGTCGCGCTTCTCGAGCACGGTGGACTCGGCGTAAATCGTGTCGCCGTGAAAAACCGGATTGGTATGCTTGCCGTTGTCCATCTCGACTTCGGCGATCGCGTTCTCGCTGGTGTCCTCCGACGCGAGCCCGACTGTGAACGCCAAGACGACGCCGCCATACACCAGCAGCTTACCGCCGACGTACGCGCCGGGATTTTTGTCGATCAGATCCTGGTTGAAGTGCAGCTCGGCCGTGTTCATAACCAGCGAAGTGAAGTTGTGATTGTCGGCCTCGGTGATGGTGCGGCCGCGCTGATGGACCAGCGTGTCGCCGACCGTGAAATCCTCGAAGTAGCTGCCGTCGCTGGTGATGCTCACGTTCAGTTCTGCTCCATGATACGCCGGCCGATGACCTCGTACTGAATTTCGCTGGTGCCCTCGAAGATCGACAGCACGCGCGCGTCGCGCCAGAAGCGCTGCGCCTCGAACTCCATCGAGTAGCCGTAGCCGCCGTGCACCTGCATCGCCTCGCGCGTGACCCTCTCGGCCATCTCGGCGGCAAATGCCTTCGCAAGCCCGGCCTCATAGTCGCATCGCTTGCCGGTGTCCTTCTCGGCGGCGGCGAAATAGCAGAGCTGACGTGCCGCTTCTATTTCGACCGCCATGTGCGCGAGCTTGTGCCGAATCACCTGGAAGTCGCCGATCGGCTGGCCGAACTGCTTGCGATCCTTCGCATACTTCACCGCGCACTCGAACGCCGCCTGCGCGACGCCGACGCCGCGCGCCGCCGTCTGGATTCGCGCCGCTTCATAGCTCGCCATCAACTGATAAAATCCGCGCCCTTCCACGCCGCCAATCAGGTTCGCCTTGGGCGCGAACGCGTCGTCGAACTGCAGCGCGTAACTGCGCATCCCATGGTAGCCGATGGTGGGGATCGGCGAGCCGGTCAACTGCGGCGGCATGAAGTCGTCGCCGGGCTGCTTCTCGAACAGGATCAGCGAGAGCCCTTTGTGTTTCTTCGAGATGTCCGGATCGGTGCGCGTCATGACGGTGAGCATGTGCGCGCGATTGGCGAACGTGCACCACATCTTCGAGCCCTTGATCAGGTAGCCGTCGCCATCCTTCACCGCCCGCGTTTTGAACGACGCCGTGTCGCTGCCCGAATCGGGCTCGGTGAACGCGGCCGCGGTCAGAATCTCGCCGCGCGCGATCGGCGGCAGGAATTTCTTTTTCTGCTCGGGAGTGCCGTTGGCGCTGATCAGAGTGCCGGTGATGATGTTGCGGGTCATCACGGATCCCACGCTGAGCCATCCGCGCGACAGCTCTTCGGTGACAATCGCCATCGAGATGTAGTCGAGCCCCATGCCGCCCTCTTCGGCGGGAAAGATCACGCCGAAGTAGCCGAGCTCGGCCATCTGCTTGAGAATTTTTTCAGGAATTTCCTTGTTCGCGCGATCGAGATCGTTCGCAATCGGCTTGACCTCGGCCTCGACAAACTCCCGGACCGAGCGCCGGATAATTTCATGCTCAGGCGTAACTAGCGGCATCGTGTGCTCCTACGCGGGACTGGCTGGATTGCGCTTGCGAATCAGGACCGGGCGCTCGTACTCGAGCACCTTTTCGCCGCGTTGGTTGTAGCCGGTGGTGCGGAACTTGACGACACCGCGATCGGGCCGCGAGGTGTCGCGCTTGGAGAGCACCAGCGACTCCGACGTAATCGTATCGCCGGGATAAACCGTCTCGTGCCATTTCATTTTTTCGTAGCCGAGATGTGCAATCGCGCGTTCGCTCAAATCCTCGACCGAGAGCCCGAACACCACGTTCATCACCAGCATGTGATTGACGACGACGTTCTTGTAGCCGAGGCTCTGCGCGTACTCGCGATTGAAGTAGCTCGGGTTGAAGTTCATCGTGACGCTCGAGAAAAAACTGTTGTCGCCTTCGGTAATCGTGCGACCCCAATGATGTTTGAAAAGATGGCCGACCTCGAAGTCCTCGAAGTAGTGGCCACGCTCGATTTTGCGCACCGCCATAGTGGGTCAGGCTGCCTTCTTCCTGTGGTCGTAAAAGTCGCGAAAAGTCCTGAAGCCGAATCCGTTTTTTATGGAATTACCGGATGCGCGTCAACCAATCATAATACTAAGGTGCAGGGGTTACCCCTGCCCAAGGAAGCATGAAACCCAAGGCGGGTTTCATTAAAATCGGCCCCTTCCAGTCATGGCTTCGCGCGACTTGGCGCCGACGCCCTCGACCGCGGGCATCACCTCTTCCGCGAATAGGCGCAGCGACTTCGACGACTCCTGATGCGTCAGGTCGCCCCACGAAAACGCACTCACGTAATAGTTCGCGTCGGACTCGGCCGCGTAACGGAGCGCATAGTCGCGCACGGTTGAAGGCGATCCCGCCAACAGGATCTCGTATGACATCGCCTGATCCGGAGTGAACGCCGCCGGACCCACTAGGCGCTCGGGCCCCGCTGCCAGTTCGGCGCCATTCGGTTGAGGCTTGGCAAAATGCCTGCGATAAGCCTCGTAGGCTTCGCGCGCGCGGTCCTTGGCCTCGACGTCGGTGTCCGCGACAAAGGTGTGACGTATCCCGCCGTAGAGCGGATTGAAGAGCGTCGCGGTGCACGACGACGGATTCACCTGGCTCTGCTTCAACGCCGCGAGATAGGTCGCCACCGCGCGCTTGACGGCGACGATTGGCCCCGCGCCGATAAAGTTCATGCCGAATTCGCCCGCGTGCTGCGGATTGCCCGCATACCAGAACGCCGGATGCGGTTTCTGGACCGCGCGCAATTCCATCCACAGATTCTTGAACTTGTAGTGCTCACCCTCATAGCTGAGGAACTCTTCCTTGAAGCCTTTAAGCAGGATTTCCAACGTCTCGCGAAACAGGGCGTCGGTGTTGGACGCATCGCCACCCCACAGCGCCAGCTCGATACCTCCAAGCACGCCCTTCCCTACCCCGACCTGCATGCGCCCGTTGCTAAGCCGATCCACCATGCAGATTTCTTCGAGGATCCGTATCGGATGATAGAGCGGCAGCACGTAGACCAGCGTCCCAATCTTCAGATTTTTGGTGCGCTGCGCGGCTGCGGCCAGAAACACCGACTGATTCGGCGCGAGGCAAAGCGGCGAATGGTGATGCTCCGCGATATGGTAGCCGTAGATTCCCGCAGCGTCCGCCTGCGCCATCAATTGCAGCCGCTCTTCGTACTGCTGCGTCAGATCGCAATCGTGACGCCGCTCCAAATGGTCAAAAATCCCGAACTTCATCTTACAACTCTGCGTCGACCGGTCCTTTTGCAACTCTACGTCGAGCGGTTCCTTTCAAACGGCTAAGTAATTCTCCGATGACTTGGGAATTCCCCTAGTTACTCTCTGATCACGTCGCCGTACAGATCTTCAATATCTCTCCTCGTCGTTTGCTGCGATCATGGCGCACAAATCCGGTCCCTCAGATTCGGCGCCAGCTCTTGGAAATCCGAAAGATTGAAGGTGTAGATGCGCTCCGCCCCGCTTCGGGCTGCGCATCCCACGATCAGTGCGTCGTAAATCTTCGCGCCGCTCCATCCGCCCTCCGCAACACTCTTGAGCGCCGCCAGGTAATCCTTCTGTACGATCGGAACCATCTGAAAGTTTGGCACAATATTGTCAGCGATCACTCGTGCGGCTTCGGTAGGATGGATTCGCGGCTGCACGGGCAACCGTGTAAGCGCTGCGTACGTCTCAGCAATCGAATGCGTGCTGATAAATCCGTGATCTCTCCTGGCCACAACTCGAAGGAACGCCTGAAATGCGGGCCCATGATGCGGATGAGTTTGCTCGGACGCGGCGACCAGGACGTTAGTATCAAGGAAGACTCGCACCAATCACCGCTTGGACACTGTAGCGATTCGTTCGTTGCGAACGTTGTCGATCACGTGCTCCCAGTCCGCGCCCGGCGCCGCCGTACCTCGATGAACCCACAACCCATCGACCTTGACTAGCGCCGGTTCCTGGTCGAGAACGCGCACAAATAATCCGCCCGACTGAGCTGTGATCTCGAGCTCTGCCTCGTCTCGAATTCCGAGATGGTCGCGCAGGCGCTTCGGGACGACGATTCGACCGGATTTATCGATCCGTAACTTTATGCCATTTGTGCGTGCCATTTACCATACAATATGGTTCGATTGCATGGCATGGTCAACCCCGCGCTCTCGTAGTGAGATCAATTGGGCCAAGCGCGAGAGACAGTACAATTCTTCCCTAATACCCGGCGGCTTAGTATTGTCAAATCCACGGCAAACAGGTAGCTATTCCCGCACGCTTTTGACCTGCATCAAATTACAACTGGAGCCAATCGGCGGCCGGCCTTATCGCATCGGCGCGGTGGTAACCAACGAACAATCGAAATGAACCACAAGGAAATCTACGAAATCGGCCAGGTGCCACCCATCGGGCATGTGCCGAAGCAGATGTACGCGCAGGTGATCCGCGCGGATCGCTTCGGCGACCCCAACCACGCGTTCAAGGTGGAGAAGATCGCGGTGCCGGAAATCCACGCCGACGAAGTGCTCGTCTACGTGATGGCGGCCGGCGTCAATTTCAACAATGTGTGGGCGGCGCTCGGCTCGCCGGTCGACGTGATCGGCGCGCGCCAGAAGTCGAAATACGATCATTCGGATTTTCATATCGGCGGCAGCGACGCCTCGGGAATCGTCTACGCCACCGGGCATGACGTGCACAACGTCAAGGTCGGCGACCGCGTCGTGATTCATTGCGGCGTCTGGAATCGCCACGCGGCATCGGTCCGCAACGGCGACGATCCGATGTACGACCCGTCGTTCAAAATCTGGGGCTACGAAACCAACTGGGGCAGCTTCGCCCAGTTCGCGCGCGTGCAGGCACATCAGTGCATGCCCAAGGCCACGCATCTCACGTGGGAAGAGGCCGCAGGCCCCACGCTGGTGGGCGCGACCGCGTACCGGATGCTGATGGGATGGCCGCCGCACCTAGTGCGCCGCGACGACGTGGTGCTTATCTGGGGCGCGTCGGGCGGCCTCGGATGCATGGCGATTCAGATCGTCAAGGCCGAAGGCGGAATTCCCGTGGGCATCGTCGGCGACGATCGCAAAATAGATTTCTGCATGAAGCTCGGCGCCAAGGGATGCATCAACCGCAAAAAGTTCACGCACTGGGGCATGATGCCGCATTGGAAAGATACGGTCGCGTACAACAAGTGGGCCGCGGAGAGTCGCGCGTTCGGCAAAGCGATTTGGGACATCGTCGGCGAGCGGAAAAATCCGCGCATCGTATTCGAGCATCCCGGCGAAGACACGATTCCGACCTCGGTCTTCGTCTGCGACACGGGCGGGATGGTCGTGATTTGCGCGGGCACCACCGGCTACAACGCGGTCGCGGACTTGCGCTACCTGTGGATGCGGCAGAAGCGGCTGCAGGGCTCGCACTTCGCCAACGACGAGCAGGCCTACGCGTTCAATCAGCTCGTGCTCGACGGCAAGATCGATCCGTGTCTCGCCAAGACCTACTCGTTCGCCGAGATTCCGGAATGCCACCAGGCGATGCATGAAAATCGCGCGCCCGAGGGCAAGATGGTTGCGCTGGTCGGCGCGCCAAAGCCCGGCATGAAAGATCTGCCGCTCTAGTTTCTTCGCTGTAAAGATTTCTCGACCATAAATCCGGTTCCCCTTCCCACTATGGGAAGGGGTTAGGGGTTAGGTTGCCGAGAACCTGCCTCAACTGTCGCCAGAATGTTCAGGGATGAACTGTTCACCCTGCCCGATGTGCTGTGGACGTGCTACGTGATCATGTGTGTCCACCCATCATCGGACGAAACTTCATTGCCGTGGAGATTGCTCGGCGTCGGCTAACTCTCGTCTCGCGCAACACAATTTTGACGGAACGAAACTACCCTTGGTGGTATGCCTGACTCAAAACTGCAACAGACGGTAGAAGTGATGCACAACCGTCACCAGCCATGAACTCAATTGCACCGCTGGAATCTAAGCTGCGCGCCGCGATCGAAGGCGAAGTGCGCTTCGACGTGGGCACGCGCGCGGCCTACGCCACCGACGCGTCGAACTATCGGCAAGTGCCGGTGGGCGTCGTGATTCCGCGGCACGAGGGCGACGTGGTCGCGGCCCTTTCGATGGCGCGCGAAAATTCGATGCCGATTCTCGCGCGCGGAGGCGGCACCAGCCTCGCCGGCCAAGCGTGCAACGCCGCACTCGTGCTCGATTTCTCGAAGTACATGAATCGAGTCCTCGGGATCGACGCCCAGGCGCGCACAGCGCTGGTCGAGCCGGGCGTCGTTCAAAGCCGGCTCAACAGTGAGCTCGCGCCGCACGGCCTGTTCTTCGCGCCGGATCCGTCGACCAAAGATCGATGCACCATCGGCGGCATGATCGGCAATAACTCGTGCGGCGCGCATTCGGCGGCGTACGGCAAAACGGTCGACAACGTCGAGGCGCTCGAGGTCGTGCTCTACGACGGTACGCAACTTTCACTCGGGGGCTCGATGGACGACGCGCAGCTCGGCGCCGCAATCGCGCGCGGCGGGCGCGAGGGCGAGCTGTACTCGCGCCTGCGCGATCTTCGCGATCGAACTGCGGATTCGGTGCGCGCTCATTTCCCGAAGCTTCCGCGCCGCGTGTCGGGTTACAACCTCGACGAGCTGCTTGCCCATCGCGGCTTCAACGTCGCGCGCGCGATCGTTGGTTCGGAGGGCACGCTCGCCACGATTCTGCGCGCCAAGATTCGAGCGGTGCCGCGGCCGAAGGAACTCGCGCTGGCCGTGCTCGGATTCGACGACGTGTTTATCGCGGCCGATCAAACGCCATGGCTGCTCGAGCATCGACCCGAAGCGCTCGAAGGCTTCGACCAGAATCTTCCCGAGTTCGCGCGCATCAAGAAGATGCCGGGCGTGCGGTTTCTGCCCATTGGGCGTGCTTTTCTGCTCGTCGAGCTCGGCGGAGCGTCGCGCGACGAAGCTCACGAGCGTGCGGAAAGCGTGATCGCGCAGGCTCGAGCGGTTCGCGAATGCACGAGCACCGCATACCTCGCCGACGCGCGGGAGCAGGCCTCAGTCTG
>Ga0209010_1000667_pt1 | contig 10044 bp, 11 predicted proteins | sample BlaSpr_A8_OM1_O3_FD_187985 | JGI IMG/M metagenome (GOLD analysis project Ga0209010, IMG submission 187985) | Forest soil microbial communities from Thunder Bay, Ontario, Canada - Black Spruce, Ontario site 2_A8_OM1_O3 (SPAdes) (version 2) | ecosystem: Environmental > Terrestrial > Soil > Boreal... | reverse complement strand
GTGACAAAATGGTTAACAGCCCGTTCCCAAAACGGGAACGACTTGAGGCCAATTCGAGGAACTTCTGTAACAATCACAACCCTGGCGCTCTGATAGCATCGAACCAAGAGGCCGATCCACGGCGAAAGCCAGCCCAAAGACTCTTCCTAGGTGATTCTCATGCGCACATCAATCCTATTGAAAGCCTTAGTTCTGTTTGCGTCATTTACAGCGTCACTCGGCTACGCGGAGGCCAAGCCTGATCCACTCGGCACCATCCAGAGTTCGCCCACGACCTGCGAAGGCAACCTCAGCGGAGGCGTCTGTTATGCCCTCGACATTACCTGCCCCGAGATTCCCAATTACACCGCCTACATAAAGATCTATGAGCCGACAGTCCCGGTGATCGGCACGGTCTTATTCGCCACCGGCGGAGACGGCACCGATCTGGTCGAAGATCTCACTTACGGTCCGGTGGTCGTGCAAACCGTTTTGGAAAAGGGATACAGGCCGGTCGAGCTCAGTTTTGGCGCTCCCTTCAATTCCAGCGAACTGGGATGGCAAAGCGACGCCAACGGTGAGGGCGTGCGTGCCGCGGCGTGCCGCTTTGCCACGGTGCAGAAATGGGTGCATGACAACTATCTCGATGCGGGAACGCCGCTGTGCGCCTCCGGCAACTCGGCTGGCGGAGAGGTGATTGGCCAAAGCCTGACCCACTATGGCTCGTCCGACATTCTGTCGTTTGCCGAGATCAGCAGCGGACCGCCCTTTGGTCGCGTCGATTACGCCTGCGAAAACACGCAGCCGGTGGCCATTTCGCCGTGCTCGGCCAAAAACGATAGTCTGGCCGTACAGCCGGGAACATCCAAGAAGTTTATTGATCCAGCTTATCCCGGAGCGTGGTGCTCCTCCGCTTACGCGAGCCACTCTACCGCGCACCAGACTCAGTTCTTGAAAGACTCGATCACGGTTGGTGACTCGGTATTGAACTATCCCGACACCTTCGTCAATTTCTTGTTCGCCAAGGACGATACGACCAGCGCCATCCGCCAGGGCTATCTTTATCAAGGCGCAATTACCAGCTCTACCGCGACGGAATGCGTCGCCAGAACCGGACATACCGTGGAAGATTACCTGCCGGGAGCCCAGCAGGTGGCGGCGGACATCGTTAGATACTGCAAGCTTCCGGCGAAGAAGTGAGTTTATTTGTTCTTGAGCACCAGTACCAACACGCGGCCGTCGGAATGAAACTCCCCGCCGGTTGCAGTCTTGGCGGTAGTAAGCGCATCGGCCGGCGTAACGTGATCGCGCTGCAACACCAGTCCAGTTCCTGAAAGCGTACCATTCACGTATTCGCGTTCGCCGTCGATTGCGGGATCGATTTTGTGAGTCAGGCCGTTATTGCGCTGATCGCGTTCAAAGCCGATATCGTGGGTTGCGGCTACGCACCACAACGGACGTCCATCGACGGTGAAAGTCGATTTCCATACGCGCAGGTGATTGCGTGACATGGCAACCTTTACCGGCTCGGCGTGCGCGAAGCCATAATCCTGACCGCGGCCGAAGAGAAACAGCGTGCTCATCGGCATGGTCAGATAATCTTTTTTCTCGATTGAGTCCATGATCGCATTCAGCGCCGTGTTCTCGACCTTCGCATCCACCTTCACCCAACCTGCGGAAGTGAACGTCTGCACGACCTGATCCTGCGTGCCCACGATGAGCACATTCACCATGTCTCCCGGCTTGCCCGCGGGATCGGAAACGCGGCGCGGAATTTTCGCCAGCAGGTCGGGAGTAATGCCCGGAACGCGGCTTTCCGCTGGACCTCCCGCGTTGGTGGCGTCTTTCAACCCCTCATCCAGAATCTCGATCCTCACGTGGAAGCTGCCCGTTGCAGTCGCCGCTTCGCTCGCACTCTGGTTGATGCCTACGGACAGCCTTCCCGCCACAGGCACGTCATATTCCTTGCTGGCTCCGATCAGGAATGCCTGCGCATAATCCGCGGAGCCAATGCGGCCAATCAGCGCGCCGTGGCCCGCGTCTCCGACGGCATATTGATGAAGCAGATCGGCAAAGTTTCGCGGCAGACCGTCGGGAGTGGCGGTTCCGGCAGTGTGCATTCTTCCGCTGTAAGAATCGTCGGCGGGATATGTGATTTGCCCTTTAGCTGTGAAGCGCAGCCTGGCTCCGCCGTGTACGTCGATGTTGGTGTCCACCCATTCCCTGGTCGCGGGCACCTCGATATCGTAGGATTTCATGCTGCTGGCAGTGGTGGGCACGGTTTGCGCCTGCGCCGCGGGATACAGCGATGCTGCTACGCTGAGCGCCACAATGACGCACGCCGAAGCTGCTCTGCCCTTCAAGATTTTCATAAAGACTCCAATACGCATTGCAGCCGGTTGACCTCACTGGGAATGCGCGGCCAGCATATCTGTCTGTGCGCGTGCTGTGCAAGTGCTGCGGAAAAGCAGTGAGATCAAAACAGGAAGATCAGAGAGAGCTATCGGCCTCTTGCTTCTGCTAAAGTGTTCGCAAGGTGATCAGTCTTCGTATGGCTCGTGTGCTGGTGAGCGGCGCGTCCGGTTTGATTGGCAGTGCGCTGCTGCCGGCGTTGAAGGCAAGTGGAGCGCAGGTCGTCCGGTTGGAGCGCCCGAATGCGGCGAAAAAAACGCAGACGAGCGATGAAGAGGAAGCCATCGCCTGGGATTCCGCGCAGCCGCTCGCGGCGGAAGCGGTCTCCGGATTTGACAGCGTGATACACCTTGCCGGCGAAACCATTATGGGCCGATGGACCGACGCCAAGAAAACGAAGATTCGCAACAGCCGCGTTACCAGCACTATAAATTTGGCCCGGGCGTTGGCGCAGGCCGCGAACAAGCCCAAGGTCTTTGTCTGTGCCTCCGCGATCGGCTACTACGGCAACCGCGGAGATGAAATCCTGCGGGAAGACAGCGCTCCGGGCGCAGGATTTTTGCCCGAGGTTTGCCGGCAATGGGAGGCGGCCGCGAAGACCGCGTTCGATGCCGGAATTCGCACCGTGAGTTTGCGCACCGGAGTGGTGTTGAGCGCAAAAGGCGGAGCGCTCGCGGCCATGCTTACACCTTTCAAGTTCGGACTCGGCGGCAGAATCGGCGACGGGCGCCAGTGGATGAGTTGGATTGATCTGCAGGATATGGTCGGCGCGATTCTCCATATTCTGAAAACCGATCTGCTACAGGGACCAGTGAACATGGTTGCGCCGCGGCCAGTGACCAACGCGGAATTCACCAAGACCCTGGCAGGTGTGTTGCGGCGTCCGGCGATTTTTCCCGTCCCCGCATTCGCCGCAAAACTAGTCTTCGGAGAGATGGCCGAAGAACTCCTGCTGGGCAGCCAGCGCGTGGAACCCGCGAAGCTAATCTCTAGCGGATATCCGTTTCGGTTCAGGGAGTTGAAGGCGGCGCTATCATCAGTGGTCAGTGGCCAGTGATCAGTGGTCAGCAAAAAGGCTTTCTGGCCACAAGCCACTGCCCACTGCATTTCGCCCTCGACCAATAACGATTTTGCCGCTACAATAGCGTTGTAACGATGTATGCAGGCTCTATCCGGCTGAGCCGGAGGGGCACTGGAGGACATCATGAGTCTCACCCCGATCAGCGGGCGTCTGCCTGACGACCGCAGCAACGATTCGCGTCATAAGATCACGACCGCGTCTCTGCGGGAACGAAAACTTCATCGCGAACCCATTACCTGCCTCACCGCCTACGACTATTCCACCGCGCGCCTCGTCGATGAGGCCGGCATTGACATGGTGCTGGTGGGCGATTCGCTGGCCCAGACGATGCTGGGTTACGAGAACACGCTCTCAGTCACCATGGACGAGATGTTGCACCATGTGCGCGCCGTGCGCCGTGGCGTGAAGAGCGCACTGCTCGTGGCTGACATGCCGTATGGGTCGTATCAGATCGACCCCCAAACCGCTCTGGCCAACGCTACGCGTTTTGTAAAAGAAGGCGGGGCGGAAGTGGTGAAGATTGAGGGCGGCGAGAAGCGCGCCGATCTGATCCGGCGGATTGTGGATGCCGAGATTCCGGTTGCCGGGCACATCGGGCTGACGCCACAGTCGGTCAATGTGATGGGTGGATACAAAGTGCAGGGCAAAAGCCTGAGCGGGATCGAGCAACTGATGCGCGACGCCGTTGCGCTGGACCGCGCCGGAGTGTCGTGCCTTTATCTGGAAGGAATTCCGCGCGAAGTGGCGGCGATGATTACGGCGGAGATCGGTGCGCCGACGATCGGCATTGGCGCCGGCCCGGAGTGCGACGGACAGGTGCTGGTGTTTCACGACATTTTAAATTTGACGTTTGGGCCTCCGGCAAAGTTCGTTCGGCGCTACGCGGATGCCGCCGCGCTGATTACGCAAGCCGTGCAGGCCTATTCCGCGGATGTGCGATCGCATCAGTATCCGGCGGACGAAGAGTCGTATCATTTGTCCAAGGATACGAAGGCCGGACTGGAAACGGTTCTGGATCGCAAGCGGGCTATGCGGCGGTAACGCTGGGCCACGGATTTGCACGGATTTCACGGATAAAAACCGGGACGGAATACGGGAACTTCGGCACCACATTTTGCGTATGTTTAGTTATGACGGCTCTGGCCGTGCAGCGATTGCGCGGCAGTGCTAGGCTGAAGGAAGGAGTCGATTATGCATCTCTTCATTGGTTTTCTTCCGGGGTTCTTTCTTCCGATTTTTGGTTTCGGTTTCGTGCTGTATTTTCTGCCGTCGATCATTGCGCTGGCGCGCAATAAGCGGGACATCACGGCCATCGTGCTGCTGAACTTCTTCCTGGGATGGACGGCGATTGGCTGGGTCATCGCATTGGTGTGGGCGGTTAAAACCGATGTTCCGATGATGGTGAGGTAAAGCGCCCGCCCGTGTTCCACTCTTATCCCGCACGCTGGCTCTGTTTTCTGGTGCTGTCATCTTCGCTGCTGGCGTGCGCTCCGCAGCAGAAGGCTCCCGCGCCCGATCCGACTGCTTTGCTGCAATCTGTGCCTGCCGCCGATCCCGCAAAATATGAGCACATAGCGGATATGCGGAAGTGGCGCAATCCTTATATGATTTTGCGCGCGGATGGAGTGGCATACTTCGATACTGCTGACAGTGCGGAGATCCATCTGAAGCCGGGCGAGATTCTGGCAATGCTTGCGCGCCTGCCCGCTTCGGCGTGGCCCTACGGAAGAGTGGTCGCGATCTCCGAGAACGCCGTGAAAGGCACCGAGCAGGATGCCGTTGCCATGCGCCGCATGAAAGGCATCGTTGGCGGAATTCTGGAAGGCGCGCATGTCACCGTCGATTGGGTTCCATCGGCGTAAGCCGCTCGCCGGGAAGCGCCATCGTCACGGGGAAATCATTTTGAAAATCTGCACAACAATCGACGAGATGCGCGCTGCCTGCCGCGCTGCACGCAAAGACGGCGCGCGGCTGGGTTTTGTGCCGACGATGGGCGCGCTGCATGAAGGTCATCTATCTCTGGTTCGCTCGGCGAAGAATTCCTGCGATGCGGTTGCGGCGTCGATCTTTGTGAACCCTGTGCAATTTGGGCCGAACGAAGACCTGGCAAAATATCCGCGCTCGTTCGAACGCGACCGGGACCTGCTGGAAAAAGAAGGCGTCCAATTGCTATTCGCGCCATCAGTGGAAGAAATGTATCCGGCGGGTGCGGTGACATGGGTCACTGTGGGAGGACTGAGCGACAAGCTGGACGGGCGATCGCGGCCGGGACATTTCCGTGGTGTGACCACTGTGGTCGCTAAACTCTTTCATATCGTCGAACCCGATGCGGCCTTCTTTGGACAAAAGGACGCAGCGCAGATCGCTATCATCCGGCGCATGGTTCGAGATTTAGATTTTCCGGTGGAGATTATCGTTGGCCCAATTGTGCGCGAGTCGGATGGATTGGCCATGAGTTCGCGCAACGCCTATCTTGATCCACAACAGAGACGCCAAGCGCTGGTTTTATGCCGTTCCCTTATGCTGGTAAAGAAACTCGCGGACCAAGGTGAGCATAGCGCCGCGCATCTGATCTCTGCTGCGCGTCATGAAATTGCGGCGGAAGCGGCCGCGCGGCTCGATTATTTCGAAATCGTAAATCCCGATACGCTCGATCCCGTCGAAGATATTTCTCGCGGCGCGTTGGCAGCGGTAGCGGCGTATTTCGGAGCGACCAGGCTGATCGATAACGTAATGCTTCCCGCTTCTAATGATTAGGGTGAAGGGAATCGGTTTGCAAATCGGCGTGCGCGGCACTCGAAGACCAACCGAAACTCTGCCATAACAGGTCTTCAATCTTCGTCCACAGGCGGGTATCGCATTCGCTTTGTGCGTGGCTGGGCGTGATGTGGTCGAACCACGAACTGGCGGAGCACGGGACTGGATCTTTTCGATAATCCATTAAATAGTTGCCGAGGATTTGCGTTCTCGCGGGGTCGGCGGCTGTAATGCGGGGTCGGCCATGAATCAGGCCGTGGGGCTGGTAGTAATTCACCGCTTCGGCGACATTGCCGGGAATTACCGAATCGTTCTGCCAAAGCTTGGCGACGCTATCGACCTGGGCCGTCAGCAGAACGGGAATCCCCGAGCGTTGCAAATCGCGCGCCAGCGCGACCGCGGCGGCTGCACCCCAACTGTGCCCGAAGAGCACGATGCGGGCCGCGCTTTTTTCCTGCGTGGAAACAACGCCGTCGCGGTTCGTGTCCAGCGCGCGAAGAATGGCCAGGTAGGCACTTCTGCGGTGCCGGTTTTCAAACATCTGCACAAAGGTATCTTTGGGGGCCGAAAGGCGAATGCGCTGGGCCAACTGAACCGGACCCTGGTTCATATTATCGTGGCGGACGAATCCGCCGACAAAGCCGATGACGATTGCGGGCGATGCGGATGAGATAGAGCTCGGCTTCGATACCGGGACGGCTGACTCAGACAATGCCGTCGTGGCGGTAAGGAATGTCGCCAGCAAAACGAAGCAGACCCGGGATGGTGAGGACCCGTTCAAATGCAACCCTGAACAATCTGATGATCGGAGGCCGGAAGAAGATGTCGAAAAACCGCTTCAACGCCTTGCCGGACCTTCGAGCTTTATCGGCGGCCTCGCCGAATCCTTTATCTGGCAAGGCTTTTGGCCCGATCTGACCCGTCCGACAGTTTACACCCGATTGTCAAGGTTTGATGTGACGACGCGCCTGCCCCGGAAGTTTTTACGGTGGCATCTTTTTTCCCGAGACGAACGGGTTTCCGGCCAGCACATACCGCAGCGGTTGCTCAGCCGCCTTGCTGATGCCGATACGCAGAGTTGTAAGGATTTTTCCTGCCTGAAATTCATCGGCACCGATCCACAAGCTGGAGCGCCGCGAAGTCAGGTCGCAGCCGTTGTCTCGCTCCCGCGTAACGCCGAAGGCTTCGGATAAACGTCCCGGTCCGCTGGTGAGCTTGATCAAGTCTCGCTGGCCATTGACGGCGATGTCGCGTGCGCGGGCCATTTCTGCGATTCCGGCGATTGGCTCGAGGGCGCGAAACAAGACGCCTCCCGCAATGCCTTCCGGCTCGCAGGAAACGTTCAGGCAGTAATGATTTCCGTAGATGAAATAAACATACGCATAGCCGGGAGGCCCGAAAAGGACGGAGTTGCGCGCGGTGCGGCCGGCAGCGGAGTGCGCGGCCGGGTCTTCCTTGCCGAGATACGCTTCAACTTCTACGATGCGGCCGGTAAGAAATTTGCGGCCGCTGCGGCGGACCAGCACTTTGCCCAGCAGGTCGCGGGAGACGGGGCGTGGATCGCGGGCGTAGAACGCGTGATTCAGAGGGCGAATATTCTTGATGGGGCTGGAAGCGGAAGGCATGCAGGCGCAATGATAACCGGCATGGGAAATCTTGCGTAACGCCGGTATTCTGCCGGTCCGCCCAGCGCCGCCGGGACGGCGGCGTTACTCAAAACGGCGGCGCTACTTAAATCGGTTTCGGTTGCGTATTTCTGGCGGCGGTTACATTGGAGGGCGAATCGTCGAACGACTTGCCGGGCTCGAACGCGGCTTTCTCGTGCTTCGATCCCACTTTTCTAATGGCGTCATGCCAGCCGTCATCCCAACTGATGCGGGCTTCGCCGTCCACCACAGTCCATGTGCCGTGGCTGGCGCCAATCGACTTGCGGGCCTCGCCATCCTCTTCGAGAGTGATATAGAAAATGCGCCCGCCGTTTCCTTCGCCCACTTCCCACTTGCCGACGAAGTGGGCACGGCTGGGAATCGGCGCGCTCGACGCGCTTTCGAACTCAATGCGGGCCTTATCCGCAGTGGATACGGTTTGCTTTCGTCCGTCCTTGAAAACGATGACCACCGGATTCTTCAGTTCGATGTGGGCTATCTCCGCCATGTCGAGATTTTGCCGATGCCCATCCGCATAGACGATCACAACCGCTTCCTGGCCGCCTGCCGCCGCCGAACCGCTGGCTGCGGCGAGAACGAAAATTGCCGGAATACAAACTGCCTTCGCGATTTTATGCATGGCCTATCCTTTGGCGCGCCACTCCCCGGATACACGCTCCCTGCAACTTGGTACGGAAGACAGAGAACAAATGTTCCCTGTCAAAACATTTGTTCGCCTCGCCGCGCGAACCCGCTTATTCCAGCAGCGGATTTAGGCCGCGCCCTTTGCGATTTCCTTCAAATAAGCCAGCACTTCTTCCGCGTGGCCCTCGGTTTTTACTTTGGGGAAAATGTGTTCAACTTTTCCATCCGGGCCGATGATGAACGTGGTGCGGGCGATTCCCATCACCTTCTTGCCGTACATGTTCTTTTCCTGCACCACGCCGAATTCGTTGGCCACTTTCTTATCGGCATCGGCGAGGAGCGAGAACGGCAATTTGAATTTCTCCTGAAATTTCTTCTGCGCTTTCGGAGTGTCGGGAGAAATGCCGTAGATGACGGCGCCGGTTTTCTGAATCTTTTTGTAGGTGTCGCGGAACTCACAGGCCTCAATGGTGCAACCGGGAGTATCGGCGCGGGGATAGAAATACAGCACCACCACCTTGCCGCGCAGGCCCTTCAGCGAAACTTCTTTTTCGTTCTCGTCCTGCAAAGTAAATTCAGGGGCTTTATCATTGATATTGATGTTCATAGGAGTCTCTTTCTTGGGAATACCCGGGTTACAACAAAAAAGCTTGCAAAAAATAAGTTTGCCAATAAGTTTGCAAAAAATCAGTTCGGAGGAATCCTGCTCCTCCACAAAAGCGCAGCGCAAAACGGGGAACGCGGAGAAAGCGACGAACCAGCCCCGCCTCAGCAAGATTTTATACCCTGGCTGGCGCGCAGGTGCAATGCTGGCCTGCATCGTCTGCCTGGCCGCACTGAGCACCGCACAAAGAGGAGATCGGGGCAATCACGAAGATCGTCCTCAGATCACGCCGCAGGATAAAGTTCTTAACAAGAAAAAAATCACCGGCGAACCGCGCGCGGTGGGATTGCTGCAACTCACCGACAAGGGCAAGGCAACGCTGGTCCCGATCGCGATTCTGATCAACGGCAAGTTCTATGATGCCTCGTCGTACAAAGCATCCCCCGTGCCGATGGCGCTGGATTCCGGGACGGTCTATGAAGGCGAGCGCACGGGAAGCTCGCTTGGCCTGTTTACCGTGAGCAGTGCGCTGCACAGCAAAGACGTGAATTCGGCGGTTCCATGGATTGGCGCGGGACAGTGGCTGCCGCAAGGTGCGGATGCCAAGAGGACGGCGCTCAAAGCAGAGGACGTTCCGGTGGGCCTTGTGCCATCGGATGAACCGCCGCGGCTGACCAAGAGTTCGAAGCCATCGAAGGATGCGAGCGCGGATTCGACGGCGGGGACGGCCACGCCGCAGACTGCGCCGCCGGCTTCCCAGCCCGGTACGAAGCCTGCGGATGCAAATCAACCGTCGTCGGATAAGAAGACGCCAGATCAGACGCAGTCGGCGCAGAGCCCGGCCAATCAGAGCGCAACGCCAACATCATCACAGCCAGCCTCATCCCAGCCAACATCGACACACACTACATCACCGCAAC
>Ga0209010_1000666_pt1 | contig 10055 bp, 10 predicted proteins | sample BlaSpr_A8_OM1_O3_FD_187985 | JGI IMG/M metagenome (GOLD analysis project Ga0209010, IMG submission 187985) | Forest soil microbial communities from Thunder Bay, Ontario, Canada - Black Spruce, Ontario site 2_A8_OM1_O3 (SPAdes) (version 2) | ecosystem: Environmental > Terrestrial > Soil > Boreal... | reverse complement strand
TAACATTGTGGGACTGCGAGAAAAAAGCTCTTAACCGCAAAGCTCGCTAAGAACTGCCACGAAGGACGCAAAGAAGCATGGAGGTATCGCAATCTGGCCATGAAAATATTATGAAAAACATTCGGATTTCCGAAGCCGCCCGCATTGCCGACCAGCTTCGCCGCGCCTTTGACGGCAGCGCGTGGCACGGCCCCGCTCTGCTGGAGTTGCTTGCGGATGTTGACGCCGTCACGGCAGCGGCCACGCCCTTGAAGGACGTGCACAGCATCTGGGGGCTGGCCCTGCATATCGCCGTCTGGGATGCCGCTGGCTCTCGCCGCCTGGCCGGAGAAAAAACTCAGCCGGAGGGCGAAGACAACTTTCCGCTCGTTCCCAATGCCACAACCGCCAATTGGCGGCAAGCAATTCGGCAGGTGACCCAGGCGCACCGCACGCTGGTCAAGGCGGTGGAAGCTCTTTCCGACTCGCGGCTTTGGGAGCGGGTTCCCGGTAAGCGCTACAACTTTTACCACATGCTTCATGGCGTTGTGCAGCACGAGCTGTACCATGCCGGACAAATCGCGCTTCTAAAAAAAGCGCAGGGTAAAACGCCGTGAGCATCGCTTCCGACGCCTTCAACTTCCCGAATTGATAACGCTCAACAGCCCTGAAGCGCTATCCTGATGCTCTTTCCGCGGTTTCCGTTTACAATTTCCTTCCGGCGACTCGGCCCCAACAATGTCCCCTGACTCAAAAGACTTGATTCCTGTCGCGGTGGTGGGTGTGGGTGTTTTTGGGCGCAATCACGCGCGCGTCTATAAAGAACTCGAACTGCAGGGTGAGCCTGTGCGGCTGCTGGGAGTTGTCGATAGCGACCTGGCCCGCGCCGATGAAGTGGCGCGCGAGTTCGGCTGCCGCGGCTTCGGTTCGGTTCAGCAAATGCTGACCACGCACAGCGAGGTGCGTGCGGCGTCGGTGGCTGTACCCACCACGCAGCATCTACCTGTCGCGCGCGACCTGATGGAATCGGGCATCGATGTTCTGATCGAGAAACCCGTGGCGACTACTCTGGCTGAGGCGGACGAATTGATGGCTGCCGCCGCGACGCACAAACGCATTGCCCAGGCCGGCCACCTGGAGCGCTTCAATCCCGCCGTGCGCGCCACGCTTCCGCTGCTGACCAAGCCCATGTTTTTTGAGGTTCACCGGCTTAGCGTCTTCACTCCGCGCTCGCTCGACGTGGATGTGGTTCTCGACCTGATGATTCACGATCTCGACGTGGTGCTCTCGTTCGTGGATTCCCCGGTCAAGGAAGTTCGCGCGGTGGGACTGCCGATTTTGTCACGCAAGACTGACATTGCCAACGTGCGCCTGGAGCTGGAATCCGGCTGCGTGGCCAATTTCACCGCCAGCCGCGTCTCGACGGAACGCGTGCGCAAGCTGCGATTTTTTCAGCCAGGACAATACATCTCCCTCGATTACGGCCGGCAGGAAGTCATGGTCTTTTCCGTCGGACAGGATGGAGAAAGCGCGGGTGTTCCTTCGGTGAACCCGCAGATTCGGATGGCCAAGCCTCCCGTCACGCAGGAAGAGCCGCTGCACGCGGAGTTGAAATCTTTCCTGCACGCCGTGGCCCGGCGGTCTCGTCCCGAAGTCCCGCTGGAAGATGGCCGCCGCGCGCTGGCGCTGGCCCTTGAGATCGTGGCGGCGATCCGCAAGCACGGCGAAAACCTGAACCTGGGCGCAATGGCACAGCAAAAGGCGCATTACTGAGTGGGCTTCGACGGGGCGGTTACAGCGGCGGTCCCAATCATTCCGTCGAACATCTTTCGGTCGAGAAGTCTCCCTTCCGCAATGACGGCCACTCTGCGTTTCGTGTTGTGAATATCTTCGAGTGGGTTTCCGTCCAGAACAACGAGATTCGCGGTTTTTCCGACTTCCACGGTCCCGAGTGATCCTGCGAGACCTAAGAAGACTGCCGGATTCCGCGTCGCGGCACGAAGAACTTCCAAGCGGGTAAAGCCGGCTTCCACGAGAAGCATAAGTTCGTTGTGCAGGCTGCCGCCGGGAGACACCTTTCTCTTCAAGAAAACTGCTCCAGTCTGTGCCCGCAAGGATGGAAACGTGGTTCCGCCGGATTTGCCCGGCCACATCGCGAAAACCGGCAAGGTTTGAGTCCCACTGCGCCGGAGCGAAATAACGAAAACTCTGAATCGTTGGGTCGAGCCACGTGCCGTTTTCCGCGAACCGATGCAACAACGTGTCGATCGACCCAGCGGCACAGCCAGGCGGCACACGGTGGACTGCTCTCGACGCTGGATCGAACAGAGCCAGGCAGGGCTTGGGAAGAAACTCAAGATGCTCGATGCTCTTCTGGCCCAGATTCGATACCTCCAGCGGCGTCATAGACGCTGGCACGTGGCCGGCAAAGGGTAGTCCCCTAACCTTGGCGGTTTCGACGATGGCCGTGAAGCTGTCTCTCGCCAGGCCGTCATGCACCTTGATGAAGTCAACGTGCCGATTTGCCAGGGAATTGACCGCACGGCGGGCCTCCTCGGGCGAATGAATAACCCAAACGTCGCTGTCCGCTTCCGCAGGTGGACCCTTCAGCATTGGCCCCGCGAACATTAGCCGCGGCCCCGGCAAATCTCCCGTGGTAATGCGGCCACGCGATTCAGTAAGTTTCGCGACGTCTCCTCCCATGTCGCGAACACCTGTGATTCCCGAGGCGAGCAACAAACCGCAGCGCGCGGGCATCTCCGTTCGTATGGACATGCATGTCCCAGAGGCCCGGAATCAAAAATTTATCTCGACCTTCGACTATGTGGACGGACTTCGGCAGTGAGGTGTGCTCACTCGGTCCAACTGCGGTAATCCGCCCTCCGTAGATCAAGACCGTCATATCGGCCTTGGTGGAACCGCTGCGAACGTCGATCACGGTGATATGAACGAGCGCGATTGGAGGCGAAGGATCCGAAGCGGCGCGGCACACGCCGAGCAGACCGAACAAAGCGAGGCAAATTGTTCGCAGTCTCAAACGCCAGCCTCTCTGCTGCTCGGGAAGCCTATCATGACTGACAGTTCGGCCAGACAACGGTTGCGCGCCTTGCTAGACGCCCGCCCGGCAGGGGTAACAATCTTTTACAAATGTTTACACACCTAAGTCGCATCTCCTTTGGAAGTCGGCAAAATGGCGCGAAAGATGCGAGAATGGAAGGACTTGGTTCGCGTGTTACTAAACTTGCATCTGCCTCAGAACGACGGGATGCAACGTCGCGAGATGCTTTCGTGTCTAACGATGAGCCGAGGCTGATTTTCGTAAGCTGATTCGCCAAGCTTGATTTAACGAGCTCGCTTTAGCCAAACCCTGCGCATGCCGATCACGCAAATTCCATTCCAGGACCCCGTGGCGCCACCGGAAAAGCCGCAGCCGGAGCAGCTTGGCCTGTATGACGCGCGCGATTGGGAAGACGCCTATCGGGAATCCGACGATCACAGCGTGCCGCATCTGCTCATCCAGTTGCAGGACGATCTGGCCCGGTCGCGCTGGCGCGAGGCGCTGTGGATTTCGATCATCGTCCACATGGTGCTGGCGATTTGCATCTGGAATTTCGCCTTTATCGCCGGCCACATTTTCGGGCGCAAAATTGTAGCTTTTTCTCCCAACGATTTGATGAACCACAAGGATGTAACTTTTCTTGCGCTTCCACCCGACTTGCAGAAGGTGCCGCACAAGTCCAGCAGCAATGTGATCTCCGACAAAGATCGCATTGCGATGACAAAGCATCCGGAACTGGATCCGAAAGAGCTGCGAAAGGTTCTGGCCACGCCGCCTCCGGGAATGCGGGCGCCGGCAGGGCCGCGCACGCCAGCCCCGGCACCGCAGCCGCCGCAGGTAGCGCAGAATCAGCCGCAAGGCTCTCAGGGCCAGCAGTCGATACCGCAACAGCCGCCGAACGAGAACCAGAACGCGCAACTGCAAACGCCGCGAGCCGATAGCAATCCATTTAAGATGGGCGGCTCAGCCGGCGACGCAATTCAGGAAGCGGCGCGCGCGGCTGCCGAACGGCGCCTCGGCGGAGGGGGTGGTCAGGCGGGCGACTTCGGCCTAGGGACGGGTGCGCACGGGCGACAACAGGGAGCTCTCGAAATTCTCAGCGACACCCAAGGAGTGGATTTCGGTCCCTACTTGCAGCGCATTCTTCAGGATGTGAGGGAGAACTGGTATCGCATCATCCCGGAATCGGCGCAGATGAAGCATGGCAAGCTGGCCATCGAGTTCGCGATAACGAAAGATGGGCAGATCGCGGGCATGAAGCTGGTCGCCACCTCGGGAGATACGGCTCTGGACCGAGCAGCCTGGGGCGGAATCACGGCTTCCAATCCGTTTCCGCCGCTACCCAGCGATTTCGGCGGTCCATATCTCGCGCTGCGGTTTCGCTTTTATTACAACCCTGAAAAGGGCGAGATGGAATAGCCGTACCTACCACACCCTGCACCGATTCTCATTCACCATCGGCGTCCCCGCCTTGCATTGGAATGCCTGCTGAAACTCCGGCATATTCGAAACAACTCCGTTGGTACGATATTTCTCCGGCGAGTGCGGATCGACCGTGGCGCGCATCCGCTTGGTTTCGTCGCGCTCGTTCGAGCACCAACTTTGTCCATAGCCCACAAAAAATCGCTGCTCCGGAGTCAGCCCATCCATCGGCTTTAAATTCTGCCCCTGCGTATCCTGCTGCCACGCCATATAAGCCAAAATCAGCCCGCCTAGGTCGGCGACATCCTCACCCAGCGTGAGCTTGCCGTTGATCTTGATGTCGTCGATCACCGTGTACGTCGAGTACTGGTCGGAGATGCAGGCGACGCGCTTCACAAATTCTTTTTCGTCGTCCGGAGTCCACCAGTCGCGCAGATTTCCCTTTGCGTCGAACTGGCGGCCTTCATCGTCAAAGCCGTGCGTAAGTTCGTGGCCAATGGTTCCTCCGGTGTTGCCGTAATTCGGCGCGGCGTCGGACGTGGGATCGAAAAGCGGCGGCTGCAAAATTCCTGCGGGAAAATTGATGTCGTTCATCTGCGGATCGTAATAAGCGTTGACGGTCGGCGGCGTCATTCCCCATTCGCCGCGATCCACCGGCTTGCCAATCTTTGCCAGTTGCCGGTTGAACTCGAATTGGCGGGCCCGCAACACGTTGCCCATCTCGTCGCCGCGAACAATGTCGAGCTTGCTATAGTCGCGCCAGTGATCCGGATAGCCGATTTTGTTGGCCACCGCGTGGAGTTTTTCCAATGCGCGTGGCTTTGTCGCGGCGCTCATCCAGGGAAGAGATTCGATGTCCTGCTGCATCGCCGCTTCAATCTCCCTCACCATCTTCAATGCTTGTTGCTTGGCGTCCGGGCTGAAATATTTTTCGACATACGCCTCGCCCAAAGCTTCGCCCAAGTCTTCATCTACATCTTGGGTGCAACGCTTCCAGCGTGGTTCGATCTGCTCGGTACCGGCCAAAGTTTTGCCGTAGAAAGCAAAATCCTCATTCACAATGGCCGAGGAAAGAAATCGCGCATTGGCCGAAACCAGGTGCCAGCGCAAATACATTTTCCAGCTCGCCAAGTCTTCCTTGTCGATCTCGTCGCTCAACGCTTTGGCAAAGCCTGGCACAGCAACATTCAAGCTTGTCAGCGACGGCAGCCCAACTTTAGTGAAATAAACCTGCCACGCAAATGACGGCGACAGAGCTTGCAGTTCCTGCACCGTCATCTTGTTATAGAGCTTCTGCGGATCGCGCCGCTCAACCCGGGTCAAAGACCCCTGCGCCAGCGCGGTCTCGATGCGCATAATAGTCTGCACTTCGGCGGCAGCGGCTTCGGGTTTGTCGCCCAGCAGTTCGAGCATCTTCTGCACGTGCGCCAGATATGCCTTGCGAATATCCTGCGACTTGGCATCGTTCTTGAAGTAGTAGTCGCGGTCGGGAAGGCCAAGCCCTCCCTGATCGGTCTCGCCGATTTCCGATGCCGAATCTTTCGCATCCTGGTCGGAGCTGAAACGAAACAACGTGCTGCGCCGGTAACCCGACGAGAAGGCCCGGTTCGAAACCACTTCAGCCAGGCCCGCCTTCGAATCCAGTTTTTCGACTTCATCCAGATAAGGCTGCAAGGGCTTGATGCCGGCAGCACCCACAGCCTTTTCATCCATGCAGGCAGCATAATAGTCGCCGATTTTCTGGTGCGTCGCGTCGCGCTCGGCGCTGGAAGCTTCCGCGGTTTCGAGAATGCCACGCAGTTGCGCCGTGTCTTCATCCTGCACTTTGCCATACGCGCTCCAGCTCGATTGATCCAGAGGAATCGGATTCTTCTTCATCCATCCGCCGCAAGAGTAGGTGTAGAAATCAGTGCAGGGATCGACGCTGCGGTCCATCGAAGTTGCATCAAGGACCGGCTGAGGTTTGGCGGCGGTCTGCTGGGCGACTGCGAAACTGGCACAGAGCAGAATGATTGCTGCGAATGCATTGCGGAGAATTTTCATGCGATGTGGCTCCGAAGATGTAACTCCGATTTCGACCAATCAGTCTAATCCAGGATGCTTACCTAGATGTCTATTCGATATCGGGAACGAGATGAAAAGGCCGCCCGCGTCCGTTGCGATAGATAGAAAAATCGCGCCGGTCCAAAGTGAAGATCGTATCGACGCGCTCGCGGTGCGCCAGATAGACCAACGCGGCATCGGCAAACTGAGGGCGAATGTCCTCATATTTCTCCATCAATGCAGCGATGGATTTAGCCTCTGCTCCGGCCAAGGGCAGTAGCTCGAGCGATCCCCCGTCAATGGCCGTCAGTAACTGCCGGACCGCACAGGGTAAGGCGCGCATCAGCCATGCCGCCTCCGTGATTACCGGCCAACAGGAAACCATCGGTCCAGGAATACTACGAAGGCTCCGGACGCAGATCTCGTGCCCTTTGTCCCGTGGCGAAAAAACAGCGACGAGCGGGCCCGTATCGGTCAGAATCCCCTTCATTTGCTCTTTCCGAAGCCCTCAAAATACTTGGGATTGGTGCTCAAGTCTGCCGGAAGGCCATCGGCGCAACCGATAATCCCAGCTTCTTTTGCCAGGTCATACGCTGTACGCTCGGCCTTAGGCTCTCCCAGGAATTTCTCCAGAGCGATCCTCACCAACTCCGAGGAGGTCTGTCCTTTCATGCGGGAACGCTGCCGAAGGCGCGCCGCCAAAGGTTTCGGCACCCGGATTGTGATGCGTTGCGATTGCGTGGCCATGTCAGACATTATACCATCAGTGTCAGACAGCCTTATCCTTTCCGCAGGTGAATCGATCCATCCCCCGTCCGAATGGTCATCAGATTTCCTCCGCCATTTAGCTTGCCCCGCACTTCATTCTCTTTGATCTTGCCTTCGGCCATCACCGGCATCTCGAGATCGATGTGCCCGTCGCTGGTGCGCAAATCCACATCCGCGGCCAACGTTGCCGGGACTTCCAGCGTGACGCTGCCATCGCCGGTTTCCAGGCGCCACTCCCCGGCCAGCGCCGATCCCTCGGCCGCACGCACATCCACATGGCCATCGCCCGTCTTAAGATACAGTTCGTCGAACCGGCCCTCGGCGCGAATATGCCCATCGCCCGTGCTCGCGCGCAGCTTGCCGTCCACGGAATCCAGAACCTGCGAGCCATCGCCGCTGCTCAAATCCATTTCGCCTTTAAAGTTGGCCATCTCGATCTTGCCGTCGCCGGTGCGCAGATTCACCCGGCCCTCGCGCGGCATGTGAATGGTGACGTCTACGCGGTGGTTGCCCATGTCGATATGGACGCCGAAGTGGCGGTCGCGAGGATAGCGCACTTCGATTTCCACCGAATCCCCACTCTGGCGGTCTTCCACCTTAATGCCATCCTCGCCAATCTTGTCGCGAGTCGTCGTAACTTTGGCTTCGATGGTGTTCTGGTCCCAGGTGTCGACGCGGATATTCGCGTCCGACGTTTCAATCCGCAGGTCGGGCTTTCCCGTGATCGTAAATGTCTTTGCCCATTCATCCGCATGGGCTGGCAAGGCGGCGGCAGCGCAGAGTGCAAGCATCATCAACCCGGTGTGTTTCATATGATTCCTCTTTCTCATGGCGAGCCTCGCGGGGCGGGCAGACACACATTGCCCCACTCCCAATAGACGTAGGTACTCGCGGTTTGTGAGACCGGTTCCATTCAATATTCACACTTCGCTCGACATCCTGGCGCCGCAAAGCTGGAATCTGGCTTGAATCTTCCCCAGAGGTCGCCGCATCTTGTAGCATTGAAGCCATGAGCAAGATCCATATTCCTACTCCATTGCGCCAATACGTGGATAAGCAGGCAACCGTCGAGGTCAAAGGCACGACTGTGGCGGAAGCCCTGACTTCCCTCGTCGCCCAGCACCCCGACCTGAAAAAGCATCTCTACACCGATGAAGGCAAGCTGCGCGCCTTCGTGAATCTCTACGTCAACGACGAAGACATCCGCTATCTGCAAAAGGAAGCGACTGCGCTCAACGAAAATGATAGTATTTCCATCGTGCCGTCGATCGCGGGCGGCTCGATTTAATCCGATATCTGCTGGCGATCCCGGTCCCCCCCGCCCTCGTCTGCTCACTCTAGAGTATGGAGAACAGCCATGAAAAACCCTCTTTCCCCGATCCATGTGTCCGTCTTTTGCGTGGGCATACTCTTCGCCCTAACCGCGGTCGCCCAGCAACCCGCCACTTTTAACGAGTTCTCCGTCCCCGGCGCGGGCACAGCCGCCGGTCTGGGAACGATGCCCGTTTCCATGAACTCAACGGGTGTGGTTGCCGGTTATTACACTGACTCGGCAGATGTAGCGCACGGCTTTCAACGCGCCAGCTCCGGCGCTACAGTTTCATTTGACGCTCCGGGCGCCGGAACGGCTGCGGGAACCGGAACTCGTGGCGGCCAAATCAATGCCGCAAACGCAATCGCAGGAAGTTACGTGGACAATAACCACGTGTATCACGGCTACGTCCGCAGCTCTTCCGGTTCCCTTAGTACGTTTGACCCTTCCGGCGTGGGCACGGATTCAGGCGAGGGAACCATGTGCAACGCGATCAACCAGACTGGCACAATTTCCGGAAGCTACGTTGACTCTGTCAACGCTTTCCACGGTTTTGTGCGCAGTGCCGGGGGCACGATTACAACCTACGACATCGCGGGCGCAGGCACCAAAGGGGATCAGGGAACCTTCGGTTTCGGCATCAACGCCGCCGGTACGGTCGTTGGATATTACATCGACGGCAATTCTGTCGCGCACGGGTTCGTTCGTACCGCCGCTGGAGCCGTCACAACCTTTGATGTCACGGGCGCGTCCACGCAGCCGGGCGGTGGCACCTATCCCAGCGTTATCGACGCCTCCAATAAAATTGCTGGATCCTTCATTGGCACCAATGGAGTTACCCGGGCATTTGTCCGCACTGCTTCCGGCACGATCTCGACTTTTTACATCGCCGGCTCCAATGTGACCTCACCCAACGCCATCAATGCGTCTGGCACGATCAGCGGCAACTACTTGGACAACAGCGCGAAGATCGCGAAGGGTTTCACGATAAGTTCCTCCGGCGTCGTCACCACCTTCGCCGCCCCCGGTTCCGGCACGAGCAAAGGCAGCGGCACCACTCCCCTCGGCATTAACAATGGCGGCGTTGTCGTTGGCTATTACCTGACGCCGGCGTCCGTTTACGAGGGGTTTGTTATGACTCCGTAACTGATGCGCCGTGGCAGATGCGACACAAGATTCAAGCGTCGACGCTATTGACGCCCTAAGGGCAGAGGACTGTATGGCTACCACAACAACGGAAATTCCAATCGCCTCAAATACGCTGAGTAAAGACGAAATCCTGCGCTACTCGCGCCACCTCATCATGCCCGAAGTTGGCATGGAGGGCCAGCAGAAGCTGAAAGCCGCTCGCGTGCTCTGCATCGGCACCGGAGGCTTGGGTTCGCCAATGGCTTTGTATCTCGCCGCAGCGGGCATTGGCACGCTGGGCCTGGTGGATTTCGATGTGGTCGACTATACAAATCTACAGCGGCA
>Ga0209010_1000665_pt1 | contig 10060 bp, 5 predicted proteins | sample BlaSpr_A8_OM1_O3_FD_187985 | JGI IMG/M metagenome (GOLD analysis project Ga0209010, IMG submission 187985) | Forest soil microbial communities from Thunder Bay, Ontario, Canada - Black Spruce, Ontario site 2_A8_OM1_O3 (SPAdes) (version 2) | ecosystem: Environmental > Terrestrial > Soil > Boreal... | reverse complement strand
TTTTCCGGTTCTGCTCCGCGTTCCGGGTTTCCATACCGGCCGCTATTTCACGCGCGTCGAAACTCCGGAAAACCTCGCCGCGGCGGCGAGCGAACTGCCCGGCGACGCCGTGTGGCTGATCGAGCAGCTCGATGCCCGCGACGGCGAGGGGATGTTTCGCAAAATCCGCGTCATGATCGTCGACCGCAAACTTTATCCGCTGCATCTGGCGATTTCGCGCGACTGGAAGGTGCATTATTTCCGCGCCGATATGGCTTATTCGGCGGACAACCGTCAGTACGATCGCGCCTTCCTCGACGACATGGCAGGTTTCATCGGGCCGCGCGGCATGGCGGCGCTTGAGCGGATCAACGCCGCGCTCGATCTCGATTACGGCGGCATCGATTTCGCGGTGAACGCGGCCGGCGATATTCTGTTCTTCGAAGGCAACGCCACCATGGTCATGGCGCCGCTGGCGGCCGATGAGAAATGGGCCTATCGCCGGCCGGCTTTCGACGCGGTGTTTGCCGCCATTCGCGCCATGCTGGTGGATCGCGCTAAGCGCGACAGCATGGCGATCGCATAGGATCGCTCATTCGGCCGGGCGATCCTACGCCGCTTCGCAGAAACGTAAATCGATCAGTGGCCAACGCCGCCGATCGCACCGGAAATGCCGCCATAGCCGCCATCGGAGTCATTGCCATACGATCCTGCGGCCGAGTTGTAATAGTTCGGATTAACCTGCGCCGCACTAGGATGGTGTTTGGCGTGACCGCTGCCCACCGCAAACGAAGGCGCGGTCATGACCAGGGTCAAAAGCGCGGCCATGGCCATTACTGATGCTTTTTTCATGTTGTCGCTCCAACTTTCTCAATCTCGGGCTCGGAAGCGGACGCACGACCGCGACAATCCTGGCACGATCATTGACCTCGCACGATCTTTGATGATGTGTCGTCGGATGTTTTGATCGGTTCCACTGGTGAGCATCCTTGGTTCGATGAGTGACGATGTGGGGTGGGAAGACGGTGCGCACAACACGCGCGCCGCTCTCACATGAATTGGCGCATTGCATCAATTTGCGGCAGTGATCTCGACACGGCGCGGATTTCGGCAGTCTGGCTTTTCCTACGTCTCGATACCGAGACGTCAGCGTACTTGATTAGTGACACAATCCAGGCCACCGAAGGGATGAAGACTGATCAATTCAAACCGTGTTTTTTGGCTCGCTAATGACACGCGAGATCATCGGCAAGCGCTCAAGGTGATCATCGGAGTACTTTGTGTCCTCGCTCTCCTGTCCAGCCCGAAATTGGGGCGACGTAGCGAACAAAATTTCAGACTAGGGCTGCGTTTAGCGCAGTCCTTAATGATCCCTTAACCACGATGCGCCCAAAATATTGGCGCCGGCAGTCTGTCCAAACAGGCGGCAAAGCCGAGACGCGACGTGTCCCGAGGGAAAAGCCAATGAACAGCAATCGTTTTGGAATTGCATTCATTCTTCTTGCCGGCATGGCCGGCGCCGCCCTCGCCGAGGATGGCGTCACCGACAAGACAATCGTCTTCGGCCAGGTCTCAGCCCTGACCGGTCCGGCCCAGGATTTGGGGCAGGGCATGCGTCAAGGCATCCTGGCCGCGTTCGAAGACGCCAATCGCGGCGGTGGGATTTTGGGCCGCACGCTGGTGCTGAAATCCCGCGACGACGGCTACGAGCCGGAGAAAACTGTCGAGGCGACCAAAGCCAGTCTCGACGAAGACAAGGTCTTTGCGCTCGTCGGCGCGGTCGGCACGCCGACGTCCAAGGCGGGCCAGCCGATCGCCACCGAGGCGAAAGTGCCGTTCATCGGCCCGTTCACCGGCGCCGAATTCTTGCGCAATCCGTACAACCGCTACGTCGTCAACGTGCGCAGCTCCTATTTCGAGGAGACCGAGGCCTGGATCGAGCACCTGACCAAGGATCTGGGCATCTCGAAGATCGCCATCCTCTACCAGGACGATGCGTTCGGTCTCGCCGGCCTCGAAGGCGTGCAGCGGGCGATGGCGAAACGCAATATGACGCTCGTCGCCTCCGGCTCGTTCAAGCGCAACACCGTCGCGGTGAAGTCGGCGCTGCTCGATATCATGAAAGCGGAGCCGGAAGCGGTGGTGACGGTGGCGCCGTACAAGCCGGTCGCGGAATTCATCAAGCTCGCGCACCAGGTGCAGCTCAACGCGGTGTTCGTCGCCATCTCCTTCGTCGGGTCGGATTCGCTGGCCAAGGAGCTCGGCAAGGACGGCGCCGGCGTCATCGTCAGCCAGGTCGTGCCGTCGCCATGGGACGACTCGTTACCGGTGGTGGCGTCGTATCAACATGCGCTGACCGCGGCCGATGCGACCGCAAAACCCGGCTTCGTCTCGCTCGAAGGTTATGTGGTCGGCCGCCTCGTGGTCGATGCGCTCAAGCGCATCAAGGGCGAGCCGACACGCGAAGGCCTGCTCGACGCCATCGCCGCGGCGCCGTTCAACATGGGCGGCGTCACGCTGACTTATGGGCCCACCAAGAACCAGGGCTCGGATCAGGTGTTCTTCACCATCCTGCAGGCCGACGGCACCTTCAAGCCGGTGACACGGCTCGCCAAGATGGCTGGACAGTGAAGTGATCGAGACGCGCGTCTTGCATTCTGGCTACGGGGCTTTTGGTGGCTGAACGTTCGCTCAAATCGGACGCCGACGGCGTTCGCGGCTGGCTCGACGTGTTGTCCCGGTTCACTACGATCCGCTCGCGGCTCTATCTGGCGTTCGGCCTTGCCGCCGGCATGACCGTGGTCGGCTCGTTGTTCGCGCTGTATGCGTCGGCCAATATCAGCGCGACGATGACGGAAATCGTCTCGCGCAGCATGCCGGCGACCGTGGAATCGCTCCGCCTCGCCGAGGAGGCGAGCACGCTGGTCGCTTCCGCGCCGCGCCTGATGACGGCTTCGGACGACAACCGCCGCGATGAGATCGCTCGCGATATCGCCGCGCAATCGCGCACGCTCAGCGAGCGGATCGGACGGCTGCGCCTGCTCGATGCCGGCCAAAATGACGAGATCGAAGTGGCGCGCGCCGCCATGGTCGAGCGGCTCGACGCGCTCAATCAGGCGGTCACCGAGCGCATGAAGATTTCGGCGCAGCGCCGCGCGCTCGCGCTCTCGGTGCGGAAAGTCCACGAAGATATTCTCGAGGCGATCACGCCGGCCATCGACGACGCCAATTTCGATCTGATGACGCGCAATCAGGCCGCGGGCGGCAACGCCGCCGTGAATCAGTCGATCGAGGCGCTGCGCCGGCTCCTGGAAATCCAGTCGGGCATTAATCTTCTGTCCGGGCTGTTGATCGAATCCTCGTTGGTGACGGACGTCGCCAACCTGGCGCCGATGCGCGACCCCATAGCGTCGGCGCAGCGCAGCATCGAAGGCAATTTGAACGCGCTGCCGCAGACCGAGCAGACCCAGAAAATCGCGGTGCTTTACCAAAAGCTCGCGGTGGTCGCCGGCTCTGACGGCATCGTCACCCAGCGCACCAACGAGCTCAACCGCGAGCAGGATTCCAGACAAGTCTATGCCGCTGCAACCGCGGAGGCGGCGCGATTGCGTAACGCCGTCGAAGGTTCGATCGAGCGGCAAGGCGCATTCGCGCAAACGCTGTCCGGCCGCGCCATTTCGCAAATCCGCGTCGGCCGCATCCTTCTCATTATCCTGAGCATTGCGGCGCTGGCGGCGGCCGGCCTGATCGCCTGGCTCTACGTCGGGCGCAGCATCGTCGGCCGGTTGACGCTGTTGAGCGGCGCCATGCGCCGCATTGCCGATGGCGAGTCCGATGTTCCGGTGCCGGTCGGCGGCCAGGACGAGATTGCCGGCATGGCGAAAGCGCTGCTGGTGTTCCGCCAAGCCATCGCCGAAGTCAGCGTCGCGCGGCAACGCGAAGCCGACCGGGCCGAAGACTCCGAACAGCGCCGGCAGCGGGTCGAAGTGGCGACGGCGAATTTCGAGCGCGCGGTCAACGAGGTCATCCAGGCGCTCGATGGCGCCTCGAAGTCCATGGACGGCTGCGCCCACATCATGGCCGATGCCGCCGACCACAATAAAACGCGCGCCGCGGCGGCTGCGACCGCGTCCGAGGAAGCGACCACGAACGTCAGCAATGTCGCCATGGCGGCCGAGGAAATCGCCCAGTCGGTGGAGGAAATTTCGACCCAGGCCGCGCGCTCGGCGCACATTGCCCGCCAGGCCTCCGACGAGACCAAGGCGATCATCGCCACGGTGGAGCAGCTGGTCGCCTCGGTGGGCCAGATCAACAATGTCAGCAATCTGATCCGCGACGTCGCCGCGCAGACCAACCTCCTGGCGCTCAATGCCACTATCGAGGCGGCGCGCGCCGGCGACGCCGGCCGCGGCTTTGCCGTCGTGGCGCAAGAGGTCAAGAGTCTCGCTGGGCAGACCGAGAAGGCCACCGGCGACATCACCCAGCAGATCTCTTCGATCGAGGTGACGACGTCGCAGGTGGTCCAGGCCATGAAGGCGATCGCCGGCACCATCGCCCAGCTTGATGAAAATGCCAGCGACATTTCGGTCGCGGTGCAGCAGCAGGATGCGGTCAGCAAGGAAATCGCCCGCAGCGCCAATGCCGCCGCCGAGCGCACCCGCGACGTGTCCATGAGCGTCGTCCAGGTCTCCGATGCCGCGGCCAAGACCGACCAGGTGGCGAGCGCCGTGCTCAATGCCGGCGGGGAGCTGGCGGCGCGCTCCGGCAAGCTGCGCGCCGAAGTCGAGCGCTTTTTGGCGCAGGTGCGCGTGGCTTAAACAGCCGGGCCTCCGTTTCTCTCAGTAGTGCCAGCTCGTCTTGGCGTAGACCGTGCGCGGCAGGCCGACAGCGCCGCCCGCGCTTTCGGCGGTGGTGTAATACGTCACGTTGGTGATGTTCTTGACACCGATCTGGGCGTCCCAATGGGCGGCGTAATAGCCGAACATGGCGTCCGCCACCGTCGATGAGGGAATCCATGCCACATTGCCAAGATTGGCGAAGGTGCGGGCGTTGAAGGACACGCCGGCGCCGACGCGGAAGCCGTGGATGCCCGCGATGGCGAAGTCATAGGTGCTCCAGAGATTATAAATCTGCGCCGGAACGCCGACCGGCCAAAGGCCTACCTCGGTAGGCGCCGATGGCACCTGCGTCAGTCTCGCCGTCTGCCAGATCGCATTGGCGAGCACTTTCCATTGCGGCGTGATCAGCCATTGCAGGTCGGCATCGACACCCTTGCTGTATTGGGCGTTGAAGGTGACGACGCCGGTCGTCGAGTTCTCGTTGAACACGTTGGTGCGATCGATGTCGAACGCTGCCGCGGTCAGGATCACGCTGTTGTCGGGGGTCGAGAACTTGATGCCGGCTTCATATTCGAGTCCGGATTCGGGCGCGAAGATTCCGTTCTGTGTCGCTTCCGAATTGAAATTGGTCAGGTAGCTCTTCGACACGCCGGCGAATGGCGCGACACCCGGCAGGACCTTGTACAGCGTTCCGACGCTCCAGCTCACCGGCTCGTCGACGCGCGTCTGAGTCAAGCCGGGCTCGATCGGACCATTGGGTCCCATACGGCCCGGAACGAAAACGAGAGGATTGAGCTCCTCGAACCAGTGATCTTGGCGTGCGCCCAAGCGCACTTTCCATTGATCGGTGACGTCGATCTGGTCGGTGCCGTAAGCGCTCAGATAAAGCGCGCGCAGGTCGTCGACCATGCCGCTGTGCGCGGCGTCACGAAGAAACGCGAGCCCGGCGGTCGAGGTCTCCGGAATAACCGGAGCGAAGATGTTGGTGATATTGGCCAGACTGGCGGTGGCGCGCTGATCGTCGATGCTCTGCCATTCGACCTGCGCGCCGGTCAAGAGCGTGTGATAGACCGTGCCAGTGTGGAATTTCCATACCGGTTCGAACTGATAGGTGAAGTCGTCGTCGAGGTCCGTCTGCTCGCGCAGTTGCCGCCCCGCCTGCTGCCACGTTTGCGTTGCGGGGTTAAACGAGATGGTGCCGCCGCCGGAATTGCGCAGGATCGAGACATCGCGATAGGTGTAGGCGAGGCGGTTGTTCACCGTCAGGTAATCGGCGATCCACCACGCGTCGGTTAAGGTTGCGCGGGCGAAGTCCTGATTGCCGTAGGCGAACGGCGTCGAATACTTGAAGGTATTCGGTACGTTCAACGGCGTGCCGGTCTCGGCGTTCGCCGTGTTGGTCGGGGCGGCGCTGTTGAAATAGAGGATGCCGTAGCTGTCCGGTGTGCGCTCGATATGGCGATAGTCGAGCGCCAGGGTCGTCACGTGGTTGTCTTTGTTCCATTGAAAGACCGGCCGCAATTCGTAGTCCGCGCTCTTAAGGCTGCGGAAACCGTCGGAGTGCTGCAACAGGCCGTCGACGCGGTAGGTCAACCCGGGCACCGTTGTCGGTCCGGTGGCATAGACGCTCGTCGTCCAGCCACCCCAGGAGTCCACTTGCTGGCTCAGGCCATAGCCGGGTGTGGCCGATGGCGTGAAGTGCACGATGTTGATGCTGCCGCCGGGCGTGGTGCTGCCGAACAGCGCCGAGCCTGGGCCTTTGAGCACCTCGATGTGATCGACACCGTTCATTGAGTGCGGGAAGCCGTTGAACTGATCGCCGTCGGGAAAGCCGTCGCTGTAAATGCGCGCGTCCATGCCGCGGATGGTGAAGCGGTCGAAAAAGCCATAGCTCGACGAGCCGCCGATATTGACGCCGGAAACGTCGCGCGCCAGCGCGTCGGCAACAGTGTTGACACCTTGCTCGGCGACGAGCGCGCGCGGAACCACGACGACACTTTGCGGCAAGTCGCCAAGCGGCGTGCCGGTCTTGCTCAGCGTCGTAACCGTCGTCAGCGGCACGCCGGTGCCGCCGGCCAGTCCGGTTGGCGCCGTCGCCGCAGGCTGCGCGGCGGCTGCCGCCGCAGAGCGCGCTCCGCCGCCGCGTTGAGTCCGCGCCGCCCTTGGTTTCGGCTTGGGCGCGGTGACGACGATCTCGGGGACCGTGGCGGATGGCGTCGCCGCCGCCTGCTTGATCGGTTGCCTGATGTCTTGCGCGTGGAGTTTCAGGACCGCGCCAAGTCCGATCGCTATCGCCAACGCCGACACCGCAGCTTCATTGCGAAACGTACGCAGCGACTTGAATTTCTGATTGGCCTTTGACACGAACGCCCCCATTCCCAGTTTAGAACTATGAAAAAGTACAGATATTTCAATTAGTTGTAGCGGGGCGCAGAATAGCCTGACAAGACGAAAGCGTATTCGCGGGAGTCGAAGATAATTATTACAATTCAAATCTAGCGCCGAATTCTTGTTTGTATGTCTTCCAAATAAAAACAGTGCGTGAGAAATTCTTCTTGTTTGCCAATCCCGACCGCATCGGAAAAATTGAATCGGCACGCGCAATATGTCTGCGTTCGATATGTGCCCCACAAGACACGCATTCGAGTTTTATTCGCAGCGTGCAAATGCAGTGACGGAATTGCAGCCGGTCGTACAGGCTAATTCATTATCCGTATGTCGTCGGCGTAGTCCCACTGCCGCGTCTTGGCGTTGAACGCGGCGACGAGTGCTCGCCCAAACAACGGCGGCGAGCCCATTATCGTGAGAACCAACGTCGACCAGCCGGCGGCTGCGACGTTTGTGACCGACTGACAGCGCCGTTGCGTTGCGGGCAGGCCTTACAGTTTCTGCGAAACGCCGACGTAATAGCCGCGGCGCGCGCCGTATTGCGGGGCGAAGACGCCGATGCCGCTGCCGTCGCGCAGCTCGTAAACCTGGTCGAACAGGTTGACGATGTCGAAGCGCACGGTCAGCGGTTTAAAATCCGGTGACCATTTGAAATCGTGCGCTATGCCGGTGTTGATCACCGCATACGGCGTGGTGTGCAGGGAATTGGGAACGACACCGTCAGACAGATCGCCGGCGCGCAGCCCGCTGCCGTAGGTCATATCCGCCGAGAACAAGGTATCGTACCAGCGGTACGACGCGCCGGCCGAGCCGGTCATGCGCTGCATGTCGTCGGTGTAGTGGTAGTGGTTGAGAAGAAACTGATAGGTCGGCATGTCGAAGAGATATTCGTTCGACTCGACGTCGATGGCGCGCGTGATGTTGTAGGAGAAGTTTGCATAGGCGGTGAAGTTGCCGTTGTGATATTTGAGCTTGTATTCGGCGCCTTCGCTGTAGCCCCGCGCATAATTGAACTGCGTCAAGACCACCGCCGCGCCGAACTGACCGTCGTCGATCATGTCCTTTGCCATCTTGTAGTAGGCGTCGATCCCCATAGTGAGGCCCGGCAGCACGGTCTGGTCGATGCCGGCGTCGAAATAGTGCGAGCGCTCGGGCTTGACCGGATCGGCGAAGTTCATGCCGGTGTCGGGCTGATTGGTCGTGTTGGCGAATAGCGCGATATTGGATTGCGTCGCTTGCGCCTGGTAGGGCGGTGTGAAGTACCGCGCATAGCCGGCATGAAATGTGGTGTCGGTGAGCGGCTTGTAGACTAGCGCCAGGCGTGGGCTGAGCTGGTTGGCGTCGACGAATTGGTACAATTGGTCGAACCGCAAGCCGGCGTTGACGGTGAGCTGATTGGTCAGCTTCCATTCGTCCTGGATATAGGTGCCGATATTCCAGCCGAGCAGCGAGGTTTGATCGGTTATGGGAAACGCCGGTCCCGTCACCGCGTTGACATCGCCGGGCATGACGGTCGAAACGTTGCTGACATTGGTCTGCTCGGCGCTCACCGCAAAACCGCCGCGCAATGTGTGCCGGTCGTTGACGATATAGGAGGTGTCGAATTGGGTGCCGGTCATGGTGCTTTGCCGGATCACGTCGGACGCCACGTCGTTGAAGACCATGTCGCCAAAGACGTCGGGAACAAAGTGGACTTCGGCGTAGCGGTTATAGAACGCGAGCTGGGCATCGCCGTCGGTGCCATGCTTTTGCAGTGTCGCAATATTGGCAACGTAAGTGTCGTATTCCTTTTCGTTGAGCGTCGAGGAATCGTAATTGGTCACCCCCGCCATAAAGGGAAAATCTCCGAGCGGCGTCTGACCGGGGTTGCTCGGGATCTGGAACGCGCTGTAGGACGCAGCGGTGATCCAGCTTAGCCGCGTCGATTCGTCGAGCAAGGTCGAGGCATAGCCGAAGAACTTGCCCTGTTGGGTCTGATCGTGGATGGCGTTGAGGCCAGGTGTGGGATTTTCAATGCCGAGATCGTTGAAAATGCCGCGCCCGGTGACGAAGTATTCAGTCTTGCCGACGCTGCCGCCGTAATCGAAGCTCGGCGTGATGGTCTGGCGGCTGCCGCCATAGAGGCTGACGTCGCCGCCCGGCGTGGCAAAGGCCCGGCTGGTGATGTCGAGAACGCCGGCGGTGCGCAGCCCGTATTCCGCCGGCAGCGCGCCGGTCAAGAGCGACATGCTGCCGATGAAATTGCTGTCGATGAACGGGCCGAGGCCGGACACGCCTTCGGGCAGCGTGACGCCGTTGATCCTGATTTGGACATTGGCGTATTCGTTTCGGACGTGAAAACTCGGATTGGAGGCGGCCGAATCGTACGACACGCCCGGAAATTGCAGGATGACCTTGTCGATCGGCGTGTTGTCGGCCTGCGGCATGTCCATGATCGCCGCACGACTGATGGTGGATGTCGAGGCGCCGATCGTCGTCAGCAAGTTGTCGCGCTGCTGATCGAAGCTATTCATCTGGGCGTTCAAGGCTGCTTGTGCGGCGGTAGACGCATCTGCGGCTGCGGCTGTGCCTTGCGCGGGCGGCTGTCGCGCCACCTTCGGCTTCGGCTTGGTTTTCGGAGCGGTGACGACGATCTCGGGGATTTTGGTGGAGGCCTTGGGCGAAGCAGGTGCCGGATTGTTGTCGGTTTCCGCAATAGCTTTTGAGATCGCGCCGAGGCCGATGATGATCGCCAGCGCCGAGACGGTCGCTTCATTGCGAAACGCACGCAGCCGCGACTTCAGTTTCTTGTTGGCCCCTGACACGACCGCCCCATTCCCAGTTTAGAACCATGAAAAAGTACAGATATTTCAATT
>Ga0209010_1000664_pt1 | contig 10071 bp, 7 predicted proteins | sample BlaSpr_A8_OM1_O3_FD_187985 | JGI IMG/M metagenome (GOLD analysis project Ga0209010, IMG submission 187985) | Forest soil microbial communities from Thunder Bay, Ontario, Canada - Black Spruce, Ontario site 2_A8_OM1_O3 (SPAdes) (version 2) | ecosystem: Environmental > Terrestrial > Soil > Boreal... | reverse complement strand
TGTGCATTGCGAAACATCGCCCAGCGCATCGGCGATGCGGCTGGCGTAATCCTCGCCCACAAGGAAATGTTGTCCTAACTTGGGTTTCATCTGAGGACGGCGGGCAGAAACGGCATTCGGCACGTTGACCCTCTTTTCCCCGGACATATAGACTGAGTTCGTCCCCGCGTGCGTCGCTTGTGCACATCACGCTCCGCGCAGTTGCTTATCGCAAGCCGACCCAGCCCGGGAGTTCTATTCCATAATACCGTGTAACCCTCAAACCAAGCCCTGCTCCGGAGGTTCCTGCTCTCATGCATATCGCGTTCGTGGCTTCTGAAGGCGTGCCCTTTTCCAAAACCGGCGGACTGGCCGACGTTGTCGGCGCGCTGCCCCGCGCCCTGGCCGCGCTCGGGCATCAGGTCAGCGTTTACCTTCCGCGCTATCGTCAGACAAAGCTGGCCGATCCGGCAACCGTTGTCCGCAGTATCACGGTGCCGTTCGATGACGAATATAGATTTGCTTCCGTGGTAACCGGCGGCACGCAATCGGGCGTTAAGTTTTATTTTATCGAGTATCCGGAATTCTTCGATCGCGATGCGCTCTACGGAACCCCCGCGGGCGACTATCCCGACAACGCCGAGCGCTTCGCGCTGTTCTCGCGCGCTGTTCTGGAAGCCTCGAAAATTATTGGTGTTCCGCATATATTTCATTGTCACGACTGGCAATCGGCGCTGGTGCCCGTGCTGCTGCGCACGCTTTATGCCGACGATCCCGCATTTAGCGATGTAGGAACGGTCTTCACTATCCACAACATGGGATATCAGGGATTGTTCCCGCCGGAAGTTTTGCCCTTACTAATGCTGCCCTGGGATTTATTCACCATGACGAAGATGGAATTTTTTGGGCAGGTGAATTTTCTTAAGGGCGCGCTGATTTACTCCGATTTCGTGACCACGGTCAGCAGGAAATACAGCCAGGAAATTCAGACGGCCGAGTACGGCTTTGGCCTGGAAGGCGTGCTGCGAGGGCGCGCGGCCACGGTCACGGGAATTCTCAACGGCGTGGATTACGACGAATGGAGCCCGCAAACAGACAAGTTCGCCGCCGCAAAGTATTCGCCCACGGACCTTGTCGGCAAGGCCCGCTGCAAGCTCGATTTGCTGAGCACATTCGGTATTCCTGCGTCGGCAGCGAAGTTGCCGGTGATTGGAATTGTCTCCCGCTTCGCCGCGCAAAAAGGATTCGACCTGATCTCGCAGGTTGCCGATCGCCTGGCCCGCGAAGAAATGGTGCTGGTCGCGCTCGGCGCGGGCGACAAGCCCTATGAAGAAATGTTCACGCGATTGAGCAAACAATTCCCGCACGGCATCGCGGTGAAAATCGCCTACGACAATGCCATAGCCCACAAGATCGAAGCCGGCGCGGACATGTTCCTCATGCCCTCACGCTACGAACCCTGCGGCCTCAATCAGATTTACAGTTTGAAATACGGCACAGTTCCCATCGTCCGCGCCACCGGCGGACTTGACGACACCATCGAGCCCTGGGACGCGCGCACGGGGAAGGGAACGGGCTTCAAGTTCACGGAATACAGCGGCGAATCCTTGCTGCTCACGGTGAAGCAGGCCCTGCAAGCCTACCGCGACCAAACGTCATGGCAGGTGCTGATGCGCAACGGGATGAATAAGGATTTTTCCTGGAATGCGTCAGCGCGCGAGTATGGAAAAATTTATGATCGGCTCCGGCAGGCCCATGGCGCGGCAGTCGGAGCGGAGAAAGTGACGGTCTAGATGTTTTGACTGCGGCAGAGAGCGATCGCCTCCCGGGCCGCTTCATCAAGGCGTCAAGATATTTCGCCTGGCTGTGGGCAGCCGGGTAATCCAGGGACTGTGGCGACGTAGTAGCCTTCCTCGTCACGTTCGATGACAACGGTGAATTTTTCACGAACGATTCTACAACTGCACGCAATCGCTTCTTCTCCACTAAAAGTCAGGCTAGTCTAGTAAGGATACGCATCAGCGTAAGGAACGCCGTAATAGCCATTCCAGTTCCACCACGGGCTATACCAGTAAGACGGCCAGTACCAGAATGGACTCCAGCCGAAGCCCCAACCCCATCCCCAGCCAAAACCAAGTCCCCAACCGAAACCGGGATAGCCCCAGCCGCCCCGCCAACCAAAGCCGCCGAAACCCGGTCCTCCGAAACCCCGTCCGCCAAAGCCGCGCCAATCGCCGCGAAGGCCATCATTGCGAGCCAATGTCGTGCCCGCGCCTCGCTCGCCGCCAAACCCGTGCCAGTGACCATCCGCTAATGCCGCGTGCGATGACCCCAGCCCAGCTCGTCCACTCAAACCAGCCGACGAACTACCGTGGCCTTCGAAAGTCCAGCTTCTGGCGTTGCTAGATCCGCGCGCCGAGCCTCCGCCCTCGCGTCCAAATCCATCCCTGTACCCGCCTGCGCGAGACCCGGAGAAAGAGTTGCTTCCACCACGAAATCCTCCGCCATTGGAGCCGCTCCCGCCGCGAAAGCCGCCGCCACCGGCAGACCCGCCACCATGAAATCCCCCACCGCCAAAACTTCCCCCGCCGCCGTGGAAACCGCCGCCACCACCACCGCCATGGCCACCGCCGCCACGTTGAGCAAACGCAGACGCAGGCAAGCAAATCAGACTGATCGATGAGATTCCCGCAAAAAGTGCTTTCAGCAAAGTGGATCTGGTCATAGCAACCCCCGCCACCCCGAGCACGGTTTGCTGCCCGGTGGGCAACCGTCTTTTTCGACCCCTATTGTATTTGAGTCTCATTTCGGCGCGGAAGTTGTCCATGCCCAGGAGGAGCCAGAAGACCCCGTGCTAATTTTTTTAAAGGCAGATTCACTTGACAGCGGTTCGCTCGGCGACTAATCTCGTGCCGTTATTCGGGACCCCGCTCCAACATCGCCATCGGTGACTTGTGCCCGTTCTGCGGTCAACGACTATCACTAGTTCGTGAGTTCCAATAAGGCATAATCTCCGCTGATATACCAACCGCCGGAAAAGAGGACAACGTGAGGAAATTTAGCCTATTGAAAATGGCCTGCTTCGTCTCTGTGTTCTGCGCCGCCACGGCAATTATCTCGCCGGCACAAATCAAGTTCACCAGCTTGTTGAGTTTCAACGGGAAAAACGGCGCCGACCCCCACTACGTCTATCTGGTTCAGGGCACCGACGGGAACCTGTATGGGACAACATACTCGGGCACCGGAGACGGCGGCACGGTTTTCAAAATTACCACCGGTGGAACGCTGACCACGATCTACATTTTTTGCCCCAATGGACTTCCGTGCTCGGACGGCGCCCAGCCGACCGCAGGGCTGGCTCTGGCCACCAATGGAAATTTTTACGGGACCACCATGAACGGCGGCGCCAATAACGATGGCGCAGTCTTTGAAATCACCTCTTCGGGCACGCTGACTCTGCTGCACAGCTTCGACTCCACGGATGGCGCCGAGCCGGAGTTTGGGGTGATTCAGGGGACCAATGGCGATTTCTATGGCACCACCTCCATCGGTGGGACCGACGACATTGGCACGATTTTTCAAATTACGTCCGCCGGCAAATTCACGTCGTTGCTTAGTTTCGATAACACGGACGGCGTTTATCCGGACACGCGCCTGGTCCAGGGCACGAACGGAAACTTCTACGGAACCACGACCGAAGGTGGGGGCGGCAGTGGCACCGTCTTTGACGTCACCGCCGCGGGCAAGCTCACCACACTGCACAGTTTCACCACCACGGAAGCGGACGGAAATTACGGTGCATTGATTCAGGCCACCAATGGGAACTTCTACGGAACCACGTTTGGCGGCGGCAATGGCAACGGTACGGTCTATCAAATCACTCCAGCCGGCCAGCTCACCACGATCTACACCTTCTGCGCTAAGTCCGGGTGCCCGGATGGCTCAACTCCGTACGCGGGGGTGATCCAAGCCACTGACGGCAACCTCTACGGAGCAACGTTTGCGGGCGGGATTAACAATTCCGACTGTACCGCCGGGTGCGGAACAATCTTCAAGCTCACCACCGCGGGCAAGCTGACCACGCTGTACAGCTTCTGTTCTGCATCGGGATGCGCTGACGGTAGCGCGCCCCAAGGTGGGCTGGTTCAAGACACCAACGGCACCTTCTACGGGACCACCTACTACGGTGGGACCGAGGGCATTGGCACGGTATTCAGTCTGTCTGTGGGACTGGGCCCGTTCGTGGAAACATTGCCGACTTCAGGCAAGGTAGGTGCGGCGATCAAGATTCTGGGCACCAAACTGACCGGCGCAACCAGCGTTACCTTTAACGGCACTGCGGCCACATTCAAAGTGGCTTCGAGTTCCGAAATCACCACAACGGTGCCTACTGGCGCTACAACCGGGACAGTGAAGGTGGTTACGGCTGGCGGCACGCTATCGAGCAACGTGGCGTTTCGAGTGCCATAGAGTCGGGATGAAGAGCAGCGCGGAAGATTGGCCGAGTGCAAGCCTGTGCTTACCATTTGCAGCCGCGAAACTGGGACCATCTGCTAATCTTGCGTCCGTCGGCTGGAGTGCCATTCGATGACGGATTGGAAGAATTCTCTTATAGCGACGGCGGTGGGTGGCCTATCGGGCACTGCAATCGGACTGGTCGCATTTTTTCTACTCACCTCCCGCTATTACCCAAACATGGGAGGCACGCTGTTCCTGGCGGCTCCCGTTGCCGCTGGTTTTTCCATCGCCTTGGTTTCACGAAAGGGACACAGTTGGGTGGCGGCGGTTTTGCTGTCGGTGATCTGCTCCCTGATTTTGCTTGTCGCGCTGGGCAAAGAAGGCACGTTGTGCGCCATCCTCGCATTCCCAATCGTGGTTGCAGGAATGCTTATCGGAATAGGAATTGGCGTGCTCGCGGGCAAGCTGGTGAATCGTGCCAGAAATCAAAATATTACGATGGGAGTTTTGCTCCTCTTCGCGCCGGCTTCGATCTTTGCCAGCGCCCAGATTGAGCGTCCCCTTTTTCAGCAGCCGCGAATTGAGGTGGTGCAAACCTCCGTAAAGGTCAACGACTCTCCCGACCGCGTATGGCACCGCATACTCTCAGTCGACAATGTACAAGCCAGCAAACCGCTGCTCATGTATATCGGCTTGCCGATACCCGAACGATGCACCATGCAGGGTGAGGGAGTGGGGGCGAAACGGACCTGCTATTTTAACGCCGGTTACATCGAGGAGACAGTCACGGCGTGGAACCCGCCCTACCGCCTGGGACTATCAATCGATCGCACGCATATGCCCGGCCGCCATTGGCTTAGCTTCGAGCGGGCCGAATACCAGTTGCAAGCGGACGGTGCGGTTACTCTGCTAATGCGGACGACCACTGTCAGTTCGCGCCTGCATCCCTCCTGGTACTGGCGTCCTTTCGAGCGCTTCGGCGTCGAATCCGAACACAACTATATTTTGCGGGATATTGCCCTCAAGGCGGCACGCTAGTCACGGTTTTGCGAAGGCAAAGTCGTGGCACTGAGAAACGCAACAGCGGCGTGCGTGGCTCTAATCCATCATAGATCCTGCGGCCTCAGCCCGGTGTGTTTCGCGATTCTGGCAAGCATCTTCGGTCCAATTTCTACTCCCTCGTGAAACGCCCACACGAAGTCAGCGTATCCGGCTCTTTGCAAGGTGATGTGGGAAGAACCCTTGTGCGCTCTCGGGGACCAGCCAATGCGCAGCAGTGTTCGATACACGCGATTGGCTTTCGAACTTGGCCACTTGCTCACGCCGGGGCAAAGCTGATGATCCGATGGCCGACTTTCTCCGACTCGATCCGGTCAGCGATCACACGGAGAGCGAGCGCCTCTACCGCTGCCTCGGCCTCGTCCTTGGTGGCACCGTAGGCCATAACCCCCGGCAGCTCGCCGATCTCGGCGATCCATCGCCCGTCTTCTTCCTGATCGAATTCAATTTCAAAATTCACGCTGCCTCCGTTGGCCGCAGTCGGACGATGCCTTGATGCTATGAGAAGGCCGGAGGCGGGTCAAGGGCGCAATCAATGAATCCTACCCGGCACCGGGCACCTGCAACTCTGGGCCGCCCCCTCGCCCACGCCGAGAGGCGCGGTCACTAAGTGTTTCCCTTTTGCTATGCCGTCATTGCCGCACCGCCCGTTTGTTTCAGGCCGTTTGACCTGATGTTCGTTTACCGAAGGCCAGCGATGCGTATCCCAAGGTAACTCCCAGCGCCCCGTAGACTCCCGCGTTCAGCGGCGCCAGCAGCAACAAGATCGCCAGCGGCGGGGGATCGAACGTCATCTTCACGAAATACAGCGGACAGAGCGGAAGCATGACTTGCGGATCGAGGTTCCATCGGCTCGGAGCGAAATAGGCGAAAACCGCTACGAGATAGGAAATTGCAGCGAATCCGCCCAGCGCCTTGACAGGGGAGGAGAACAAGTTTTCATCGGCGCGATCTTTCCTGCACGCTTTCGCGATCCACGAGCGCGGCAGCACCGCAAATATCACGCTCAAAATACCCACCAGCCCAAGGACGACCGCAAATATGACCCACTCGCTCTGCACCGGCAGGTCAACCCCACGGAGCCCCACATAAGGAACGGCGGTGAAAAGCGAAATCAGTCCGCAGAAGAGAAACGCAATGCGAGCCGTAACCGTGACCGCGCGTCCGGGCATGAGGCGGATTCTAACAACGATTTTGCTCTCGATCACGCCAATTGCGCCGACCGCACCAGCGCGAGTACGCCTGCTAAAATTTGCCTAGCATGGCTGCCACCCTTCAGCCCGCCTTTATCCGCACGATCTTCCACGTCGATATGGACGCCTTCTTCGTTTCCGTGGAAGAGCTGTTCGATCCCTCGTTGAAGGGTAAGCCGGTGGTGGTCGGCGGCCAGCGCGACGAGCGCGGAGTGGTCAGCGCCGCATCGTATGCGGCGCGAAAATTCGGCGTGCACTCCGCCATGCCGCTGCGCACCGCGGCAAAGCTATGCCCGCAAGCCATCTTCGTCGAGGGCCATCCGGAGCGCTATCGCGAGTGTTCTGAAAAAGTTTTCGCTGTTCTCAGCACATTCTCGCCGCAGGTGGAGATGGCATCCATCGACGAAGCCTATCTCGACATGACCGGCACCGAACGCCTACACGGGCCGGCGCTAAAAGCCGCGCACGCGCTGCATCAGCGCATGAAGGCCGAGACGCGGCTGAATTGCTCCATCGGCATCGGATGTTCGCGGCTGATCGCGAAAGTTTCTTCCGCGCAGGCCAAGCCCAACGGCGTGCTGCGCATCATTCCCGGGGAAGAAGCCAAATTTCTCGCGCCGCTCGACGTGCGCGAAATTCCCGGCGTCGGCAAAGTTATGGAGAGCCGCCTGCACGCGTTGGGAATCAAGAAGGTCGGCGATTTGGCGCGGTTGGAGCAGTCCGAACTCGAAGACCGTTTCGGCAAGTGGGGCCTGGCGCTGGCGGGAAAATCGCGCGGCCAGGACGCCGGAGGATGGTTCGACAACGAAGTTGGCGCGGATCTGGAAGCCAAATCCATCAGCCACGAACACACTTACAACGAAGATACCGCCGACGCGGCGCAACTCGAATCCACACTGATGCGCCTCTCGGAAATGGTCGGCCGCCGTTTGCGCGAAGCTGGTTTTTACGCCCGCACGCTGCAACTCAAACTGCGCTACAAAGATTTCACCACAATTACCCGCGCTCACACGTTGCTCGCATCGACGCAGCTCGACAACGAAATCTTCGAGCACATCCGCACACTCTTTCGCCGCAACTGGAAGCGCGGCCAGCAGGTGCGGCTGCTGGGTGTGCAGGCATCCTCGTTCGGAGGGCCAACCGGGCAGATAAACATGCTCGATAACACCCGCCAGCAACGCTGGAAAGACGCTTTGGCCGCGGCCGACCGCCTGCGCGACAAGTTCGGCGAATCCAGCGTCTCTCTCGCCGCCGGCTTGCGCGGAAATTTCCGCGAACGCACGCATGAAAATCCGGCGGGCTTACCGGGAAAGGGCAAACCGCCCAAAGCCAGCACCTGATGGCCTTTCCGTCCAGTTGCAAAACTCTGCAGCATTGCAAAATCCTTCACATTGACAAGCCTTTCCCCGAATGGGAACATGACTCTCCCCGCTGCTTCGTCAGCAGAGCGCGTCAATCTCCTCAGAGAATTTCGGAGAACTACGATTTCAAATTAACGGTTCGCACTGGCTCGCTTGCGGACGAATGTTCGAGTTGGGCCGGTGCGTCCGGCCAGAGGATTTCAAATGCTGAAGTTCTGTCGCCTTGCCGCTCTTATTCTTTGGTGTACGCTCGTTTCCTCGCTTTTCCTGGCAGCGCAGACGGCCCAGAACACTGAAATCCCTGCCAACATCAGCCAGATTCAGCACGTCATCTACATCATCAAAGAGAATCGCTCCTTCGACAGTTTCTACGGTACTTTTCCCGGCGCTAACGGCGCCACCACCGCGACCATCTCCACCGGACAAACGATCAACATGGGCCACCAGGCCGATCAGATGCCCAACGACATCACAGGCCACGGCTGGTTCGACGCGATTACCGGCATGGACGGCGGCAAGATGGACCGCTTCGATTTGGTCACTGCCGGCAGCGTGAACGGCGACTACCTCGGTTTCCAGCAGCTTTACCAAACCGATATTCCCAACTACTGGAAATACGCACAGAACTTCGTTCTCGCCGACAACATGTTTTCTTCCCTGCAAGGTGCGAGTTTTCCCAACCATCTTTATACGATTGCGGCGCAGTCCGGCGGAGTCTGGAACAACACCCTTCAGATTAACGGCAAGGGACAGATCTGGGGATGCGACGCCAATCCCAACGCTCAGGTTCCAGCGCTCGATAGCAATCTCATCGTGACCAAGCCGTTTCCATGTTTCGATTTTCAAACCTTGGCCGACCTGCTCGACGGAGCGGGCTTGAGCTGGAAGTTTTATGCTCCGTCGAAAGGCAGCGCGGGCTACGTATTTTCCACCTACGACGCGATCAACCACATCCGCAATACTTCCTTGTGGACCGAACACGTTTTTCCTGACACGCAATTTGTTGTCGATGCTGCCGCGGGAAATCTGCCGAACGTCGCCTGGCTGGTAACCACCGGAAAATCCAGTTTCGGCGTGGGCGGCGGAGGAAGCACCGCCTCGGTCGATAACAATGAGCATCCGCCGGGCAGCGTTTGCTCGGGAGAAAACTGGTCCGTCACGCAACTCAACGCGCTCATGAACGGCCCCAACTGGTCTTCTTCCGCAGTCTTTCTAACTTACGACGACTTCGGTGGATTCTACGATCACGTGTCGCCGCCGCCCGTCGATATTTACGGCCTTGGGCCGCGCGTGCCGCTGCTGATTATTTCTCCTTACGCCAAGATCGGATACATTTCTCACACGCAGTACGAGCTTTCCTCGATTTTGAAATTTGCCGAAGAAGTTTTCGGCTTGCCCAGCCTGGGCCAGCGCGACGTGACAGCCAACGACACCACCGACAGCTTCGACTTCACGCAATCGCCGCGCTCGCCCTATCTGCTCAAGACACGCATCTGCCCGCTGCTTTCCGCGGGCAATGAAAATTATGGCTGGGAGCAGATTGGCGGCACGGCTCCGGCACGCAAAATTACCATCACCAACGATCAGACCAAGACTCTAACCTTGACCAGCGAAACCGTCACCGGTCCCTTCGCCATCAGCGCCAACACCTGCGGAACGACGCTCAGCGTCGGCAGTTCCTGCGCGGTTTCCGTCACCTTCAAGCCCACTACCGTCGGCCCGCAGACTGGAGCCCTCACGGTGGTCGACAGCGGCATGACCAGTCCCGAGAAAAGCAGTCTCGCCGGGATCGGTTCGGCGCTTTCCACTTCGCCCTTGAGCGTTACTTTCGCGAGCACTTTCATTGGCGTCACTACCGCTCCGAAGACATTTACGGTTAAGAATGTTGGAACCGCTGCCGTCACGATTTCTCAAATTCAAGCAGTCGGCCAATTCGCTCAGACGAATACCTGCGGAAAATCCTTGGCAGCGGGGAAGACCTGCACCGTCAGCGTTACGTTTTCTCCCACGACCACCGGCAC
>Ga0209010_1000663_pt1 | contig 10091 bp, 9 predicted proteins | sample BlaSpr_A8_OM1_O3_FD_187985 | JGI IMG/M metagenome (GOLD analysis project Ga0209010, IMG submission 187985) | Forest soil microbial communities from Thunder Bay, Ontario, Canada - Black Spruce, Ontario site 2_A8_OM1_O3 (SPAdes) (version 2) | ecosystem: Environmental > Terrestrial > Soil > Boreal... | reverse complement strand
ATCGTCATCTGGACTTGTATGAACGCGTCGAAGCCGTACTCGAACCCGCCGTAAGCGCGCGGCTGCATGATGCGGAACAAGTCGGCCTGCCGCATGCGCGCGATCATGTCTTCGCTGACGCGACGCGCGGCTTCGGTCTCGCGCGCGCGTTCGCGCGCAATGCCGGCGATCTCGCGGGCCCGCGCGAGGAGTTCGGCAACTTCGGGCCGTTGCGGAGATGACATGCTGCTTGCCCTTGAACTATTTGCCTTTGAAATTCGCCGCGCGCTTCTCGTTGAAGGCCAAGATGCCTTCGCGGCGGTCTTCGGTCGGGACCATCCGGTAATACGCTTCGGTTTCCATGGCCAAGCCGTCCCAAAGCGACATGTTCGCGCCACGGGCGATGGCAAGCTTGGCTTGGCGCACCGAGATCGGCGCATTGCGTGCGATGGTCTCTGCCGTCGCGAGCGCTTCGGCGATGAGCTGCGAAGCCGGCAGCACTTTGCTGACCATGCCCCACGCCTGCGCTTCGGCGGCGGTAAAGGGTTTTCCGGTGAGAATGATTTCCTTCGCCCGCCGCTCGCCGACGGCGCGCGCCAGCGTCTGCGTCCCACCGGCGCCGGGCATGATGCCCAGCGTGACCTCGGTCAGCGCGAACCGGGCCGCTTCCGCCGCATAGATGAAATCGCAGGCCAGCGCCAATTCGCAGCCGCCGGCGTAGGCCGCTCCGTTGACCGCCGCGATGACCGGAATCGGGCACGCCAACATGGCGCGCACCATGCGCTCGTAGATCAGGTGCTGACGCGTCCAGGCCTCGTCGGTCATGCCTTTGCGCTCCTTGAGATCGGCGCCAGCGCAAAAGGCCCGCTCCCCGGCCCCGGTGAGGACGACGCAGCGGGTATCGCCGCCGTCGAAGTTGAGACCCTCGAACAGCGTCATGATGTCGGTGCCGCATTGCGAATTCATCGCATTGGCGACCTCGGGGCGATTGAGGGCGACGAGCATGACATGCGGGCGAGGCCGGTCGATGCTCAAGGTGGCAAAGGACATGGCGGGGACCTCAGTTTGGCTTAACCACGATGAGCGCGGGCGCGCCATGGGTCAATTGATCGGGCATATCAGAGGACGGGGCGAGGCCCCCACCGAATGCTCCACAGGTCCGGAAGCACCGTCATAATTTTGGTCAGATGCTGGTGTTTTCTTGGCTTGAGCTTCGGGAGGATGAGACATGCGGCATTTCTTCGTATGGATCGTGGAGTTCATCAAGCTCTTGGGCGGGCGGCGGCTTCACCCGATCGCCACCCAATGCCCGATCTGCCAGCAGATGGTCCGCCTCCACGTCGATAAAGCCGGCCGCCGCCACGTCTTCGCCCATGCCCGCGGTCTCTACGAGGGCAGCCGGTTTGGCGTGCACTACGCGGCCAAGATGAAGTGTGTCGGCTCCGGCGCCCAGACCATGTTCGATCCGCGCCCGAACGAACACCAAAGCTTCAACCTGCCCCGCTCGCTTGTTGACGAGTCATGAGCCGGCGGCGGGTATCGGCAGGGTCAAATGAAAGACGGTGCCGAATGGGCTTGCGGGCGACACCCGCAGCGCGCCGCCATGGGCCTCGACGATCGACCGGCAGATGGATAGCCCCAGGCCCATGCCGTGGGCCTTGGTCGTAAAGAACGGATCAAAAATCCGGTCGAGGTGAACAGGATCGATTCCTGGCCCTGTATCCGCCACGGTCATCGTCACGCTGGCCGGCGGGTCGAGGCTGGACGCGATGGTCAGGCACCGTTCCCGCCCGGTGACCGCGCTCATGGCTTCGACGGCATTGTTGATGAGGTTGAGGATGACTTGCTGCAACTGCACGCGCGTCGCCATCACCGACGGAAGGCCGTCGTCCATATCGTTGCGTAACAGGATCTGGTGAGTTTCCAACTCACCCTGGGCGAGCGCGAGCACCTCGCCGACGAGCAGGCGCAGATCCACCACGCTGGTCTTGCCGGACTCCTTGCCGAACATGGCGCGGATGCCGTCGATCACCTCGGTGATGCGATGGCCGGCTTTGACGATCTGATCGAGATTTCCCCGTGCTTCCGCGAGATTGGGTTCCGATCGCTTGAGCCACCGCAGACCGGCATTGGCGCTGGTCACGATGACGGCCAGCGGCTGTTTGATCTCGTGGGCAATCGACGCCGTCATGGCGCCCATGGTGGTTCGCCGTGACGCGTTGGCGAATTCCTGGCGCAGCATGTGCAATTGTTCCTGGGCTTGCTTGAGATTGGTGATGTCTCTGCCGGTCGCATAGATCAGCCCGCGATCCGGCACCGCGAACCACGACAGCCAGCGATAGGACCCGTCCTTGCAAACCATGCGGTTTTCGAAGTACCGCGTCTTGCGCCCGGCAATCAGATTGTCGCGCGCGACGGACGAACGCGCACGGTCGTCGGGATGCACCAGGGAAGCGATGCTGTTGCCGACCAGATCGTCGGGCGACCAGCCCAGCGTGGATTGCCAGGCCGGATTGACATTGAGGATGTTTCCGTCGGGGTCGAAGACGACAAGAAGGTCCTGGGAAAGATTCCAGACCCGGTCGCGCTCCTGGGCCCGCGCCTCGACCCGATCGGCCAGTTCCTTGTTGAGGTCGCGCAACCGTTCCTCGCTGGCGGCGAGGTCGGCTTCGGCGCGCTTGCGTTCGGTGATCTCCTCGGCGGCGACATTGATGCCGACCACCTCGCCGCTGCGGTCCTTCAACGGATGCCAATAAGTGATCCAGACGCGATCGCTGTTCGATCCGTCGGGTCGCTGGCCGTTGACCTCGATGCCGGTGATCGGAGTGCCCGTTTGCAGGATGGTCTTGACGATAAGCTCCACCTGCTCGGCGACTTGCGGCACCGTTTCACGCACCGATCGTCCGATATGGTCGGCAACGGAGATGCCGCAAATTTCCGTCAGGTGCTTGTTGATCATCACGTAGCGGCAATCGGGGCTGAGAAAGGCCAAGCCGATCGGCGCGGTGTCATAAATCAATTGCAATTCGGGGGAGTGAGCGAGAGAGCCAACGGGAACGGAATGATCGATGCCGTATGCCATAGCCGTCACCCGGATTCATTGCATTGCCAGCGCGGATATCAGCCGAGATTCTGCGCGCGCAGCTGACGGCAAGGAACGGATATTGTCTCCAAGCGTGAACCCTCAACAGCGGCATGATCTACCGCTTTTGCAGCCTGCAAAAGCGCAATCTTAAGGCCCCACAGGCGCAATCAGGCCGATACGCCGGGCTTTGCATCAAATCTATTTGATAACAGATCGCAGCGCCGGCAATTGTTGCACCGCAGTGCGGTGGACTGCATGATCGGGCCATGACCATCCGCTTTTTTGCCGCGGCACTGCTGCTCGCGCTGGCAAGCGCGACCTTGCATGCCGCCGAGCCGGTGCCGTTGCCGCCGGCGGTGGGCTTGAGCGAGAGCGCGACAAGCGAGCGGGCCAGGCTTTTTGCCGAACTCGCCGCGGCGAAAAGCGACGCCGAGGCGCGCGAGGTCGAAGAGCGCCTCTGGACTTTTTGGCGCAGCTTTGCCGACGACGAATCGCGGCAATTGCTGGAGCAGTCGCGCGAGGCGCAGTTGCGTTTCGATTACGCTGAAGCACTCATGTACAACAAGGAAGTGGTCAAGCACGCGCCGCAATTCGCCGAAGGCTGGAACCAGCTCGGCTATGTGTATTTTCTCGCCGGACAATACGACGCTTCGCTGGACGCGATCGAGCACGTGCTCGCACTCGAGCCGATGCACTACGCGGCGCTGGCCGGCAAAGGCATTATTTTGTATTACGCAGGCAAGGTCGAGGAAGCGCAGGCGCCGCTGAAGCGCGCGCTGGCGATCAATCCGTGGCTGAAGGAGCGCAATCTGATCGGCCAGGATTCTCTGCCGACGCCTTGAGCGCGGTCAATCTCGCGGCGCGGGCACGCCGATGCGCTCGATCTCCCATTCCAATTCGACGCCGGAATATTCTCTGACGCGGCGGCGCACGGTTTCGCCCAAGGTCTCGATGTCGGCCGCCGTCGCGCCGCCGCCGTTGATCAGAAAGTTGCAGTGCATCTCCGACACCTGGGCGCCGCCGACTTTGAGCCCGCGGCAACCAGCGGCGTCGATCAGTTGCCACGCTTTGCGCCCCTGCGGATTCTTGAACGTCGAACCGCCGGTGCGGCTCTTGATCGGCTGCGTCGCCTCGCGCGACTCGGTGATCTTGTCCATCTCGGCGGCGATGACCGCCGGATCGCCACGTTCGCCCTGGTACAAGGCTTCGGTGAAGATGTAGTCGGCAGGCACGCCGGAGTGCCGGTAGCTGTAGCCCATGTCGGCGTTGCGCAGCACATGGATACGGCCCGCCCGGTCGACCGCGCGTGCTTCGATCAACGCGTCCTTGGTCTCGCGGCCATAGGCGCCGCCGTTCATGCGCAGCGCGCCGCCGACGCCGCCTGGAATGCCGCGCATGAACGACAGGCCGGCGATGCCGGCGTCTTGCGCCGCACGCGCGACTTTGACGTCGGGCACTGCGGCTCCGGCGCGAATGCGCGTGTCCTCGACCGTGATATTGCCAAAACCGCGGCCGAGTCTGATCACCACGCCCGACACGCCGCCGTCGCGCACGATGAGATTGGAGCCGAGCCCGATGACGGTCACCGGAATGTCTGACGGCAAATGGCTAAGCGCATAGGCCAGATCCTGCTCGTCTTCTGGCATGAACAAAACCTGCGCCGGGCCGCCGACGCGAAACCACGTCAGTTCCGCCAACGACTGGTTCGCCAACAGCCGGCCGCGCAGCGCCGGCATTTTGGCTTTCAGATCGGCGACGATGTCGGGAAAGCTCATGCGGCAGCGCCTGTCACCGTATCGAGCCAAGCCGCCAGCACTTTGCTGCCCAGTTCGCGCGTCGCCGGCCCCAGCGTTTGCGCCTGCCGGCGTATCTCGCGCGGATCGATGCCGGCGTTGCCGAGTTCGACGGTGTGGCCGACCAGCCAAGCCTCAAAGCGCGCCGGCTCGGTTTCCAGATGAAATTGCAGCGCGAGCTGCGACGGCGCGCGGAAAAACGCCTGCACCGGGCAATGCGGCGTCGACGCGAGCCGCTCGCAGCCCGCCGGCAACTCACAATTGTCGCCGTGCCAATGCAGCACCGGACTGGTCCCAAGTGACGCCAGCACCGAGGTTTTGCCGGCCGTCGTCAGCGTCAACGGCGCCCAGCCGATTTCCTTCACCGGCCCCGGCGCCACGCGCGCGCCGAGCGCTGCTGCCATCATCTGCGCGCCGAGGCAGATGCCGAGCATCGGCTTGTTCGTAGCGAGGCGCGCGGCAATGGCGGCAATCTCGCCGGTGATGAACGGATAGGCGTCACCCTCATAGACGCCGATCGGGCCGCCGAGCACGACCACTAGATCGGGAGCGATCAGTGTGTCGCTTTCGAAGCGATCGATTCCGGCGTCGTGATAGCGGACGTCGTAGCCGCGCGCGGCGACCAGTGGACCTAAAAGTCCGAGATCCTCGAAGGCAACGTGACGAACCGCAAGGCAAGCTTTGGCCATGGAACTACATTACGTGGCGCATGATCTTATCGGAAAACCGGTATCCATCCACGGATCAAGTCCGAGGACAGGCTTTTTCCGGATCATGCGCTAGGTTGCCGCCGCCAACTCGCCGGGCAGTGCATAGGCCCATTGGGTGATCGAGCCGGCGCCGAGGCACACCACATAGTCGCCCGGCTTCGCCATGCTGGAAACCAAGAGATGCAGCCGGTCCGGGCTGTCCAGCGCAAAAACCTGCCGGTGTCCGTTTTTGCGCAGGCCTTGCACCAAAGAGTCACGATCGAAGCCCTCGATCGGCGCTTCGCCGGCCGAATAGACCGGGGCGACGATCACCGTGTCGGCGTCGTTGAAACAGGTGCAGAACTGCTCGAACAAAGCCTGCAGCCGCGTATAGCGATGCGGCTGCACCACGGCGATGACATGGCCCTTGGTGGATTCGCGCGCCGCCCGCAGCACGGAAGCGATCTCGACCGGATGGTGGCCGTAATCGTCGACGATGGTGACGCCGTTCCACATGCCGGTGCGGGTGAAGCGCCGCCGCACGCCGCCGAAATTGGCCAGCGCATTGCGGATCACGTCGTCGCCGATGCCGAGCTCGTGGGCCACCGCGATCGCCGCCGTGGCGTTGAGCGCGTTGTGCCGCCCCGGCATCGGCAGCGCGACGTTCTTGATCTCGTGCAAAAAACTTCCGGTGCGGTCGCGGAACACGATGGTGAACAGCGAGGTGCCGCCGGCATGGGAAACATCGACCAGCCGTACGTCGGCCTGCGGATTCTCGCCATAGGTGACCATGCGGTGATCCTCGATGCGGCCGACCAGGCTCTGCACCACCGGATGGTCGGTGCACATCACCGAAAAGCCGTAGAACGGCACGTTCTCGACAAAGGCGCGGAACGCCTCCTGCACCGCCTCGAAGGTCTTGAAATGATCGAGATGTTCGGGGTCGATATTGGTGACGATGGCGACATCGGCCGGCAGCTTGAGGAAGGTGCCGTCGGACTCGTCGGCCTCGACCACCATCCACTCACCGGTGCCGAGCCGCGCATTGGTGCCGTAGGCGTTGATGATGCCGCCGTTGATCACGGTCGGATCGAAGCCGTCGGCGTCGAGCAGCGCCGCCACCATTGACGTGGTCGTGGTCTTGCCGTGGGTGCCGGCAATGGCGACGCAGCTTTTCAGCCGCATCAGCTCGGCCAGCATCTCGGCGCGGCGCACCACCGGCAGCCGTTCGGCGCGCGCCGCCACCAGCTCCGGATTGTCGGGTTTTATCGCCGATGACACGACGACGACGCGCACGCCGGTCAAATTCTCGGCCGCATGCCCGATCGAGATCTTCACGCCCTTGTCGCGCAGCCGCTTGACGTTGGCGCTCTCGGACTGGTCGGAGCCCTGCACCGTATAGCCGAGGTTCACCATCACCTCGGCGATGCCGCTCATGCCGATGCCGCCGATGCCGACGAAATGCACCGGCCCAATGTCGCGCGGTAGTTTCATGTGGTGTCCCAGGCTCGCAGATGCAGCCGCCAAACCTACTGGTTTGCGCCCGCCGCCGCCACCTTCAGCACCAGGTCGGCAAGCCGGTCCGCGGCATCGAGCCGGCCAACGGAGCGGGCCGCCGCCGCCATGGCGGTCAGCCGCTGTGGCGCCGCCACTAAGCCGGCGAGCTCGGCGGCCAGCCGCCGCGGGGTGAACACGTCCTGGGTGAGCCGGATGGCGCCACCGGCCGCTTCGAGGACGCCGGCATTGGCGAATTGGTCCTGGTCGAGCGCGTGCGGCAAGGGGACCAGGATCGACGGCCGGCCGATGGCGGCCAGTTCGGCCACGGTCGAGGCCCCGGAACGCGACACGATCAGGTGGCTCGCCGCCAGGCGCGCCGGCAAATCGGCGAAAAAAGGCGATATTTCGGCGGCAACGGCGAGCTTGCCATAGGCGCCGCGCACCCGGGCCAAATCCTCGTCGCGGGCCTGCTGCACGATCGCCAGCCGTGCCCGCAGGGCCGGTTCAAGGAGCCCGATGGCGGCGGGGGCGATATCGGCCATGACGCGGGCGCCCTGGCTGCCGCCGAAAACCAGGAGCCGCAGCGGATCGCCGGTCCCCGGATAGGCTATCGCCGCGGCCGCGACGACCGCTGGGCGCACCGGGTTGCCGGTCAGCGTCGCCTTGGCGGCGAGGTCGGGCCTCTGGCCGAACATATCGGGGAACGAGGTGGCGATCGCGGCGACCCGCGGCGCCAGGAGCCGATTGGCGCGCCCGATGACCGCATTGGCGTCGTGGATCAGGCTCGGCACCCCACCCCAGGCCGCCGCCAGCAGCGGCGGCACGGTCGGATAGCCGCCGAAGCCGACCACCGCCGCGGGCTTCAGCAGCGCCAGCAGCGAGCGGGCCTGGAAATATCCGTGGCAGAGCAAGATCGCAGTCCGGGCAAGCGCAATCGGGTTGCGAGAAGCGATCGTCGCGCTCGAGACCACATGAATGCTCTGTTCGGAAAATGCGCCGCCATAACGCTCGGCGCGCCGGTCGGTGACGAGGTGAACGGGAATGCCGCGCTGTGCCAGTGCCGCCGCGAGCGCCTCGGCCGGAAACAAATGACCGCCCGTACCACCGGCCGCCACCAGCACCGGCGCCCGGCCCGGCGCCAGCATCAGGCAGTGCTCCCGCCCAGCACGATTCCGCCGGGCAGTTGCGCGCGCGGCCGCTCCCGCGTCAGCGCCACCAGCATGCCCATGCCGTAGGCCAGCGAGATCAGCGACGAGCCGCCATAGGAGATGAACGGCAACGTCATGCCCTTGGCCGGTATGAGATGCAGGTTGACCGCCATGTTGATGGTCGATTGCAAGCCGAACAAAATCGCCAGCCCCGCGGCGGCGAAACGGATGAACGGATCTTCCGTGCGCATCGCCTTGGTCAGCGCGCGGATGACAATGAACGCGAACAGCGCGACCAGAATGAGGCAGAGCACGACGCCGAATTCCTCCGCCGCGACTGCGAAGACGAAATCGGTATGGCCCTCGGGCAGGATGCGCTTGATGGTGCCCTCGCCCGGCCCGCGGCCGAACCAGCCGCCGCGGATGAACGACTCGGTGGCGATATCGATATTGAAAGTGTCGCCGGACGCCGGATCGATGAAGCGATTGATGCGCTGGGCGACGTGCGGCACGGTGAAGAACGCCGCCGTCAAGCCGAGGCCCGCGGTGGCGGCAAGCCCGATCACCCAGATGAAACGCATGCCCGCCATGTAGAACAGCGCGCCCCACACCAGCGCGATCAACATGGTCTGGCCGAAGTCGGGCTGCATCACCAACAGCGCCACCACGGTGATGAGCAGCATCAAGGCGAACGTGTTGGCCGGCATTTCCGGACGCTTGGCCGATTCACCGAACAGCCAGGCGATCAAAACCACGAAAGCGGGTTTCAAAAACTCCGACGGCTGGATGTTCATGCCCAAAATCACCAGCCAGCGCCGCGCGCCTTTGATCTCGGCGCCGAAATAGGGCGTGATGGCGACGAGCGCGATGCTGACGACGAAGACGATGATCGAGACTTGGCGGATTTCGCGTGGCGACAAAAACGACGTCGCGATCAACACGCCCGCGGCGGGGATGAGAAACAGCACTTGGCGATTGACGAAGTGAAACGGGTCGAGGCCGATGCGCGTGGCAACCGGCGGGCTCGCCGCCAGGCACAGCACGATACCGCCCAGCATCAGCGCGCCGAGCGCCGCCAATGTCAGCCGGTCGACCGTCCACCACCATTCGGAAAACGGCGTCGGTTGCGCCCGCGAGGCCAAGGTTGTCCCCTAGAATGACCCCTCCCGAAGAGAAGTCCCCGCCTAGAGGTGACACCGCCTTGGTTTAAAGGGGATTAAGAATTTCAGAGTTCGTCATCCTGAGGTGCTTGCGCGAAGCGCGGGCCTCGAAGGATGCAGTCTCGGGCGCCCGGGCCGTCGCCCTTCGAGGCTCGCTGCGCTCGCACCTCAGGATGACGGATTACTTTTTCGCCACCAGCCCCGGCAATGCCCGCACCAGCTCCCGGAACGCATCGCCGCGGACCTCGAAATTGCGGTACTGGTCGAAGGAGGCGCAGGCCGGCGACAACAGCACCACCGGCTCCGGGACCGTCGAGGCTTCGGCGTCGCGGGTGGCGGCAGCCAGCGCCTTGTCGAGGGTGCCATCGATCTCGTGCGGCACGCCGGGCGACAGGGTCGCGGCGAATTCATCGGCTGCCTCGCCGATCAAGTAGGCCTTGCGGATGCGGGGGAAGAAGCCGCGAAGGGATTCGATGCCGCCGGTCTTTGGCTTGCCGCCGGCAATCCAAAAGATGTCGCTGAAGCAGGCCAGCGCCTGGGCCGCGGAGTCGGCATTGGTGGCTTTGGAATCGTTGACGTAGAGAACGGCGCCGCGGCGGCCGAGCTCTTCCATGCGGTGGGCGAGGCCCGGGAACGAGCGCAGCCCGGCCTGAATGGCCGGCGGTTCGAGGCCGAGCGCCAGTGCCGCGGCGGCGGCGCAAGCAGCGTTCTGCGCGTTGTGCTGGCCGCGCAGCGAGCCG
>Ga0209010_1000662_pt1 | contig 10102 bp, 6 predicted proteins | sample BlaSpr_A8_OM1_O3_FD_187985 | JGI IMG/M metagenome (GOLD analysis project Ga0209010, IMG submission 187985) | Forest soil microbial communities from Thunder Bay, Ontario, Canada - Black Spruce, Ontario site 2_A8_OM1_O3 (SPAdes) (version 2) | ecosystem: Environmental > Terrestrial > Soil > Boreal... | reverse complement strand
GGAGCCATAGAAGCTGCCGCTGCGGCGGGTGGGGGCACCGTGCGTTTCCCGGCGGGCAACTATCTGTGTTATTCCATTCGGCTCAAGAGTAATGTGGCTCTCTGCTTCGATCAAAACGCCGTCATCGTCGCTGCCGATACATCGGGTTCCGGTGGCTATGATCCCGCCGAGCCCGACACTGCGTGGGACGCCTACCAGGATTACGGCCACAACCATTGGCATAACAGTTTGCTGTGGGGCGAGGGTCTGGAAAATATTTCGATCTACGGGCCCGGCCTGATCTGGGGGCGGGGGCTCAGTCGAGGCTCTGGGGCGGGTCCAGTCGCGGAAAACCCAGGTGTTGGAAATAAAGCGATCGCGCTGAAGAATTGCCGCAACGTCACGCTGCGCGATTTTTCGGTTCTCAAGGGCGGTCATTTCTGCGTTCTCGCGACAGGCGTGGACAATTTCACCATCGATAATTTGAAGATCGACACCGACCGCGACGGCATTGACATCGATTGCTGCCGCAACGTGAGGGTTTCCAACTGCACCGTAAATTCGCCGTGGGACGATGCGATTTGCCCCAAGAGTTCCTTTGCGCTGGGATATGCGCGAGCCACGGAGAACGTCACCATCACGAATTGTTACGTGACCGGAAAGTATCAACTGGGCACTCTGCTCGACGGCACGTTCAAACGATTCGATGCCGGAGCCGATTACCACTTTACCGGTCGAATCAAGTTTGGCACCGAGTCGAACGGCGGTTTCAAGAACATCGCAATTTCCAACTGCGTCTTCGAGGGGTGCCAGGGATTAGCGCTGGAAACGGTAGATGGCGGGCTGCTGGAAGATATCTCCATCACCAACATTACGATGCGCGAAATCGTCTCCGCTCCGATCTTTATGCGTTTGGGAAGCCGCATGCGGGGTCCGGCGGGCGTGCCAGTAGGGTCGCTGCGCCGAATTTTGATCGGCAATATTGTGTGCTCCGACGCGGAGCCGAAGTTTGGCTCAATCCTCAGCGGCATTCCCGGGCATCCTATCGAAGACGTTCAGATCAGCGACGTCTACATTCAGCATCGAGGCGGCGGGACTGCCGAAGCGGCTGCAATACAGCCTCCGGAAGTAGAGAACAAGTATCCCGAGCCGAATATGTTTGGCTCGATGCCTTCCCAGGGATTCTATTTGCGTCACGTGAAAAACATCTCGGTAAGCAATGTGGAGATCAGTTCGCTCGCCGAAGACCTGCGTCCCGCGTTTGTTCTGGACGACGCGGAGGGGGCAGATTTCTTCCGCGTGCGAACACCCCGGATGAAAGATGTGCCGACCTTCGCCCTGAAGAATGTAGCCGATTTCAGTGCGCGTTTCTGCAAGTGGGTTAAAGACACTCAAATCGATCATGTGGAAAAGGCCAGATTATAAGGTCGACCTGGCGTCTCCAGTATTGCACCTCCGGCGGCAACTGTTTATGGTCTTGAGATGAGCTTTCCCCGTTCCGCTGGGATCCTGTTTCATCCGACGAGTCTTCCTGGACCTTACGGCGTGGGCGATTTTGGCCCCGAGGCGTATCGCTTTGTAGAATTCTTACACTCGGCCGGTCAGAAATTGTGGCAAGTGCTTCCTTTGAATCCGACTGGCTATGGCGACTCGCCCTTTCAATGTTTTTCCGCTAGTGCGGGAAATCCGATGCTGATCAGTCTCGAACGATTGGTCGAGCAGGGACTCTTTAAAAGAAACGATCTGAACGGTGCGCCGAAGTTTCCGCTTGAAACCGTCGACTACGAAGCAGCGACTCGTTTCAAAATGCCGCTGCTGAAGCAGGCGGCTTCTAATTTTGTCACCGAGGCATCGGGTGAAGATCGTCACCGCTTTGATCGCTTCTGCCAGACCAATGCTGCATGGCTGGACGACTTCGCATTGTTCATGGCCGTCAAGGAAGCGCACAATCTTGAGTCCTGGACTCGGTGGCCTTCGGATATCGCGGCGGGCGAAACCGAAGCGATGGAACGCTGGAAGTCAAAGCTGGCCTCTTCCGTCGAATCGCAAAAATTCCTTCAGTACGAATTTTTCCAGCAGTGGCAGGAACTTCGCGCTTACGGACGCGCGCGAGATATCAGAATCATCGGCGACATTCCGATTTACGTCGCGCACGACAGCGCCGACGTGTGGTCGAATCGCCAGTTCTTCTTGCTCGACGAACGAGGGAAGCCGCTGACGATTGCCGGCGTGCCTCCCGATTACTTTACTGCGACCGGACAATGCTGGGGCAATCCCATTTACGACTGGCCGATGTTGAAACAGACCGGATATAGATGGTGGATCGAGCGGCTTCGCTCGGCGCTTCGTTTATACGACATGGTCCGCATCGATCACTTCCGTGGCTTCGAAGCTTATTGGGAAATACCTGGCGGGGAAGAAACAGCCGTTAACGGACGCTGGATAAAAGGTCCGGGCAGGGAACTGTTCGATCTGCTGCGCAGAGAATTGGGCGACCTTCCTATTATTGCTGAAAACCTCGGCGTCATCACTCCGGAAGTCGAAGCGATTCGTCACGAATTCGGATTTCCAGGGATGGCAATTCTGCAATTTGCCTTTGGCAACGATCCTCAGGCGCCCACGTTCAAACCTCACAATTACGTTCACGACCTCGTCGCCTATACCGGAACGCACGATAACGATACGGTGGTTGGATGGTGGAATAGCAGCGGCGGCGCCGGCGACAGCACGCGCACCCCCGAGGATGTGGCCAAGGAGCATGCTTTTGCGCGCGCCTATCTGAACTTTAAAGATGAGCCGATTCACTGGGTGCTGATACGCGGCATCCTGGAGTCGGTTGCGAATACCGCGATCGCTCTTATGCAGGATGTTCTGGGTCTGGGCAGCGAAGCGCGCATGAACCTTCCCGGTAGTTCGAGCGGCAACTGGAAATGGCGCATGAAACCTGGAGCCGCAACCGCTGAGATCGCGGCCCGCCTGAAAGAAATGGTGACTCTGTACGACCGTTGAGGCCCAATCCTTATGTATTGCACAACCTTGGTATTGGCCAATCTTGCCATTGCACTCTTCGCCGAACAACCGCATCCTAAGAACTTGCAGTTTTGGGCATTCCCATTACAGTGAATAGATCGGGAGGGAAGCGCTTTGCCAGAAAGATCGGATGCGCTTTGGTACAAGAACGCGGTCATCTATCAGGTCCATGTTCGCGCGTTCTACGACAGCAATGGAGATGGAATCGGCGATTTCGGTGGCTTGGCGCAAAAGCTCGACTACCTGAAAGAGTTGGGGATCGACGCGATCTGGCTGATGCCGTTTTTTCCGTCACCTCTGCGCGATGACGGTTACGACATTGCGGACTATCTTTCGGTCCATCCCACGTACGGAACGCTGGAAGACTTCAAAGCTTTTCTGGCGGCCGCACACCAACGTCAGATCCGCGTGATTATGGAGATGGTCCTAAACCACACCTCGGACCAACATCCGTGGTTTCAGGAGTCGCGCCGTTCGCAGGACAATCCTCGACGTGACTGGTATGTGTGGAGCGATACGGACTCCAGGTACAAGGGCGTCCGAATTATTTTTCTCGATACCGAGATGTCGAACTGGGCGTGGGATCCGATTTCCAAGTCTTATTATTGGCACCGTTTTTTTAGCCACCAGCCCGACCTCAACTACGACAATCCAGCCGTGCGGGAGCAGATGTGGGAGGTGATGCGATTCTGGCTGAAACTTGGCGTCGATGCATTTCGTCTGGACGCGGTTCCGTATTTGGTGGAGCGGGAGGGAACATCGTGCGAGAACTTGCCCGAAACTCACGTCATCATTAAGGACCTGCGCCGGCGAGTGGACGAGGAATTTCCGGGGCGTATGTTGCTGGCCGAAGCCAACCAGTGGCCCGCGGATCTCCGTCCATACTTTGGCGACGGGGATGAGTTTCATATGGCGTTTCACTTTCCGCTCATGCCTCGTATGTTTATGGCGCTGAAGCTGGAGGACCGCAAACCGATCACAGAGATTTTGCAGCAAACTCCGGAGATACCGCCGTCGTGCCAGTGGGCATTGTTTCTGCGCAATCACGACGAACTCACGCTTGAGATGGTCACGGATTTGGAACGCGATTACATGTACGACGCGTATGCCCAGAGCAAGACCATGCGGCTGAACCTGGGTATCCGCCGGCGGCTGGCGCCGCTGCTGGACAATGACCGGCGGCGCATCGAGTTGATGAATGGGATGCTCATGTCGCTGCCGGGCACTCCGATTATTTATTACGGAGATGAAATCGGAATGGGAGACAACGTCAACCTTGGCGACCGCAACGGCGTGCGCACCCCAATGCAGTGGAGCGGAGGCTGGAATGGCGGCTTTTCTACGGCCGATCCCGAAGCTCTTTATTCACCGCTGCTGCTTAATCCGGTCTACGGCTTTCAGGCGATCAACGTATCTTCGCAGAAACGCACAGAACACTCGCTGCTTTCCTGGATGCAACGCATCATACAAGTCCGCAAGTCGACGCCGCCGTTCGGTTCAGGATCGATTGAATTTCTTTATCCCGCAAATCATCGGGTACTGGCTTACGCCCGGCAGTTGGGCAATGAGACGATACTTGCTGTGAATAATCTTTCCAGCTCGGCGCAGGCGGTTGAACTCGATTTGCGGCGCTACAAGGGAAAAGTTTTGATCGAAATGTTCGGCAGGAATTTGTTTCCGCGCATCGGCGATCTTCCGTACTTGCTGACTATGGGCCCGTACCAGTTCTACTGGTTTCGGCTGCGGAAAATCTAATTGCAGCCGCTAACCGTGACCGATGTCACTGCCAAGGCGCGGCAGAAGTGAACGTTACCGCATAGGGTCGGAGAATCGAATTGGCAGAGGAAAGCGTTCTTACAGACGATTTTATTCGCCAACTGATCGATGTTGGCGAGGTCGACATCCTGGTTGGGTTGGCCACGGACAACAACGCCGGGACGGTGGGGCCCATCCTGCGCACCATTCAAGCGGGACTGCTGAAAAGTTTTCCGCGGGAGCGAATGGTCATCATTAACGCCGACGGCGGTTCCAGAGACGGAACTTCTGAGCTTGTCACCGGCGCATCCGTCGACGATATGCGACGCGCATACAGCGGACACACCCTGCGCACCTTGCATTCGGTCAGCACACGTTATGCCGCCAGTCCATCGTCACAAGCTGCCTTGCGCACCATTCTGGCTGCGGCGGATTTGCTCCGTGCCAAGGCGTGTGCGGTTATTTCGCCGGAATCCACCAACATCGAACCCGAATGGATCGCACGGCTCTTGCGTCCCGTTTACCACGAAAACTTCGACCTCGTGACTCCGATCTATCGCAGGCACAAATTCGAAGGCCTTCTTATGAGGAATCTGGTTTATCCCATGACCCGCGCGGTTTACGGCAGAAGAATTCGGGAACCCTATGCCTCGGAGTTTGGCTTCTCCGGGCGATTAGGAAGCGACTTTCTGGCGCGCGACGTCTGGGAGCACGAGGGAGCGAGATTCGGACGCGAGATGGAACTCGTCATCGGCGCGATCGCCGGAAATTATCGAATATGTCAGACATATCTTGGGACAAAGGAGCGAGTAGAACGGCAAGCTGCCGACCTTGTTCCCGCCATGCGGCAAACAGTCGCCGTTCTTTTCTCCTCGATGGATACCACATTTTCTTTCTGGAGCGATACTCACGGCTCACAAGCGATTCCTACGACGGGCCCGGAATCCGAGGTCTCTCTGGAACCGGTTCGAATCAACCGCAAGCGGCTCAAACAAATGTTTTCCGACGGCGTGGCGGAACTGGAGCCGGTCTTCAGCTCGATCCTCTCCCCATCGACCCTTTCGGTTCTGAAACATATCGCGAGCCTTGGCGAAGAAGAGTTTCATTATCCGGCGGAACTGTGGGCCAAAACCGTTTATGAATTTGCCGCTTCGTATCACAAATCTGTCATAAGCCGCGATCACATTATCCAGGCTCTGGCGCCGCTCTACCGCGGGAGGATCTTCACATTTCTGGTGGAAAACCGCAGCGGTTCGGCGGAAGACGTGGAAAACAACATCGAAAACCTGTGTTGCGAGTTTGAGCGCTCCAAGCCCTATCTGCTCGAACTTTGCAACGGCGGAAAGTGAGGCAATCATGCGGGAAATAATCTGGGCGGAGCTGACGCAGGCCACGCAGGAGATTGTTCGGGAGTTCGCGCATTTGTTACCGCGGCTGATCGTGATGTTAATCATCGCGTTCGCCGGATGGGTCATCGCCTACCTCTTGAAGTGGATTCTGCGAAGCATTCTGCGCCTCGCCAAATTCGACAGGCTTTCGGAGAATTCGGGCGCTTCGCAGTTGCTGCATCGAGCCGACCTCCCGCCCTCCACGGAATTGTTGAGCCGGTTCGTCTTCTGGGTGGCATGGCTGGGCTTCATTTTGATTGGCGTCAGCGTGCTTGGAATTGGGGGGTTGCAGCAGCATATTGCCCGGTTCTTTCTGTTCCTCCCTCGCCTGTTCGTGGCCATGTTCACCATCTTCTTCGGGCTTCTGGCTGCAAGTTTCTTTTCCCGGGCCGCGTTGCTGGCGGCGGTGAACGCGAATCTACCCTCGTCCCGTCTACTCAGCGTTTCCATCCGCACTATGATTACGATTTTCGTTGTGTCCATGGTGTTTGAAGAGCTGGGGTTGGCGGAGCAGACGACGCGGCTGGCGTTCGGCATAGCTTTTGGCGCACTGATGCTTGGGTTCGCCATCGCGTTCGGGCTAGGAGGCCGCGGATTAGCTCGTCAATTTCTGGAGAGAAGATTTGTTCGCGAAAAGAAAAGCGAAAAAGAAGACGAGCCCTCCCCGCTGTGAGATTGGCGGGAAAATCATAGAGGGCTGCGTTGGGCACTATAATTCTTATAGGCAGTGCGCGCTTTGTTTCGCGGCCTGGCTGCGTCTTTCAGCATTGCCTGGTTTAGCTGAGCAGGCTTACAACTATGGAAATGCTTCAGTCGACAGATCAACTTGTAGATTTTCGCACCGAGCCTTCGCGATACCGGCACTGGCAATTGAAGTTCGACGGTCCGGTCGCGACTTTGACGATGGACACGAAAGAGGATGGCGGCATCCGGCCGGGATACAAATTAAAACTTAATTCTTACGATCTCGGCGTGGACATCGAACTGCACGATGCGCTCCAGCGAATTCGCTTCGAGCATCCGCAGGTGCGAGCCGTGGTCCTCGCCAGTGCAAAGAGCCGAGTCTTTTGCTCGGGGGCGAACATTTACATGCTGGGGTCTTCATCGCACGCGTGGAAGGTGAATTTCTGCAAGTTCACCAACGAGACTCGCAACGGGATCGAGGATGCGAGCCGCTATTCCGGCATCAAGTTTTTGGCCGCCTGCAACGGTACTACCGCGGGCGGCGGGTATGAGTTGGCTCTTGCCTGCGACGAAGTGATTCTGATTGACAACCGGTCTTCCGCAGTGAGTCTTCCGGAAGTTCCGTTGTTGGGCGTGCTGCCGGGAACGGGCGGCCTTACTCGTATCACAGACAAACGCAAGGTGCGCCGCGATCTGGCTGACATTTTCTGCACGCTGCCGGAAGGCATCCAGGGCCAGCGCGCGAAGGACTGGCGGCTAGTCGACGACATAATCAAGCCAGCGCAATGGGATGAACACATTCAGAAACGTTCGCGAGAATTGGCTGCGCTTAGCGACCGTCCAACGGGCGAGCAGGGCGTGGAACTTACTCCGCTGGAACGAACGGTTGACGAGGGCGGGTATCACTATCGGCATGTGGATGTTGTTATCGATCGGCTGGCGCGGACCGCGACTCTTACTGTGCGCGCGCCAGAAGGAGTGGTACTCGAGGGCCTGGACGCGATCCGCGCTGCCGGCGCCGGTTGGTGGCCGCTGGCTATGGCGCGCGAACTCGACGATGCAATCCTGAATTTGCGAACCAATGATCTGGACATCGGTCTTTGGATCATAAAGACGTCTGGGAATCCCGATGCTGTTTTGGAAGTGGATTGGCAGTTGTGGGAACACCGCTCCGACTGGTTCGTGCGGGAAGTCACCGGCATGTTGCGGCGAACCCTGGCGCGCCTCGAAACCTCTTCGCGATCGATTTATGCCGTGATTGAAGAAGCCTCGTGTTTCGTCGGAACTCTTATGGAACTCGCGCTGGCGGCTGACCGGATTTATATGCTGAGCATCCCAGATTCTCCGGACGCGACTTTCATCGCAGTGTCGGAGATGAATTGTGGCCTGCTCGAAAACGTGAGCCAACAGTCGCGAATCAGTTCGCGATTCTACGGAGACGAAGAAGCTGTGGCGAAGATCAGAGGCATGATCGGCCGCAAGGTCAATGCGGAAGAGGCGCTAGATCTTGGATTGGTGACGGCTGCGCCCGACGATCTGGATTGGGCCGACGAGTTGCGCCTGGCGATTGAGTCACGCATGGCACTCTCGCCCGACGCGCTCACGGGACTCGAGGCAAATCTTCGTTTTGCCAAGCAGGAAACCATGAGCACCAGAATTTTTGGCCGGCTTTCGGCGTGGCAAAACTGGATATTTATTCGGCCCAATGCTGTGGGTGCAAACGGCGCATTAAAAGTTTACGGCACCGGCAGCAAACCAAAATTTGACCGTGAGCGCGTTTAGCGCCCAGAGAGGTAATTCATGAATATCGATTATTCCCAGAGCATTCCTAATAATGTGGATCTGTCGGGCGACAAGACGTTGCAGCGCGCGTTGGAGCGCTGGCAACCGGCTTTTCTCGGTTGGTGGAAGGATGCGGGTCCGCTGGATACTTCCGATCTTCAAGTTTATTTGCGGACCGCCGTCGGAGTCGACAAAGATGGGTGGGCGAATTTCGACTACGTGCGCATGCCGGATTATCGCTGGGGAATTTTTCTGGTTCCGCGCGATGAGCAGCGTTCGATCGGTTTCGGTGAACATATGGGCCAACCCGCGTGGCAGGATGTTCCCGGTGAATATCGTTCTGCGCTACGAAGAATCATCGTCACGCAGGGCGATACGGAGCCGGCATCGGTTGAGCAGCAGCGCTTGCTGGGCCGGACTGCGCCCTCTCTCTATGACATGCGCAATCTTTTCCAGGTGAATGTAGAAGAGGGCCGGCATCTGTGGGCAATGGTTTACCTCTTGCACCGTTATTTCGGTAAAGACGGACGTGAAGAGGCGGCAAATCTTCTGGAGCGGCGATCGGGGGACTCGAATAATCCCCGCATTCTCACTGCATTTAACGAGCAGACAAATCATTGGCTCGCATTCTTCATGTTCGCTTTTTTCACCGACCGGGACGGAAAATTCCAATTGTCGTCGCTGGCCGAGTCGGGCTTCGATCCGCTGTCGCGTACCTGCCGCTTCATGTTGACGGAAGAAGCGCATCATCTTTTTGTGGGCGAATCGGGCGTGGCGCGAACGGTGCAGCGCACTTGCGAAGTGATGGCGCAGCATGGGATCACCGATCCCAGCGGAGGACGCGAACATGGAGTGATCGATCTGAACACGCTGCAAAAGTTCGTTAACTTTCATTACAGCGTTACACTCGACCTCTACGGATCCGACGTCTCCTCGAACGCAGCCGTTTACTACACTTCAGGGCTTAAGGGACGACACTTGGAAGGCAGTCAGAATGACGATCACAAACTGAATTCGGATGAATACGGCGTGTTCGAAATCGAAGATGGCAAGATCGTCGAGACGAAAGTTCCAGCGCTCACGGCGATGAATGCCCGTCTGCGAGACGACTACAATAAAGAGATTCGAGCGGGGCTCGACCGCTGGAACCGTATTCCCGAAAAGCACGGGATCTCTTTCCGTTTTGCACTGCCGCACCAGGGATTTCATCGCAAGATCGGCGTCTTTGCCGGACATTTTGTCGGCGTAAACGGACGGATGATGACCGAGGTGGAGTGGAACAGCCATCGCGACGAATGGCTGCCCACTGAAGCCGACCATCGATTCGTGGAATCGCTTATGGGGCAGGTCATCGAGCCGGGCAAGTTTGCCAACTGGATTGCTCCTCCGGCGCGCGGCATCAATCACATGCCCATTGACTTCAGGTACGTGCGGTTCAATTGATGAAGGACTCCACGGGAAACATTCAAGGAAGCGGCATGCGG
>Ga0209010_1000661_pt1 | contig 10111 bp, 9 predicted proteins | sample BlaSpr_A8_OM1_O3_FD_187985 | JGI IMG/M metagenome (GOLD analysis project Ga0209010, IMG submission 187985) | Forest soil microbial communities from Thunder Bay, Ontario, Canada - Black Spruce, Ontario site 2_A8_OM1_O3 (SPAdes) (version 2) | ecosystem: Environmental > Terrestrial > Soil > Boreal... | reverse complement strand
AGAGGTTTCCAGCGGACAACTGCGGGCGGAGATACTGTGCGCGGAAGCGCGAGAATCTTGAACTATTCGCCGCCGGTGAGGACGCCGAGTCCGCAAGCAGCGACGCTGTCGCGGGTAGTATTTTTCACCAGGTACATAGCCTCGTCGGCCAGATGCAACAGCTCCGCTTTGGTGCGGGAGTCCGTAGGATACGAGGCTACGCCGACGCTGGCAGTGATGTGAGCGTTTATACCGGCATCTTTCAACCAAACGGCTTCGCGAATCAGTTTATGCAGACGCCGCGCCACGCCGTATGCGTTCTCTTTGGAAGTCTGCGGCAACAGCACGACAAATTCATCGCCGCCATAGCGGAACGCCAGATCGATCAGCCGGCACTTATCCTTGATCGCCTGCCCAATCTCCGCCAGCAGCTTCGACCCCATCAAGTGCCCATGCGTGTCGTTGATCATCTTGAAATGATCGAGGTCGATGAAAATCAGCGAAAATTCAAACGCATACCGGTGCGACCGGTAAATTTCCGTATCCAGCATGAAATTCAAATGCCGCGCGTTGTACAAACTGGTGCAGTCGTCGGTAATCGTCAGCTCGTGAATCCGCTGTACGTGCCGCGCATTTTCAATCGCAATCGCGGCGTAATCCGCCAGCGCTTCCAGCAACGCCATGTCGCGATCGCTGAATCCCTCGGGCCCGATGCTGTTAATTAACTCGATCACGCCCAGGCACTGCTCGCGAAAACGCACCGGTACCGCCACGATCGACTGCGTTTCCATTTTCGTCTTAGCGTCCACTTGCCCGAAAAACCGCGAATCTTTCGAGGTGTCCGGCACCACTACCGCTTTGCCAGTCTGCGCTACCCAACCCGCGAGCCCCTGCCCGACCTTGATGCGCACATCCTTCAACGATTCCGCGCCCCGGCCGGTCGCGATCTGGAAATACAATTCGTTGCGGTCCACATCCATCAGCAGCAGCGACCAGGTATCCGGCCGCAGCACTTCATTGATCTTGTCCATGATCGTCCGCAGCACCTGGTCCAGCTGCAGCGACGACGTCAGGGCCTTGCCAAGTTCATGAAATACCGACACTTCGCTGGTGGATTCTGAAATCAGCGGCGGATCAATGGGAAACGGGACGGGGCTCGCCGCCGCGTTCGGGTTCCGGCGCCGTTCCACCCCTTCAAACGGACGTCCGTCCGGTTCTCGGCGCTTGGTGGCGCCTGGCGGGATAGAGCTCTTGCGGTCTGGTTTCTCAGTGCTCAACTCATCCATTATAGGAACGGCCTTGCGGCACTGCAACGGCCTTCGCGGTCCCATTGAAACAAATCGCCAATACCCGGCCATTTCTTTAGTCTAGGCCGGCGACATTGACACACCCTTCCCCGACGCCTATATTTTTGTGGGGCGGTTCGTTTCAGCGCATGTCTTCGACACCTTTCGGCGAACATCTAAAACGTGAACGTGAAATGCGGGGAGTTTCCCTGGAAGAAATTTCCTTGGCTACCCGCATCGCTCCGCGCTTTTTGGCCGCGCTCGAAAAAGAAGAGTGGGAAAAATTGCCCGGCGGCGTGTTCAACCGCGGCTTCATTCGCTCGGTCGCCCACTATCTCGGCCTCGATGAAGACAGCATGGTCGCCGAATATGCGCTCCACACCAAAGGCCGCCCGGAACCCGGCGTGGTTGCCGATCCTCCCGATGAGCCGGAAACCCAGTGGCGCCAGATTGTGGTTCTCGTCGTTTTTGCCGTCGTGGTCATCGCCGCCGGCTGGGCCGCCATCCAGTATCTGGTTCCGCGCGTCACCGAATACATGCACAAACGTTCGTCCGCGATTTCCGCTGCCAGGGTTGACGCTTCCGCTGCTCCGCTGCCGCTGAACGCGCTGCCGCCGAATTCCGATCCCGCCATCGTTTCCGCAGCGCCTCCCGTGCCGTCTGCCTCAGCTGGCAATCCCGCTGCGGCTGCTCTCGCCTTGAAATTACAAGCGACGCGGGCGACCGACATAAGCATCGTAGCCGACGGTAAAACCATTTTTAGCGGACGCCTGAATCCCGGCGACGCGAAAGACTTCAACGCCACTGCCAGCATTCAAATCTCTTCCAGCGAGGCTTCCGCTGTTTTGCTCGAGCTCAATGGAAAAATGGTCATGCTCCCCGGCCAGCCCGGCGCCTTCACGCTCACCCAAAAAGATTTGCCGCCTCCTCCGGGAGCCTCCCATTAACGCCGACCTGCGCGCCGCGGTTCGTGCCGGACAGGCGACGCCGGAACAAAAAATCGATATCGTTTCCGGTTCCCTGCCGCTGCCCCCCGCGGATTTCGCCGAGATGCTCGCCATCCTTTCGACGGACGACTCTCCGGCCATCGCCGAAGCCGCGCATGAATGCATCACTACCCAACCTCTCGCCTCGTTTATCGCCGCGCTCACCCGCACCGACGCTGATCCCCGTACTTATTCGTATTGCGCGGAATATCTTTGCGAACAGCCCGGCGTGGCCGACGCGCTCGCCAAAAATATTGCCTGTCCTCCGGCCGTCGTCACCCGCGTCAGCGCCTGCCTGACCAGTGACGGCATTCAGGCCTTGCTCGACAATCTCGACCGGCTCAGCTCCGATCCCGAGCTGGGCTCGAAGTTGGCCTACTCCACCGCCGCGACCCCCGAACAGCAGGATTTGCTCGCGGAAATTCAGACCAACAAGCAGCTCAAAGAGCAGGAAATCGCAGACACCGCCGCCAAAGCCGTGCCGGACGTACAGAAACGCAAAACCCTACTGCAGAGACTCGGCAGCATGAATGTGGTGCAGCGCATTCAATTGGCGGTGAAAGGCGGACGCGAAGAACGCGGCCTGCTGATCCGCGACCCCAACAAAATCGTGCAGCGTGCCGTGCTGCAATCTCCGCGCCTGACCGATTTAGAAGTGGAAAATTTTGCGGCGATGGCTAACGTTTCCCAGGAAGTGCTGCGGAATATTGCGAAGAATCGCGCGTTCATGAAGAGCTACATCGTAATGAAAAACCTGGCCAAGAATCCCAAATCGCCCATCGACATCACCCTGCACCTGCTGCCGCGCCTGATCCCCGCCGACCTGAAGCAGCTCGCCGGCAATAAAAACGTGCCGGAGACTCTGCGCTCCTCCGCTCAAAAACTCCAGCGCCAACGCAACATGGCCCGCCCCGCGGAATAAATCGCGCCGCCCAACCGTCTCCGGCTCTCACTGGCGGCCCAGCCGTCTCCGTTCCCTCGTCTTTTTTCTCGGTGTTCTCGGTGTTAAATCTTTGAAGTTCGGTTTCTGCACTTACCCAAATCACTTCGCCGCAGGAGCTTCGAGCGACTTCTCAATCTGCTTCTTGTACTCATTAGCCTTCACCAAGATCGCCGTCTCATCCAGCGTCAACATCTTCCGGTCTTCCATCACCATATTTCCGCCGATCACCACGCTCCGCACATCCGTAGCCTTCAACGCATAAACCAACTGCGAATACACGTTGTACATCGGCGTCGCATGCGGCGCAGTCGTATCCACCACAATCAAATCCGCCTTCTTCCCCGCTTCCAGCGACCCAATCAATTTTTCCAGATGTACCGCCCGGGCCCCGCCGATCGTCGCCATCTCCACCACTTGTTCCGCCGGCAACGCCCGCGAATCCATCCGCGTGATTTTCTGCAGCTTCGCCGCCAAGTCCATCTCCTCAAACATGTCCTGGTTGTTGTTGCTCGCCGCGCCATCCGTCGCCAGCCCCACCGCCGCCCCCGCCGCCAGCATATCCACCACCGGCGAAACTCCCGCCGCGGTTTTCATATTGCTCGAAGGATTGTTGGTGCAACCCACGCCGTACTGCACCAAAGTCGCGATGTCCGCCTGGTCCACCCACACGCAATGCGCGCCAGTCACGTCCGGCCCCAGAATTCCTTCGCGCGCCAGATAACCCACCGGCGTGATTCCATATTTCTCCCTGCTCAACTGCAATTCGAAGGGTGCCTCGGCCACATGAATCAGAATCGGCGCATGATTCCGCCGCGCCAGCGCCGCCGCCTCCTGCAACGTTTTCGCCGAGCAGGTGTACATGGAATGCGGCGCCGCCGCCGCGACGATCAGCGGATCGCCTTTCCAATGCTCGATAAATTTCTGGGTATACTCCAGCGCCTGTGCCACCGTTTTATTGTCCGGCGCCGGAAAATCGATAATCGTCTCGCCCAGCACTCCGCGCATCCCCGCTTCTTTCGTCACCCGTGCAACAGCATCCTCGAAATAATACATATCCGCATACGTCGTAATTCCGCCGCGCAACATTTCCAGCATGCCCAGCCGCGTGCCCCACACCACGAAATCCTCGGTGACGTTGCGCGCCTCCGCCGGAAAAATATATTTCTTCAGCCAGTCGTCCAGCGCCAGATCATCCGCCATGCCCCGGAACAAACTCATCGCCGCGTGCGCGTGCCCATTGATCAGGCCAGGCATCACAATCGCCCCACGCGCATCCACAATCTTCGCCGCGTCATATTGCGCCGCAATATCCGCACTCGGCCCCACCGCCACAATCGAATCCCCGCGCACCGCCACCGCCCCATTCTCGATCACGTGCCGCTGCGCATCCATGGTGACCACCGTTCCATTGGTCACCACTAAATCGACGTGTTCCTTAGCGTAAGCCGGGCGCGCCAACAGCAAATCAAATGCACCACAGATGAACACAGCTAAACACAGATAAAGGCAAAGTAGAGGAAAGCGATGTTTGTATTTGAGATCGATGTTGACGAGAAGTCGGCGTCGCATAAATTCTCTCCGGATCAGAATATGCATATTCCCCTTTGTGGTTTTTGAGGAATTTTAGGTTTTATCTGTGTTCATCCGTGGTGCCTTTGACTCTGCCGTGCCTTCGACCTTCACAAAAACGAAGAATCAAATTGCCGCGGCAGCAACCCCGCCGACGTTTCCTTCTCAACTTTTCCCTCGAGATTGGTCAGCAGCACCGGAATATCCCCGCAGAATTCCCAGATAATCTGCCGGCACGCTCCGCACGGCGGCGTCAGCCGGTCCACATCCGTCACCACTGCGATCGCGTCGAAATCGCGCTCCCCCTCGGACATCGCCTTGAATATCGCCACCCGTTCCGCGCAAATCGTCAGCCCCAGCGTGGCATTTTCAATGTTGCAGCCGGTGTACGTCCGCCCCGAGCCTGCGCGCACCGCCGCGCCCACCCGGAAATTCGAAAATGGTGCGTAGGCATTCTCCCGCGCCTGCTTCGCCGCCGAAATCAGCCCCTCAAATTCGCTCATAGGATTCCCCGCCATCCGCTGCAACCTCGCATCTTAATTTTTCCCGCCAGCCATCCGCGGAATCACCGCGCGCAGCAACGCTACAAATTGCGTCCGCACCCGCGCCCCGGTCTCCATCACTTCTTCGTGATTGATCGTCTGGTCCAGAATTCCTGCCGCCATATTCGTCACGCAAGAAATCCCCAGCACTTCGATTCCCATGTGCCGCGCCACAATCACTTCCGGCACGGTCGACATCCCCACCAGATCCGCTCCAATCGTCCGCAAATAACGGATCTCGGCCGGCGTCTCATAATTCGGCCCCGACAATGCCGCGTAAACGCCTTCCTGAATCTCCATCTTCAACTGCCGCGCTTCTTCGCCGGCAATCGCGCGATACGGCGCCGAATACGCCTTCGACATATCCGGAAACCGGGGGCCAAAACGCTCGTCATTCGCCCCGATCAGCGGATTCACACCCATCAAATTAATATGATCGCGCAGCAACACTAGCGCGCCCTGCTTGTATCCCGTATTTATTCCGCCGGCCGCGTTGGCCAAAATCGCGGACTTAATTCCCAACCGCCCAAACGCCCGCATCGGAAACGTAACTTCCTTCGCCGAATATCCCTCGTAGTAATGAACCCGGCCCTGCATCGCCGCGACCACGACGCCTTCGGCTTTGCCGATGACCAGCCGACCCGCGTGCCCGACTGCCGTCGACTTTGCGAAGCCCGGAATTTTTTCGTACGGAATTCGCGTCGCCTCGGTCAATTCATCCGCGAATCCGCCCAGCCCCGAACCCAAAACCAGCGCAATTTTCGGCCGCAGCTTCGTCTTCGAGAAAATAAATTTCGCCGCGCGTTCCGCCTCGGCGAATTCGCTCGATCCCGCACCCCGCTTCTTCTTCGCTGCAGCCGCCGCGCTCATGACAGCATGATTCCCACAATCGACGCCGACATCAGATTCGCCATGGTCCCGGCCGCCATCGCCCGAATTCCCAGCCGCGCCAGATCGGCCTTCTTGTTCGGCGCCAGCGCCCCAATTCCCCCGATCTGAATCCCAATCGAACTGAAATTCGCAAACCCGCACAGCGCAAACGTCGCGATCGTAAACGACCGCGGGTCCATCCCGTCCTTCATCGGCCCCAGCCGCTGAAACGCCACCAGCTCATTCGTCACCGTGCGCAACCCCAATAAATTTCCGACCGTGTGACAATCCTTCCACGGAATTCCAATCACCCAGGCCACCGGCGAAAACAGCCAGCCGAAAATCTGCTCCACGCTCGAGGGAAACCAGGCCACTCCGTGATTCGCCAGCAGGTTGTGTACCGCCCCAAAAATTCCATCCACCAGATAGATCAGCGCGATAAACGTAATCAGCATCGCACCCACATTCACCGCCAGATTCAAACCGTCAATCGTGCCGCGCGAAATCGCTCCCAGCGCATTGGTATCGCGCTCGAGCGGCGCCATCTCGACCCTTCCGGACGTCACCGGCACTTCCGTTTCCGGCACCAGCATCTTCGACAACAAAATCGTTCCCGGCGCCGTCATGATCACCGCCGCCAGCAAATGTTTGGCCTCAATTCCGTAGGCGATGTACGCCGCCATGATCCCGCCCGAAACGTGCGCCATTCCGCTGGTCATCACCGTCATCAATTCGGACTGGGTCAGCTCTGGAATAAACGGACGAATCGTCAGCGGCGCTTCGGTCTGCCCCATGAAAATACTCGCGGCTACGTTCAGCGATTCCGCTCCGCTCGCGCCCATCAGCCGCGTCATGATTTTTGCCGCTTGCCGGATAATAAATTGCATCACCCCGTAGTAGTACAGCAGCGCGAAAACCGCGGCGATAAAAATAATCGTCGGCAGCACCTGGAAGGCGAAGAAAAATCCCATCGGCGCGCCTTTTTTGCCCAGGTTGCCGAAAACAAATTCCGAACCGTAGAACGCAAAATCCAAAACCCAGTTCACCGCCGCGCCGGCCTTTTGAAAAATCAGCCGCCCGTACTGCCAGCGCATCACCAGAAACGCGAACACAATCTGCAGGCCCAGGCCCCAGGCCACCGTCTTGTAGCGGATCGCCCGGCGGTTGGTCGAAAACAGATACGCCACCGCCATCATCGTGATCATGCCCAGTACGCCCACCAGACGGTGCATGCGAACCACTCTCCTTAAATCGCCAGCCTCTATCTCGATCCGCTAAGAATACTTCTCGGCGCCAATCAGTTTCAGCACCAACGGCGTCGCGGCCGGCGCGTTGTCGCCAATTTCAAAACTCTGCGCCAGCAGCCGCGTGGCCGGAACCAGCTTGCCTTCTGAGTTGTAATGAATGGTGCACAAACTTTCGCCGGCCTGCACCGCGTCGCCGATTTTTTTCTCAAGCACCAGGCCCACGCCCGGATCCACCGAATCTTCTTTCTTCTCGCGGCCGCCGCCCAGCGTCATGCTGGCCACGCCCACTTGCTCGCAGCGAATCGCGGTCACAAAACCCGACCGCTTCGCCGGCAAATGCGCCGTATGCCGCGCATGCGGCAGCAGACTCGGATCGTCCACCACCCGCACTTCCCCGCCCTGCAGTTCGATGACTTCGCGGAATGTATCACGCGCGCGTCCCGTTGCAATCATTTCCGCCGCCAATTCGCGTCCTTCATTTACCGTTTTCGTCCGCCCGCCCAGCACGAACATCCACGCCGATAATTCCAAGGACAGCTCCACCAAATCCGCGGGCCCGCCGCCGTGCAGCACCTCGATGCATTCCTCTACTTCCAACGAATTTCCGATCTTCCGCCCCAGCGGCTGCTCCATATCCGTAATCAGCGCCACAATTTTCTTGCCCATGCGCGTGCCGGTCTCCACCATCAGCTCCGCCAAATATTCCGCGTCCGCCTGTTTCTTCATGAACGCGCCATCGCCGGTCTTCACGTCCAGCACCAGCGCATCAATCCCTTCCGCCATTTTTTTGCTCATGATTGACGCAGTAATCAGGTAGGGACTTTCCACCGTCGCGGTCACATCGCGCAACGCGTACAATTTTTTATCCGCTGGAGCGATTTCCGGCGTCTGCCCAATCAGCGCGCAGCGCGATAGCGCCAGCACCCGCCGGAACGCTTCCATTTCCAAATGCACATTGAATCCAGGAATGGATTCGAGTTTGTCCAGCGTGCCGCCGGTGTGCCCCAAGCCGCGTCCGCTGATCATCGGCACGTACAATCCCGCCGCCGCCACAATCGGCGCCAATATCAACGACGTCTTATCGCCAACTCCGCCCGTCGAATGTTTGTCCACCTTCGCCGCCGGCAAATCCGTCCAGTCCAGCACCGATCCCGAATTCAGCATGGACTCGGTCAGCGCCGCCAGCTCCGCGCGGGTCATGCCTCGCCACACCACGGCCATCAAAAATGCCGCCATCTGGTAATCCGGCACGCGCTCGTGCGTCGCGCCCGAAATCAGAAACTCGATTTCTTCGCGGGACAATTCCCCGCCGTCGCGTTTCTTGCGGATGAGGTCAACTGCGCGCATTCAGAGGTGAACGCCAAGCTAGCATCGCGCCACACCCGAGTCAACGAAGGGTCATTGCCGGGGATATTTCTGTTTCCAGCGCAGCAGCCCATAGGCCGCCGCAATCAGCGTTAAACCCACTCCGACGTAGATATGCCAGCCATGAAGATCCAAAGCGGAGAAGATCGCCGCCGCGACGGCGACCGCAAAGGAAATCGCGGCCTGGCGCCGAGTGCGTGATGGCGTCGGTGCAGATTGCATAGTGAACTTTACAATTTCAGGGTTTTCGCCGCGATCTCCGCGGCCGTCGTGCGCATCTCGTCGTGAATCCGGCCGTTCGAGACCAGAATGTCCGGCCCGCCCGCGCGATACGCGCCGCCGGATAAATCCGTAACCTTCCCGCCCGCTTCTTGCACCAGCAAAATTCCCGCGGCCGTGTCCCACGACTTCAACCCAAATTCCCAGAACGCCTCAAATCGTCCGCAGGCCACCGAACACAGATCGAGCGCCGCCGACCCGTCGCGCCTTACTCCATGCGATCGCAGCGTATATTGCCAATAATAATGGATGTTCCCGTTGTCGCCGCGTTTGTGCGTCGGAAAGCCAGTCGCTACCAAACTGGTCGACAGTTTTTCGATCGTGGAAACATGAATAGGTTTTCCATTCAAAAACGCGCCAGCCCCGCGCATGGTAGAAAACAGTTCGTCGCTGACCGGGTTAAACACCACGCCGACAATCGGCTCGCCATCCAGCAGCAATCCAATCGAAACCGCAAAACACGGATACCCGTGCGCGAAATTCGTGGTCCCGTCCAGCGGATCCACGTGCCATTCATAACGCGACGCCGCCGCCGCGCCGCTCGACCCCTCTTCTGCCACGATCCGATGCTCCGGAAATTCGCGCCGCAGACGTCCCACGATCAACGCCTCCGATCGCTTGTCCGTCTCGGTCACCAAATCGACGTCGCCCTTATAGCTGATTTTCTGCGGACGGCTATGCTCGGCCAGCAACACCGCCCCGGCTTCATGTGCCGCTTCCAGCGCAACTTTAAGAAATTTTTCCATGGGTTTTGAACGGGCTCTCGGCTACTTCGGCGCGGGCGCCGTGAAATATTGCTTGCGATACCGGACCGTGTCGCCGGTATTCACCTTCACCACCAGATGCCGCGTGCTACCCGGCGGCGGCTGCGGCGTCGGATAGTAGCCCAGCAAATATTGGGTCCGCAGTTCGCGATTGATCCGATCGAAAATTCCGTCCAGTTCGCTCACGTTGGTTGGATAGTACATCGCGCCGCCGGTGCTGTCCGTAATCGTCACCATGGCGTGCTCGCCCGCCGTATTCCAGCCCGCATCCGATTTCATCG
>Ga0209010_1000660_pt1 | contig 10119 bp, 10 predicted proteins | sample BlaSpr_A8_OM1_O3_FD_187985 | JGI IMG/M metagenome (GOLD analysis project Ga0209010, IMG submission 187985) | Forest soil microbial communities from Thunder Bay, Ontario, Canada - Black Spruce, Ontario site 2_A8_OM1_O3 (SPAdes) (version 2) | ecosystem: Environmental > Terrestrial > Soil > Boreal... | reverse complement strand
GATGCTTTTTTCCGTCACCCTGAGGTGCGAGCGAAGCGAGCCTCGAAGGGCGACGGCCCGGGCCGTGCATCCTTCGAGGCGCGCCTTCGGCGCGCACCTCAGGATGACGGAATACGCTATCTCACATCACATCGCCCATCACCACTTCGCCCTCGCTCGGCGGCCGTTCGTAGAATTCCGGATTCATCCGGCTCGGCAAGCCTTCGCGCTTGAGGATCGCTTCGAACTCCTGCCGGATCGCCGGATCTTCCTGGTGATAGGGAATGGCGCTGCCGCCTTTGCCCAGATCGATGGCGCCGTAATCCATTAGCTGCTCGCCGGGCACGCCCGGTTTGCGCGCGCGCTGGTTGTTCGGGCCGTGCCAGGCGGTGATACGCAGGCCCTCTTTGCCGATGCCGAAATGCTGGTGGTACCAGTCGCCGCTCATGGGCGCCGCGGAAACCAGGCCAACCGGCTCGTAATCCTGGCGCAAAATTTTGTCGGCCTTGCCGTTCTGCCACGGCGTGGTGCCGAGCGCTTCCGGCCACGTATAGGTGTAGCCCTTGCCTTTGACGCAGACGAGCACGGCGGCGGAGGCGTGCTTGTGCGCCTTGGAATAGCGGCCGGTCTCGTGTTGGCCGATCCACAGATAGAAGCGGTTCTTGGCCATCGCCGGCTCGACGCGCCGATAGCCCGGCGAGCGGCGGTTATCGAGCGGCAGATCGCAATTGACGATGTCGGGGATGAGATTGGTTCGCCGCATGGCGAGCCCCCGGATCGGATCGGGCTCGACATCGTCGTTCGGCTTGAAGAAATCCTCGGCGCCGGAAAATCTTTCGCTGAACGTGTATGGGCAGTTGAAAATGAAATCATTGTTGTCGAGCACGTTCATCACGTTCGGCGCCGTGGTGCCGCACAGCAGCAAGGCCGGCGAGCTCGCCGCGTTGATGATGCGGTGAAAAGCGTTGAGCGGAATGGTGAACAGCGAGCCCTTCTGCCATTCAAAGACATGGCGCTTGCTCTGGCCTTCCTGCCACACTTCGGTGGTGCCGCGGCCTTCGACCACCAGCACGACTTTTTCGTAGAGATGCCGCTCGATATTGAGCGCCCCGGCGCCGGGCACTTCGACAACGTAGAGGCCCCACAATCCTTCGGTGCCGAACAGTTGGATGAACGAGCCGCGGCCGCCGAGCCGCGGCCACGATACCAGCGGCAAATCCTGCACCCGCCGCACGCCGATGCCGCGATAGCAGGGCACGCCTTCGGCCTCCATGAAGCGGTCATAAGGCAGCGGTTGGCGCTTGAATTTCCCGAAGCCAGCGTTCTCGCCCGCTTGGGGCTCGTGCCAATGGGCGCCGTCGGGTGTGTCGTGCATGAAAACTTCTCCGGCTATTGCATCCGCATGTCGCCGCCGCGCCGCACGACATTATGTGCGAACCGGCGCGGCCCGCCAAACCGCGGCAATGAGAGCTAGCGCAGCCGTGGACGGCGGCGGCCTCTTGGTTGTAGAGGGTGGCGGCAGCCGAGCGGGGCGACACCTGTCTCGGGACACTCATCTTGATGCTTTTGCGCGATTCCCGCATTCAGCGCTTGACCGCACCGGCCATGGCGGCGGAAGATACTGAAAAGACTGCAGTTTTTCATTATTCCAAAGTAAAACAAGTGACCCCGAGCCCGCCTCCCATCGACTGAACCTGCTTGACTGAATGTAACATTATAACGTCACATTCTCTCAGCACGGTATTCGGCGTATGCCAAGCGCGACCAACAGAAGGTAACGGGACCGTTTGAAATGCAAAAGACTCCTCGCGCAAAGCGATATCGTCACGTTGCCGGGTTCGCCGTCGTTATCCTCGGCGGCGCGCTTCTGATCGCCAATCCGTTCGCCCCATCGGCGCGCGCGCAAAACGCCCCCGCCGCACCCACAGCCGCGCAGCCGGTTGCTCCGCCCGCTGCAGCTGCGCCCGTCGCACCGACCTCCCCTGCGCCGGCCGATGAGGCACCATCGGCTCAGCCGAATACAGCGGCGCCTGCGGCCACCGATCAGACCGTCGGTCAAACCACCGTCAGCCGAACGCAATTGCCGCAAGACCTTTCGCCGTGGGGTATGTTCCAGGATGCCGATCGTCTGGTGAAGGGCGTCCTGATCGGACTCGCTTTTGCATCTCTCGTGACCTGGACGGTCTATATCGCCAAGACCTTCGAACTGCGCACCGCGCGCCGCGAGGTGCGCGACGGGCTTCGCATTCTTGGCAACGCGGCGACGCTCGCCCAGGCGCACGAGCAATTGCGCCACGGCACGACGCCGGTGGCGCAACTCATGCAGGCCGCCGCGCAGGAAATTCGCCTCTCCGCGAACGCGCGCGGCGACGGCTTGAAGGAGCGCATCGCCTGGCAGCTCGAGCGCCTCGAACTGGCGAATAGCCGGAAAATCTCCCGCGGCACCGGCGTGCTCGCCACGGTCGGCTCGACCGCTCCATTCGTCGGGCTGTTCGGCACGGTGTGGGGCATCATGAACAGTTTTATCGGCATTTCCAACGCGCACACCACCAATCTCGCGGTGGTGGCGCCAGGCATCGCGCAAGCGCTGCTCGCCACCGCGCTCGGCCTCGCCGCCGCCATCCCTGCGGTCATGATCTACAATGTGCTGGCGCGGCAGACGGCGCACTATCGCGCGCTGCTCGGCGATGCCTCGGCGCTGATCATGGGGTTGGTCAGCCGCGACCTCGACCGCGCCAAGCTGCCGCTTGCGCAAGCCGCCGAGTAATCGCTGTGGCCATCCGTCTCGATCACGGCTCCGACGAACTGACCGAGGTGCATGACATCAACGTCGTGCCGTTCATCGACGTGATGCTGGTGCTCTTGATCATCTTCATGGTGGCGGCGCCGCTTGCCACCGTCGACGTGCCGGTCGACCTGCCGTCGTCGAACACCCAGCCGCAGCAGAAGCCCGACAAGCCGATCTATCTCACCATCAAGGCCGACCTGACGCTCGCCGTCGGCGACGATCCGGTGGCGCCCAGCGCGCTGACGGCGACGCTCGATGCGCTCAGCGGCGGCAACAAGGAGGACCGCATCTTCCTGCGCGCCGACCGCACCGTGCATTACGGCGAGGTGATGCAGGTGATGAACGATCTGCGCTCGGCCGGCTACCTCAAGATCGCGCTGGTGGCGCTGGAAACGCGGGAAGCGAAATGAACGCGCGCGCGTTGACCTGGTTTGAGGACGACGATCCGCGCGACCTCATGCGCTGGGCGGTCGCGGCGGCCGTCGTTGTCCTGGTTTATACCGCGCTGATCGGCGGATACCTGTTGTGGCATCCGGGGCAGCCGGATGAGCCCAGCGACGAGACCACGGCGATTGGCGTCGAGCTCACCGCCCCCGAAATCGAGCGGGAGGCGACCCCCAAGGTCGAACAACCGCCGCCGCCACAAGTGACGACCACCGATGCGGCGGTGCCCGAGAAGCCGCCGGAGAAGGTCGAACCTCCGACGCCGGAGACGCGCAACACGGCACGCGTCGACGCTGCCGCTCCGCGCATCGATCCGTCGTGGACGACGCTCCTTTTCAAGCAACTGCAACGCTTCAAGAGCTATCCGAGCGGCGCGCGGGCGCGCAATGAGGAAGGTGTTGTGACCCTGGATTTCACCGTCGACCGCGACGGCCACGTGGTGTCGTGGCGAATCGTGAACAGTTCTGGTCATCCCGATCTCGACGCCGAGGTGGGCACCATGATCGAGCGCGCCCAACCGCTGCCGGCGTTTCCGGCGAGCATGACGCAAGCGCAACAGGATTTTTCGGTTCCGATCCGCTTTTCACTTACAAGTCGTTGATCGAGCCGCCTAATATGCCCCGTCCATTTCCGGAGGAACCATGCGTACCAAACCGTGCCTGACGCTTGCCGACGTGAAGACAATGATCGCCGCCTGCGAGGCCGAGGCCGCCAAGAACAAATGGGCGGTGGCGATCTCGGTCGTCGACGACGGCGGCTTCCTGCTGGGTTTTCAGCGCATGGACGGCGCACCGGCGATCTCGGCCGAAGTGTCCATGGGCAAGGCCAAAACCTCGGCCATGACCAAGCGGCCGAGCAAATTCTTCGAGGACCGCATCAAGGAGCGCCCAGCCTTCGCCGGCTTCCCCGCCGGCATTTTGATCCAGGGCGGCATGCCGGTAATGCACCAAAATGAATGCGTCGGCGCCATCGGCGTCTCCGGCGTGCAATCGCATGAGGACGAGCAAATCGCGCAAGCCGGAGCGAGCGCGCTTGCTTAAAGCGCGCTCGTTAAGGAGCGATGGAACTTACTCCGCCGGCACGCCCGCGAGCTCGCCCGGCCGGGTGACGGTGCGTTCGAAATTGAGCCAGAACGTGCTCACGGCCGACACCAAAGCGAGGCCGGCGAGGAGATAGAGCCCGGAGGCAAAGCTTCCGGTATAGTTTTTGATCCAGCCGACGGCACTCGGGCCGAAGAAGCCGCCGAGATTGCCGATGCCGTTGATCCAGGCGATGCCGGACGCCGCAGCACTGCCGGTCAGGATCATCGATGGCAAGGTCCAGAACGGCCCCTTGGTGCCGTAGAGCCCGATGGTGGCAATGGTCATGCCGACCACGGCCCAGACCGTGCCGATCGTCATGCCGGCGATGACGAGACCGACCGCGGCGACGACGCAAGCCGCGCACAGATTCCAGCGCCGCTCGCCCATGCGGTCGGAGACCCAGCCCCAAGCCACCATGCTCAAGGCGCCAAACGCATATGGGATCATGCTGACCCAGCCGACCTGCATATTGCTCACCCCGAGCTGCTTGACCATTTGCGGCAGGAACAACAGAAGCCCGAGGCTCGCGGTGACGATGCCAAAATAGTTCAAGGTCAGGATCAAAACCTTGGGCTCAAAGAACGACTGCCAAAGGCTGATCTTGCGCTTGGCTTCGATCAGCTTGCGCTCATCCTCGAGCGTGTCGATGAGCCAGCTGCGCTCCTGTTCCGTGAGCCAATGCGCCTGCTGCGGCCGGTCGGTGACGAAGCACAGGAAGACAATGCCGACGAGGATGGTCGGGATCGATTCTGCGATGAACATCCATTTCCATCCGGCAATGCCCAGCACCCCGTTGAGCTCGAGCAGCGCCGTCGACAGCGGCGCGCCGGCCGCAACCGCCAGCGGCAGCGCCACGGTGAAACCGGCCATGATGCGGCCGCGGTGCCATTCCGGGAACCAGTAGGTGAAGAACAGGATCATGCCGGGGAACAAGCCGGCTTCGGCGAGGCCGAGCAGAAAGCGCATGGTCAAAAAGCTCCACGGCCCGACGACGAACGCCGTGGCGCCTGAGAGCAGGCCCCAGCTTATCATGATGCGCGCGATCCAGATCCGCGCGCCGACCTTTTCCAGAATGAGGTTGCTCGGCACTTCGAACAAGAAATAGCCCCAGAAGAAGGCACCGGCCGCCATGCCGTAAGTGGCGGCGTCGAGGCCCAGATCCTTGTTCATGGTCAGGGCTGCGAAGCCGACATTGATGCGGTCGAGGTAGCAGAGAAAATAGGTGAGGACGGCGAGCGGCAAGAGCCGCCAATAGACTTTGCTTGCCGTCGATTTTTCGACCGTATCGGGCATGGTTGCCTCCCAGGAGACGTTGCGGCTCTTTTCGGCCTTTGCGATCCAGCATAGACCCGCCGTCGCGGCGCGCAACAGGCCGAAAGGCCGCATTGGCGGATGATTTGCTTGCAACCACGCAATTTCGGATGATCGCCAAAACCATGAGAACCGGAAATGTTCGGCTGGCGTAAACGCATCGGCTATATCGGCCCGACCGTGATGGAGGTCGTGCCCTACGAGTTCTATCGCTTCGCGCCAGACGGCGTCGGCCTGGTCGGCGTCACCTGCAATATCGACGACTGGAGCGCGGATTATTTCGACAAAGCGCTGGCGCAGGTGACGACGGCCGCAGCCTATCTCGGTTCGCGTGCGGTCGATTTCATCATTCACGGCGGCGGCCCGCTGATCGTGGCGCGCGGCAAGGGATTTGAGGAAATCATTGTCAACGACATCGAGAAAGCGGCCGGCGTGCATGCGACGACCGGCATTCGCGCCGCCATGGAGGCGCTACGGCATTTTGGCGCGCGGCGCGTGGTGATGGCGTCGCCCTATCCGGAGCGCCACGACCGCGCCATGGCGGACTATTTGAGCGCCTACGGCTTTGAGATCGTATGCGCCGAAGGCCTGGACGTGCCATTCAAGCGGCTGCAGGGCGTCCCGCCGGCCGATATAAAAGTCTTCGTCGAGGACGTCGTCCGCCGCGCGCCGGCTTGCGACGCCATCTACCTGCCCTGCCCGCAATGGCAGGCGGCGCAGACCGTCGATGCGCTGGAGCGCGAGCTCGGCATCCCGGCAATCTCCTATTCGCACGCCAGCTTTTTTGCCGCGTTCAAGGCGCTCGGCATCAAGGAGCCGATCAACGGCCACGGCCGGCTCTTGGCGTCGCTCGCGGATGCCGCAGCATGACGCGCGCGGCGCATCTCGGCATTTCGCTTTTTTGGATCTTGCTGCTGTTCCTGACAGCGGCGCGCGCCGAAACGGTCGCGGACTTTTATCGCGGCAAGACCATCGAGCTTGCGATCGCCGGCGCGCCTGCGGGCGGCTACGATGTCGCCGCCCGCACGCTCGCCAATCACTACAGCGGGCACATACCCGGAAATCCCACCGTCATCGTCAAGAACATGCCGGGCGCCGCCGGGCTGGTCGTGACCAATTATCTCTACAGCGTCGCCAAGCGCGACGGCACCGTGATCGGCATGCCGACCAGCAACGTGCCGATCGAGCCGCGCCTGAAGCTATTGTCGCCCGACGGCAGCAACGTCAAATTCGATCTGGCGAATTTTTCCTGGATCGGCACGCCGCTGCAGGAGCCGCAAGTAACCTGGGTCTGGCACACCGCGCCGGCGGCGAGCGTCGATGACCTGAAATCGAACACGATCCTGATGGGCGCGACGACCGCCTCCGCCGACAACGCCATCCTGCCGATGCTGGTCGACGAATTGATCGGCACCAAGATGAAAGTTCTGACCGGCTACCAGGGCCAGAACGAGATCAATCTCGCCGCCGAACGCGGCGAGGTGCAGGGCAACAATACCGGGCTGTCCAATCTCACCGTCAACAAGGCGGATTGGCTGCACGACGGCAAGGTGCGCATCCTGTTGCAGTTCGGCAATGAGCGGCTGGCGCAATTGCCGGACGTGCCGACTGCGATCGAATTGGCCTCGTCGGACGCCGACAAGGCCATGCTGCGGTTCTACGGCCTCAAATTCACCATGGCGCGGCCGTTGCTCATTCCGCCGCAAGTGCCGGCGGAGCGTACCGCCGCGTTGCAAGCGGCGTTCGCAGCGACGATGCAGGATCCCGCATACATCGAGGAAGCCCAGCGCATCGGCCTCGATACCAATTGGCTCGGCGCAAAAGCGCTTGCCGACCGTGTCGGCGACATCACCGCGACGCCGCAAGCGGTTGTCGATCACCTGCACGAGCTACTCGCCCGCGGCGGCGTCAAATAGTTGGCGCCGTCATGGCTGCCACACGGAGAGGTTGGCACTCCCCGGCCAAACCTGTTGTATGATAGGCAACGACTTTCGTTTGGGAGGATAGCACCGTGCTTGCGCCCGCCGCCGCGTCCATGCAGTCGCGCATTGCCATGTATAACGGCAATGCGCTCAAGATCGGGCTGTTCGGCGCCAACTGCTCGTCCGGCCGTTCGGCCACCAAAGTGCCGGAACGCTGGTCGGCGAGCTGGGAGGATTGCCTGGCGCTGGCCAAGCTTGCCGACGAAGCCGGGCTCGATTTCATGCTGCCGATCGCGCGCTGGAAGGGTTACGGCGGCGAGACCGATTTCCATGGCGCGACGCTCGAGACCATCACCTGGGCGGTCGGACTACTCTGCGCGACAAAGAAAATGACCGTCTTCGGCACCGTGCACGCGCCGCTGTTTCACCCGCTGATCGCCGCCAAGGAGTTCGTCACCGCCGACCACATCGGCCAGGGCCGGGTCGGCGTTAACATCGTGTGCGGCTGGAACGAAGGCGAGTTCGACATGTTCGGCGTGCAGCAGCGCGAGCACGACATGCGCTATGCCTATGCGCAGGAATGGGTCGACGTGGTCAAGCAGGCCTGGACGCGGGAGGACACGTTCGATTTCGACGGCGAATTTTTGCATCTGAAAGCGGCGCGCGCCTGGCCGAAGCCGTTCGGCGGCACGCGGCCGCTGATGATGAATGCCGGCTCGTCCGGGGTCGGACAGGATTTCGCCTTACGCAATTGCGATGCGTTCTTCGTGGCAAGCGCCGGAACGCGGCAGTCGCTCGCCGGCAACGCAGCCAAGGTGACCGAGGTCAAGACTGCGGCCAAGGCTCTCGGCCGCGACATTGAAGTCTTCACCGTCGGACAGGTGATCTGCCGCCCCACGCAGAAAGAAGCGGAAGAGTATTATCAACACGTCAACATCGACAACGCCGACTGGGGCGCTATCGACGGCATGCTGGCGAACAAGAGCATGACACCGCAAACCATGCCGCCCGGGGAGTATGACGCCAAACGCCGGTATTTCGCCGCAACCGCCGTCGGCGGCTATCCGTATGTCGGCACTCCAGACCGCGTTGCCGAAGAGCTTGCCACCATCAGCCAAGCCGGCATGCACGGCATCGGGCTGTCCTTCGTCAACTTTCTCGACGAGGTGCCGTATTTCTGCGACGAGGTACTGCCGCGGCTCGAGCGCGCCGGGGTGCGGATGAAGCGCTAGAATTTAAAACTCTTCGAGAAGCCGTCCCAAACCGTAAATCTTGTCGGTGATGCCGTTCTTGCGCAGCGCGTGCCAATAGGTCGCCGTGTTGATGGCGATCACCGGCTTGCCCAGCCACTGCTCGGCCTCGGCGGCAAGCCGCACCATGCTGAGATTGGTGCCGACCTGGATGATGGCGTCGACGTCGCGGCCGTCGCCGTTGAGCGCGATTAGCTTGTCGCGCAACACGTCGGGTGGCACCTCGGCAATCGCGGTCCAGCTTTTGCATTCGAGGTAAATGTCGCGCACCACCTCGAAGCCGGACTCCGTGAAGTAGCGCTTCACCTCGGCATTGGCGACTGGATAGTAGGGCGAGAGAAAGGCGATACGCTTGATGCCGCCATAGGCTTTCAACGCCGCCGTCGAGGAATGCGACCCGATGCTGATGCCGACGCCGGATTCCTTCTCGACCTTGGCCTGGAATGCGTCGGCACCGGCGGCACCGTTGTAGAACGTCACCGCCGACATGCCCATGACCAGATAGTCCGGCTCGCACGTCATGACGTTGCGCACCGCGTCCAGCACGTTCTCGCCAATGAGCTTGGTGCCGGCCATGAAGGTGTCGTTGCTGACGGCCTTGGCGTTCGGCGTGAAGATGCCGCGATAATGATTGGTGACGCCGGGCGGGCGCATCATCTCGAAATCGGGCTGCACGATGGTGTTGGTGGAGGGTCCGATGACGCCGAATTTGCACCGCCAGCCGAGCACGTCTCTCATCGCCGAACCGCTCCGTGAATGCACGCGAGACCCGAGATGCGCAGTGTGAATGGCCGCGGCGGCAGGCGTCAAGTTGCGCGGAGGCGGCCCAAAGTTTCGGCTTCCCGCGCTTCTACGCGCGCATTATAGAATGCGGACCGCAGGCAATATCGGGCGATGGCAAACGAAAAAGATCGCGTCATAGTTGTCGGCGCGGGCCCGGTTGGCTTGACCGCGGCGCTCGCCCTGGCGCGCCGCGGCATCCCGACGGTCCTGTTGGCGGCCGAGACCGAACTGGTGATGGAGCTGCGCGGTTCGACGTTTCATCCGCCGACGCTCGATCTGCTCGACGAGTTCGCCATCGTGCCGCGGATGATCGCGGCCGGCCTCAAGGCGCCGACCTGGCAGTTCCGCGACCGCGAAACCGGCCCGGTCGCGACCTTCGATCTGTCGCTGCTTACGGGTGACACCAATCATCCCTATCGCGTGCAATGCGAGCAGTGGAAGCTGATGCGCTTCCTCGAAGAAGAATTGCGCAAGCTCTCCGGTGCCGACATCCGCTTCGGCCATGAAGTCATTGCCCTGTCCCAGGACGACGGCGGCGTGACCGTCACCGCGCGCAACCA
>Ga0209010_1000659_pt1 | contig 10126 bp, 9 predicted proteins | sample BlaSpr_A8_OM1_O3_FD_187985 | JGI IMG/M metagenome (GOLD analysis project Ga0209010, IMG submission 187985) | Forest soil microbial communities from Thunder Bay, Ontario, Canada - Black Spruce, Ontario site 2_A8_OM1_O3 (SPAdes) (version 2) | ecosystem: Environmental > Terrestrial > Soil > Boreal... | reverse complement strand
GCGGAATCATTTTCGTCAGCGCCGCCACATCGGCGTCGAAGCCGCCGCCCGGAATGGCGCCGGGCGCAATCGCGTTGACGCGAATGCCGTAGGGGCCGAGCGCGCGCGCCAACTCTTTCATCAGCATGGTCTGGCCGGCTTTGGTGGCGCTGTAGTGCGGCAGGTTGCGCGGGGCGTAGGCGTGCAGCGAGGTGACGAACAGCATGCGTCCCTTGATGGCGCGCGCCTTCATGTGCGCGCCCGCCGCCTGACCGAGCACGAAGCCCGAACGCAACCCGACCGTCACCATGGCGTCCCATTGCGCCTCGCTGACGGCGAGCGCGGTCTCTTCCTCGCGGCGCTTCGGCGCGGCGCTGTGCACGAAAATCGAGATCGCGCCCAGTGCTTGCTCGGCAGCGGTGAACAGCCTGGCGGCGGCAGCAGGGTCGGCGAGATCGGCCGCCACGAAGGTCGCGTCAAGCTCGCGCGCCAGTGCGCCTCCTGCTTCGGCGGCAATGTCGCTCAGCACCAGGCGAACGCCTTCGCGGGCGAGTGCTTGCGCGATGCCGCGGCCGACTCCGGACGCCGCGCCGCTGATCAATGCCGTATCGCCGTCGAGCAATCCCATCGGGTTCTCCTTGCGCTGCAAGCGTGGCAAGCTTAGCAAGCGCAGCCCGGTTGCGCGAAGCGATTCCGGGTATCGCTCGCCGCTTGCGGCCCGCACACAGGAGGATGCATGACACCGCGCATAATCTCCACTCTGCTCATCACGCTCGTTGCGATGCCGGCGCTGGCGGCCGAAATGCCGGCGCGCAAGGCCGGGCTATGGGAGATCAAGACCGGCGCCGGCGCCGGCAACGGCGTGGCGATCCGCCAATGCATCGACCCCGCCACCGATCAGATGATGCAATCGCGGGCAGGGGCCGGACCTGGTGGACCTGGTCCCGGCGCGGGTACGCCGCCGCAATGCTCCAAGCGCGACGTGCAGAAGACCGGCGATACGGTGACGATCGATTCCACCTGCACCGTGGCCGGCAGGACCGTCAATACGCACGCGGTCGTCGCCGGTAGCTTCGACAGCGCCTACACGATGACGGTGACGTCACAGGGTGATGGCATCCCGGCCGGCGCCGGCACCATGACGATGTCGGCGAAGTGGCTCGGCCCGTGCGCGGCCGATCAAAGGCCGGGCGACATGATCATGCCCAACGGCATGAAGATCAACATTCTGGACCTGCAGAAGCGCGGCTCGCCCGGCACTCCGCCGCCGTCGCATTGATCGGCGAATTGGCCGTGCACATCATCCTCGTCTGCAGGGGGCCGATCACATCGCCTGGCCCATGCCGCGGATGCGCCGCGCCATGGCGCCCATGACGTAGAGCGCGAAATTCGGCACCTCGTCGATCATGAAGCGGAATTTGCGGCGGTCGAGGACCGAGACCTCGCAGGCCTCCTTGACGCGCGCGGTGGAGGAGCGCGGCGCTTCGTCGATCATCGACATGAAGCCGATCGCCTCGTTGGCGCCGCACACTTCGATGACGCGGTCGCCGATCACCATCTCGATGACGCCGGACTGCACGACGTACATGCAGTCGCCGGCATCGCCCTTGTTGAAGACGACACTGCCGGCCGGAAAATTGAGGCTGGTGCCGGCCTTTTTGGCGAATAGCCGCATATCGATCTCGGTGCCACTCATCGTGCCTTGCTCCGTTGCCTGCGATCGAATGTGACGCGTTCAAATATAACGATTCATGCGCGAACGCCACTTTCCCGCCTCGCGAAGCGGGGGAGGGGCCACTGGAGCTCGCGCAGCGAGCGAACCGTGGTGGAGGGGGCGCATGACTCGGGGCGTCGTTGCCGTTGCAAAGCAATCGTCGTCGGCGCCGAGCTCTCCTTGAATTGCCGGTATCGCGTTGAGTCCAGCGCCCCCTCCCCCGCTATCGCGGGGGCGGATGAAGAGCGCGCCGTTTCAACTTCACTCACGTTGCTCGCTTCGTACTCTCTCCTTATGCTCCGCTCCCGCTGTTATTGGATCACGCGTACCGGGGAAATCGATGGCAGAGCAGTTGAAGTCGCGCGAAGTCAAAATCGGCGTTCATGATGGCGTCGAGATCGCGGTGGCGCTTTACATGCCGGTGGGCGAGGGGCCTTTCCCCGTCGTGCTGGCGCCGTCGCCGTACCGCTACGACAACAACACGCTGCCAGCGACGCCGCAATTCCTCTGGCGCGAGACCGGGCCGATCGAATTGTATGTCGGGCGCGGCTACGTCTACGCCCATATGGACATTCGTGGCTGCGGCAAGTCGGGAGGCGAATTCCGCCTGCTCGACAAGAACGAGCAGAAAGACCTTTACGACGTCATCGAATGGCTCGGCCATCAATCGTGGTCGAACGGCAAGGTCGGCGGCATCGGGCAGTCGTACTTCTGCATGTCGCAATGGTGGATGGCGATCCAAAAACCGCCGTCGCTCGCCTGCATCGCCGCTTTCGACGGGCTGAACGATCCGTATCGCGCTTCGGTCTACCAAGGCGGCATTCTGGGCGATTTCTTCGGCAGCTATTGGTGGAACCAGAACCGCATCATCAACCGCCATCCGGCCAACGGCGAGCATCCGCGTGAGCAGAGCTGCGATCTGAACCTGCTCATCCAGCAGCACCCGACTTACGACGATTTCTGGCGCGAGCGAAGCGCTGCCGAGCGTTTGCACGAGATCGAGGTGCCGCTTTATTCGGTCGGCGTCTGGGGCAAGGTCGATCTGCACACCCGCGGCAATATCGACGGCTTCCGCCGCGCCAAGGGGCCGAAGAAACTGAAGATGATCGGGCCGGTCAACGCCTTCGTCGCCAACAAGGAGTTCAACAGTCCGGAGCTGCACGAAAAGCTCTTGCTGCCGTTCTACGATCATTATCTGAAAGGCGAAGAGACGGACTATGCGAAGCGCCCCGCGGTCGAGTATTTCGTGCGCGGCGCCGACGCAGTGCGCGCCGCCGAAACCTGGCCGCCGCCCGGCCTGCGCTACGTGACCTGGAATTTGAGCGCGGAAATATCCGGCAGCGTGACCTCGCTCAACGATGGCACGCTGTCGCGCGCCGCCGCATCCGGCGAAGAGAAGACGTCTTACAGCTACCCCAACCCGGGCTGGATGTTGGGCGTCGTCGGCTTCGGGCCGAATAGCCAGCCCGATCCGGCGCGCCGCGTGCTGACGTTTACCACCGCGCCGCTCGAGCAGGATGTGGAGATCGCCGGCCCGATCAAGCTCGTGTTGCACGCCGCATCGAGCCGCGACGACATGGATTTTTTCGTGAAACTTTCCGAGCAGATGCCGCAAGCGGCCGACGACCGCGCCAAGGGGCTCAATCCGGCGTCATACTGGATCACCAAGGGCTGGCTGCGCGCTTCCCATCGCGCGCTCGATCCGAACAAATCGAGCGAGATGGAGCCTTATCACAGCCACACCGATCCGACGCCGATCGAGCCTGGAAAAATCTACCGCTTCGACATCAGCGTCGAGCCGATGGCGCATCGCTTCAAGAAGGGCAATCGGATCAGGCTGGAGATCGTCAATGGCGACTCTGCGGTCACCGATGTTTTATGGACGCACTATTACACGCCCAACAAGATCGGCACCGACACCATCTACCACACGGCGCAGTATCCGTCGGCGCTGACGTTGCCGGTGACGGAAGGCGCCTGAGCGAGGCGCCTCCGGTTGCCGGTTTAGACCGCGTTCTGGAGGGTAGTAAAGACGTTGACCAGCTGCTGGCCGACGTTCTTGACCGAAGGAATGATGGCCACCGAAATGCCCGAGGCGATAAGTCCGTATTCGATCGCCGCCGCGCCGGATTGGTCTTTCAGGAAACGCTGGATCTGATTCAACATGGGGTGCCTCTGTTTGTTTTATTTGCCGCCGAGGCGCACCCAAATAACAGAAGCGGCATGGTAAATAAATCGAAACCGCGATTAACAATGAACGGCAAATCGGTAACCATACGCATTCAGATGCCGAGATAACGGTGCTGAATATCGATCGCGCCGGCCAAGTCCCGCGAGTTGCCGGTCCACACCACGCGGCCTCGTTCGATGATGGTGTGGCGGTCGGCGATGCGGGTCAGTGCCTGGACGTTCTTGTCGATGACCAGGATCGATTGGCCGCAGCCGCGCAGGCTTTGCAGGCAGCGCCAGATCTCGTCGCGGATGAGCGGCGCTAAGCCTTCAGTCGCTTCGTCGAGAATGAGCAGCCGTGGATTGGTCATCAGCGCCCGCCCGATCGCCAGCATCTGCTGCTCGCCGCCGGAGAGCAGGTTCGCCATGGTGCCGGCGCGGCTGGCGAGCCGCGGAAACAGCGCCAGCACTTTTTCGAGCGCCCACGGTTCACGGGCAGAGTTGCGGTTGGCGGCAGTAGCGACGAGGTTTTCACGGGTGGTGAGATTGGGAAAAACCTGGCGGCCTTCGGGCACCAGGCCGATGCCGAGCTTGGCGACGCGATAGGCCGGCAGATCGCGAATGTCCTCGCCGGCGAAGCGGATCGCGCCCGCGGTCGCCCGCGTCAGTCCCATGATCGAGCGCACGGTCGTGGTCTTGCCCATGCCGTTACGCCCCATCAGCGACACCATTTCGCCGGGCGCTATGGCAAACGAAATGCCGAACAGCACGCGGCTTTGGCCGTAGCTGGTCTCGATGTTGGCCACTTCGAGCAGCGGCGACTCAGCCACGGGTCGGCTCCTGTTCACCGAGATAAGCCTCACGCACCGCGGCGTCGGCGCGGATCGCCGCCGGATCGCCCGAGGCGATGATCCTGCCATAGACCAGAACGGTGATGCGGTCGGCGAGCGCGAACACGGTTTCCATATCGTGCTCGATCAGGAGAATAGTGATGCTGCTTTTGAGCTCGCGCAGCATTGCCACCATGCGGGCGGATTCGTCGGGGCCCATGCCGGCCATGGGCTCGTCGAGCAGCAACAGCCGCGGCCGCGTCGCCAGCGCCATGGCGATCTCGAGCTGGCGCTGCTCGCCGTGACTGAGCCTGTCGACGCGCATAGCGGCGCGCCCGCCGAGCCCGACGCGATCGAGCGCGGCCTGCGCCGGGGCGCGCAAGCTGTCGTCGCGCCGCGCGTCGTTCCAGAAACGGAACGAGTGGCCGCAATGCGCCTGTACCGCGAGAGCGACATTGTCGAGCGCGGTGAAATCGCGGAACAGCGACGTGATCTGGAACGAGCGCGCCAGCCCGAGGTGGCTGCGCCGATCGGCCGAAAGCGCGGTGATGTCGCCGCCGTCGAAGCGGATGGCGCCGTTTTGCGCAGCGATCTCGCCGGCCAACAAACCGATCAGCGTGGTCTTGCCGGCGCCGTTCGGGCCGATGATGGCGTGGAATTCGCCGCGCGGAATGTCGAGCGTGATGGCGTCGGAGGCGATGACGCCGCCGAAGCGCTTGGTCAGCCGTTCGATCTGCAGCAGCGGTTCGGTCACGGCGCGCGCCTTTCCAACAGGCCGGCGATGCCGCCATGCAGGTAGATCGCGACCAAAAGCAGCGTCGGTCCGAGGAAGAGGCCGGGATATTCGGTGACGCGCGACAGCGCTTCCTCCAGCAGCAGATAAGTCACCGTGCCGACCAGCGGGCCAAACGGCGTGGCCAGGCCGCCGAGCACCACCATGACCATGAGATCGCCGGAGCGGGTCCAGAACATCATCGCCGGGCTGATGAAGTTGGTGTGATTGGCCAACAGCGCGCCGGCAAGCCCGCACAGCGCGCCGGCGATGACGAAACAGACGAGCTTGTAGCGAAACACCGGAAATCCGATGGCGCGCATGCGCCGCTCGTTGGAGCGCGCGCCCTGGATCGCCAGGCCGAAGCGCGAATTGACCAGGCGCGAGACGAGGTAAATGCTCGCCAGCAGCAGCGCGAAGCACAGGTAATAGAACAGCGTCTTGTTGTTGAGATCGATGAGGCCGCCGAACTGGCTGCGCTTATAGATGGTGAGCCCGTCGTCGCCGCCGTAGCGGTCGAGCCCGATCGCCACGTAATAGACCATTTGCGCAAAGGCGAGCGTGATCATGATGAAATAAACGCCGCGGGTGCGCAGGCTCAGCGCGCCGACGATCAGCGCGAACAACGCCGAGACCGCGATCGCGACTGGCCATTGGATGAAACCCGAGCCAACACCTTCCTTCGCCAAAATGCCGACGGCGTAGCCGCCGAGACCGAGATAGGCGGCATGGCCGAAGCTCACCATTCCGCCATAGCCCATAATCAGGTTAAGGCTCACGGCTGCCATAGCGAGGATCAGCACGCGGGTGAACAGCGTCATCGCGAAAGTGTTGCCTGTCAGGGCCGCGTAGAGCGGGATCAGCGCAAGGATGACCAATAGGCCGATGGTCACGGCGTTGCGCGGATTGCGCTCAAAAAGAACGCTCATTTATTTACTCGCCGCCGGAAACAACCCTTCCGGGCGAAACACCAAAATGCCGGCCATCAGCATGTAGATCGACATCGAGGAGAGCGCCGGCGCCAAGGTCAGCGCGGCGTTGGTGTTGATCATCGCGCGCAGCAAATCGGGCAGGAAGGCACGGCCGAGGGTGTCGATCAGCCCGACGATAATGGCCGCGACAAAGGCGCCGCGAATCGAGCCGATGCCACCGATGATGATGACGACGAAGGCGAGGATCAAAATGTTCTCGCCCATGCCGATCTGCACCGTGAGGATCGGTGCCTGCATCAGGCCGGCGAAACCCGCCAGCGCCGCGCCGAGCCCGAACACCAAAGTGTAAAGTAGCTTGATATTGACGCCGAGCGCGCCGACCATTTCGCGGTTCGACGCGCCGGCGCGGATCAGCATGCCGAGCCGAGTGCGCATCACCAGGATGTAGAGCAGCGCCGCCACCGCCAAAGTGGCCGCGATGATGACCAGCCTATAGGCCGGATAATACACGCCTGGAATGATCTGCACGGCAGTCAGCATCGCACTCGGCAGCGACAGTGTCATGCCGGCCGGGCCCCAGACGAGGCGCACCAATTCGTTGAAGAACAGCAACAGACCAAACGTGCCGAGCACTTGGTCGAGGTGGCTTCGGCCGTACAACGGCCGGATCGCGATCACTTCGAGCGCGACGCCGGACACGAACGTTGCGGTCAGCGCCAGGATGGCGCCGAGCACGAAACTTCCGGTCAGCGCCGCAAACGTCGCGGCGAAATAGGCGCCCAGCATATAGAGGGAGCCGTGCGCCAGGTTGACCAGATCCATGATGCCGAAGATCAGCGTCAGCCCGGCCGCGAGCAGGAACAAGAGCATGCCAAGCTGCACGCCGTTGAGAAGCTGCTCGATGAAATAGAGCACGGCTGCCTAGGCCGCTCGTCCCCGCGTAAGCGGGGACCCAGCTATGTAGCTCTCGCCCGGCGAACTGGATTCCCGCTTTCGCGGGAATGAGCGGAACAGATATGTGCGCCGGTAGCCCCTTACTTCATCGGACATTTGTCGTGGAACTTGTCCTGGTCGTCCTTGACGATGAGCGAGACGGTGTGCAGCGCATAGCCGCCGTCGGCGGTCTTGTCGGCGTCCTGCAGATAGAAATTCTGGATCGGGATATGGTTGTTGCCGAACCGGAAGTTGCCGCGCACCGACTTGAAGTCGGCCTTCTCCATTTCCTTGCGCATGCCTTCTTTGTCGCTGAGGTCGCCTTTGACCGCGGTGATCGCGCTGTCGATCAGCGCCGCGGCGTCATAGGTCTGCGCGCCATAGAACGACGGCGAGGCTTTGTATTTCGTCTTGTAGTCGGCGACAAATTTTTTGTTGGCGTCGTTGGGCAGGTCGTTGACCCATTCCTGGGCGCCCGGCACGCCGACGGCGAGATCCTTCAGCCGCGGCAGCGACAGGTCGTCGACGATGAACGCGGTATAGAGCGGGATCTGGCCCTTGAGGCCGGCTTGCGCGTATTGGGTGATGAACTGCACGCCGGCGCCGCCCGGATAGAAGGCGAAGATGGCGTCGGGGTTGGCGGCGCGGGCTTTCGACAGTTCGGCGGAAAAATCGAGCTGGTCGGGCCAGCGCGTCAATTCCTGGCCGACGATCTGGCCCTTGAACGTGGTCTGCACGCCGTTGAGCATGTCTTTGCCGGCGGCATAGTTCGGGCCCATCAGGAACGCGGTCTTGACGCCCTTCTGGTTCATGTAAGTGCCGATCGCGGCCGGCGTCTGGTCGTTATTCCAGGACGTCGAGAACACGTAGGGCGAGCACTGATCGCCGGCGAGCTGCGAGGCGCCGGCATTGGTGACCACCGTCATGGTCTTGGAATCGACCAGGGGTTTGAGCGAAGCCAAGAGCACGTTCGACCAGATATAACCGACGATGAAATCGACCTTGTCGGACTCGATCAGTTTTTGCGTTTTCTGCACGCCGACTTCCGGCTTGATCTCATCGTCCTCGTAGACGACTTCTACCGGCAGCCCGCCGAGCTTGCGGCCGAGGTGGTCGAGGCCGAGCTCGAACGAGTTGCGCATGTCGTTGCCGATCGCGGCGGCGGGGCCGCTGAACGTCGAAATGACGCCGATCTTGACGGTCTTCTGCTGCGCCATTGCGGGCCCCGCGAAAAGCGCGAGCGCGGCTATCCCTGCGATCAATGGTCTGATCATCGCTTATATCCTCTCGTTATCCCGCGTGAAGCGGGCATCTCCCGGCGGAATTGATCCATACGGTAGTTGTAGAAAGCAGCGCCGGTTTGCGCAACAGCACCGGCCGCTGCCATGGTGTCTCAGGGCCCGCCAATGGCCGTCCGTTTCTAGGACAACTTCGGGAGCAGCTCGGCGAAAATGTCGGGGCGATAGTCGGCGGACGTGAACAGGTGGTTGCGCGACTCGTCGATCATCGCCTTGAGGCTCACCATGTCGAGCCCGACCACGCGGCCGCGATATTTGCGCACCCGGCCGCCAATGATGACGGTATCGATATTGCTGCGCTCGGCTGCCTGCACCACGGTGCCGATGGCGTTGTTCGACGGATAAAGGTTGATGTCGTCGGTGCGGATCACGAGGAGATCGGCTTCCTTGCCCGGCGCCAGCGAGCCGATCTTGTCGTCGAGGCCGGCGCAGTGCGCGCCGCCGGTGGTGGCGCAATAGAGCACGTCGCGCACCATCAACGGTTTGGGCGGATTTTGATCGCCGGAGAATTTGCGGTTTTGGGCCACCGCGCGCTGGATGTAGAGCGCGACCCGCATCTCCATGAACATGTCGGTCGAGTACGAGGTTTCGTTGTCGACGGAAAAACCCGGCTTGATGCCGTGGTCCCAGGCGTGCTGCAGCGCGCAGACGCCTTCGCCCAGCGCATATTGGGCGTCCGAGCGCGGGCACACGTTGATGTTGGCGCCAGAGTCGAGAAAGATTTGCCAGGTGCGTTCCGGCAGCGCGCCGCAATGGTTGAAGGTGTTGTCCGGGCCGACCAGCTTGTCGACCGCCAGCGGATCGAGCAGCGCCGCCTGCGCCGGGCCTTGGAATTCGGTGGTGATGCGAAGCCCGAGCTTGCGCGCGACCGCCCAGTTTTCGCGGATGGGACCTGAGAACATGCGCAACGTCACCAGCTGGTCCGCCGACGAGAAATATTTCTTCTGCAGCCGCTCGAGATCCGCCGGCCATTGATGATCCCAATCGCCGGCGCCCGGCGGCCCGGACGCGTGCACGGCGCGGATGCCGGAATCGAACAGCGCCTCCACCGCGGCATCGGAATGGGCGGCGCTGCGGGAATTGTGGGAGTTGTCGATCACGCAAGTGACGCCGGCGTCGATACAGCCCATGGCGGTGAGGTAGTTGCCGACATAGTGATCTTGCGGCCGATAGAATTTGGCAAACGACAGATGCGTGGCGTTCATGTAGTCGGCAAGCGTCGGCGAATTCGGATTGATGCGGCGCAGCTGCGCCTCCCAGGAATGACGATGGCAATCGACCAGGCCCGGCACGATGATGGTGTCGAGGGCGTCGATCACTTGCGCGTCCGCGGCATTGATCTCCGGCGCGATCGCCGAGATTTTCGTGCCTTCGATCAGGAGATCGCCTTTAATGAGATCGCCGACCTTGGCGTCCATGCTGACGATGGTGCCGCCCTTGAGCAGGATGCGGCTCTTCGGGTCGATGCTTTGCTGCCGGTCGAAGCGGCGCACATCGTC
>Ga0209010_1000658_pt1 | contig 10126 bp, 8 predicted proteins | sample BlaSpr_A8_OM1_O3_FD_187985 | JGI IMG/M metagenome (GOLD analysis project Ga0209010, IMG submission 187985) | Forest soil microbial communities from Thunder Bay, Ontario, Canada - Black Spruce, Ontario site 2_A8_OM1_O3 (SPAdes) (version 2) | ecosystem: Environmental > Terrestrial > Soil > Boreal... | reverse complement strand
TGCCGCGCCGTAATTGACCGCTCGCTCGCCGCTATCGCGCAAGCGGATCGCGGCGTTTTCGTTTATTTGCATCACACCGGGCGGGGATTTCAGATCGATTCACGCGAACCGGACAGTACCGAACTCCCGCGCATCCGGTTTCACCAGCGCGAAGAACTCGATCACGACTTAGGCAGGCAGCGTTTGGTGCAGCGCGAAAGCGGCATCGGCGCACAAATTTTGATCGATCTCGGACTGCGCCGCATCCGCGTACTCACCAACCATCCCCGCAAAGTGGTTGCCCTCGAAGGCTACGGCCTGGAAATCGCGGATCAGGTCCCTCTATCGGTAGGCTCCGCAAAATCAAGCCACCAAATTTTATAAATAAAAAAATGTGCAGTGATTATTTTCCAAAGATTAAGACAACAAACGAATCCTTCACCATCGTCGGACGCGGGCGGCCATTGTCCGGGGTGGCCGCCGGCGCCGGGCCGAAATCCGCGGTCACCAAAAAAACTTCGTGTGTCTTGGGGTCTAGCGCCATGGTGCGCGCGTGCGCCTGCGTCGGCACGTCTTCCACCACGGAATATTTGGCCGGCGAATCTTCATGCACCACGGTGAGCGTCCCGCTCCCTCCATTCGACGTGAACGCGTACCTCGTTCCAGGATCGAACGCGTCGGCATCCACTCCCTCGCCAATCGCCGGCGTCGCAATCACCTTCCCGGTATCGGCGTTGATCACCGCCATCATTTTGTTGCTGCAGCCCGCAAACAAGCGCCGGTTCGCGATGTCCATGGCCAGCCCGGAAGGCTCGTCGCACGGAGCCAGCGGCCAAGTCGCCGTCACTTTCAGGTTCTGCGAATCGATTTGCTGCTCTTCGCTCTTGTCTTCGATATTTACGTACACATGGCCGGCGCCATCCGCAACGGCGAATTCCGGCTTGCCGTCAACGGGAATAGTGCCCGCGGCGTTTCCGGTCGCGGCGTCGATGGCCGTAGCGTTCTTGCTGCGCCCGTTCATGGCGAAGACGCGCTTAGAGGCGGGATCGTAAATGATTGCGTCAGGATTGGTGCCCGCTTGCACGCTGCCGATAACTTCCAAAGTTTTCAAATCGAAGATTGTCACAGTCCCCGCGCGCCCGTTGGACGTAAAGCCGCGATTGAACTCCGGCGCCAGCGCAATTCCATGCACCCCGTCGGTATTCGGAATCTCGCCGACAGTCTTCCCTGAATCCACATCGAGGACGACAACTTTCGTTCCGCGCGAAATGAACAGCCGCCGCGTGGGCGAATCAAAAATGATGTAATCCCAAAATCCTTCGCCGCCGAGCGGAATTTTCTTCAGCAAATGGTAACCCGACGGGCCCGGCGCTGGAGAAGCAGCGGTCACGCGCCGTCCCGCCGCGTGAGTCTTAGTGACGGGTACGGTAGAGGGGATCGCCAGTAATGCGGAAAACCCGGTGACCAGCGCAAAGCTTCCGACAAACGACACGCTCAACGTTCTCATCTGCTTCGCTCCCGATGTTCTCCGCTCACTTAGTTCGAAACCATCGTATGCCGCGCCTAGAGTCGCGTCAATGATTCGGGGCGCGTCCGACGCGCGAGCAAACCGCGAAGTGGCGCCGCAGCCAGCTACGGCGACTTCGGCCCAGCCGGAGAGAGTGTGAGGTAGGGACGCATCTTCTCGAGCCGCGCCTTCGAGATGCCTTTGATCGCGAGGAGGTCTTCGATTTTTTGAAACGGGCCGCTCTTTTCGCGGAAATTTACAATCGCCTTCGCGGTGCCAGGGCCGATTCCGGGTACCTGCTGAAGCTGTTCCACCGTCGCAGTGTTCAGCTCGATCGAATGAGCGGGAGGGTGCTTCGTATCCGCGCGAGACCCCGACGCGGAAAAAAGAATCAGCAAAATCGAGACGCCGTACAGTGCGCGCCCAATTCGAGTCATTTTATTCATAACGCGAGAATCGGTTACTGCCAATCACAGATTAGAAAAAAGACTGGCGAATACCGCATATCAAACGCGAGTTCCCTGCGCGTCGTGTTCGGTGACCGGGCCGAAGAGAGCGGCTTGCTCGGCGATCTGGACGCGGTCGCCGACGAGGACGATTTGCTCGTTGGCGGAATCGAAATGGCGGCGGGCGGCGGCTAGAATGTCGTCCGCGGTAAGCGCGTGAATGCGCGCACGATAGGTTTCGAGGTAATCCTCAGGCAAGCGGTCGAGGTAAACGGTGGAAAGCTGGGAGAGAGACCCCTCCTGCGTGGCAACGCCGAGCGAAAAAACGCCGCTCAAATAGCTTCGAGCGCTTTCCAGTTCTTCGGCAGTGACGGGCAGCGAGCGCATGCGGTCCATTTCGTAAAACATTTCGGTAAGAGTAGCAGCGACGACTTCATTGCGCACAGCTGCGTGCACGGTGAAGTAACCAAATTCGCGCAAGGCATTCATTCCGCTGCGCGGGCTGTAGGTGTAGCCCTTTTGCTCGCGGATATTCATCACCAAGCGGGAATGAAACGCGCCGCCGTAAATTGAATTAGCGAGAACCATGCGATACCAGTCCGGATCGCGCCGCGTGATGGCGAGGTTGCCCACCAGGATTTGCGTCTGCACTGAGCCGGGAAGATGAACGAGATGAACATGCCGTCCTGAGTGGCGTGGCGGCGCAGGCCATTTCTGCTCCGCAGGCGCGGGGGATTTCCAGCCGCTAAATATTTTTTCTACCTGTTCGAGCATCGGCTCGGTTGAAAAATCACCAACCACAATCAGCAGTGCGTTCGCAGGCGAATAATTCTGGTGATAGAACTCCTGGAGTTGACTACGCCGGTAGGCTGCCACCTGAGCTTCCTTCGGCGCGACGACCGCGTAGGGGTGTTTGCCGAAAAGCACGCTACGCAGGCGCTCGTTGGCCAGAAAATCAGGAGTTGTGCGCTGGATTCGAAGGCCTTCGAGTCGCTGGCGGCGCTCGCGCTCAAATTCTTCTTCGGGGAAGGAGGCGTTGCGCGCAACGTCCGCGAGCATTTCGAGCAGTCCTTCCGAAAATTCGGCCACTCCCGATATGCCGATTGCGCTGGCGTCAGCTCCGGCGTGAGCGGCGAAGTCCGCGCCCATTCGCCGAAGGTCTTCTTCAATAAGGCGAAGGGAGCGAGTGGCAGTTCCGGTGCGTGCCACGCTGGCGGTGATCTCAGCCAATCCTGGCGCACTGTGCGCGACAACGGCGTTTCCAGCGCGGAAGAAAAGCTGCGCGGAAATTTTGGGGAACGTGCGGGCCTCGACCAGGACCACGTGCATGCCGTTGGGCAGAGTGCGAACCGTGCGTTTGGGCCACGCAACCGGACGTTCGGGGCCCAGAGCCGGCGGAGACGAGCGGTGCGGCTTGGTAGCAACAATTGGAGTGGTCATCGAGCTTCTCCCGCGTTCGCGGGACGCCGGGCCACAATGGCACGATTTCGCGGAACCAGATATTTTTTGGCCGCTGCCTGCACTTCGGCAGCGGTTACGGCCATGAAGCCATCGAGCACGGTATTGATGCGATCGGGATCGCCGTCGAACAACGTGAAGCAAGCGAGATAATGCATCAGGCCGAAGCGAGGCATGTGCGAACCCATGCCTCCCTCAAGCATGGAATAATAATCCGCGCGAAATTTGACTTTCACAGGCGCGAGTTCCTCTTCACTGATTTCTTTCTCCCGTACTTCGCGGATGACTTCGTCGTACGCCGCGATAGTGGCGTCGGAAGTAAATTCCGGCCGATAATAAATTTGCGTGACCATTTGCGTGGGGCCGTTGGCATCGAAAACGTCCATACCCCCTTCGGTCCCAATGGCAATTTGTTTTTCGAAAACGAGATGGCGGTGGATGCGCCCGGCGCGGCCACCATGCAAAACACGGTCTAAAATCGCCATGGCGTACCAATCTTTCGCGGTGCGCGGCGGGACTGTGTACCCGATGGCGAGAGCGGGCAAGGTTCCGAACTTTTCTTCCACTTCGCCGCGACGTTCTTCGGTTTGCGGCGGTTCGCTCACGTCGGCGTGCGGCGGTAGCGCATGCGCCGGAATTTCGTCAAAGTAGCGCTTTGCGAATGTGAACGCCTCGGAGGGTTCGAGATCGCCCAGCATCAGGAGCACGGCGTTATTCGGCGAGTAATAGGTGCGGAAAAAAGCCTGCACATCGTCGAGCGTGGCGGCATCGAGATCGTTGAAATCGCCATAAAAATTGTGCGCGTTAGGCCAATTGCGGAAGGCCACGGGCGGCAAGTCGAGCCAAGGAAATCCGCCGTAGGGCGCATTCATCACGTTGACGCGAACTTCTTCTTTTACCACGTCGCGCTGATTGCGCAGATTTTCATCGTCCACTTTCAGGGAGCGCATACGGTCGGCTTCGAGCCAGAGCATGCGTTCGAGCGCATTGGAAGGTACGGATTCGAAATAATTGGTGATGTCGTAATTCGTGGTGCCGTTCAGCAGGCCGCCGGAAGCATTGATCAGGCGAATGTGTTCCATCTTGCCGGCGTTTTCGGAACCCTGGAACATCATGTGTTCAAAAAGATGCGCGAAACCGCTGCGGCCGCGAGGCTCGAGGCGGAAGCCGATCTGATAGTAAACGCCGACGGTGACGAAGGGCGCGGAATGGTCGGGGGAGACGACGACTCGCAGGCCGTTGGCGAGTTTTGTGTGCTCGACCGGAATATGCAGCTTCTTCAACTTTTGCCTCCCGTGGATTTTCTTAGTGCGCGCCTCAACTGCTTCGACGCAACGGCAGAATTCTTCGACAGAACCCGGCTGGCAAGCAGCGCCAGAGCTGCATGCGCCTCATTAAATTCGCTCGGATAACTCCGCAGCGCCTTCGTGTGCTTTGCTACGGTTGCGAAATCTCCGCGTGAGACGGGTCCGGTCCAGGATTCACGCGGACCTAGCTGCTCGAAATTGTCCAGCATTTGGCGCATCAACGGCAGCAAGGCGCGCATGGCGTTGCGGCGGCTGAATCCTATCTTCATCAGCACTTGTGTCGCGGCTTCAACCAATCCCAGGCCGTGTCCCGCGACCAGCGCGCCCGCTGCATGGTACGCGGGTTTGTTCTTGCTATTTATGGTGACCGGCACACCGCCGAGGGAGCGTGCCATTGAACGCGCGACTATCGCCGCGCCGCGGTCGCCTTCGACCGCAAATACAACTTTTTCCAGCTTCGGCACTCCGCGTCCCGTGAACGTCTGCATGGGGTGAAGCGAACCGGTTGAAGCTCCCCGGCGGGCGAGCGGCGCTAGAACAGTGCGGTCAAGGGCGCCGCTGGTGTGCAAAACAATTTTACCGCGAAGTTTCATTTCGTCAAATTTGGCCAGTGCGCCGGCAACTCCGCTGAGCGCGCCGTCGGGAGTGGTGAGCAGAATCACGCTGGAATCGAAGATTCCCGGAACGAGCCGCGAATGTGGTTTTCCCGCTCCGATTTCCTGCACGGCAATTCGTGATGTGGCCGCCGAGCGCGTGACCACGGCTCCGATGCGCCAGCCGAGGCGATGAAGACGCTTACCTAACGTTCGGCCTACGCGCCCTGCTCCGACGATGGAAAGAGAGCGCTTCATGGCACGTGATAGCATAACTTGTAAGCACTTTTTCAGGTGGACGAAATTGAACCTGCATTTATTTTCGACAATCGCGCTGGGAGCCGCGGCTGTGTTGTGGATCTACGGCGCGATCGAGGCGGCGATAGGCGTCCCTAGACTTGCCTCTCTTGCGGGCGCTCCACCGCTTGACGACGCTGATTGCCCGAGCATTTCCATCCTATTCGCGGCACGGGACGAAGCACATAAATTGCCGGGTGCACTCGCGACGCTGCTCGTTGTGGATTATCCGCGTTACGAAGTTGTGGCCGTGAATGACCGGTCCGAGGACGGCACAGAAGAAATCCTGAAGCGCGCGGCGCGAGAAAATCCGCACATGAAAGCCGTTTCCGTGAGGGAACTTCCCGGCGGATGGCTAGGCAAGCCTCATGCGCTGCAAAAAGCGTACGAGCAATCCACCGGGGAGTGGCTGATCTTTACGGACGCGGACGTGCATTTTGCACCCGGATTGCTGCGGAGCGCGATTTCGCTAGCTCGAAAGAGGGGCTGGGAGCACCTGACGCTTTCGGGCCGCACGGAAATATTCAGCTTCGGCGAAAAAGTCGTGATGACATTTTTCGGACTGGCTTTTCTGATGAGCGTCCGGCCGTGGCGCGTGAGCGACCCGCGCTCTCGTGCGTTCGCCGGCGTGGGAATGTTTCAACTTATACGCCGAAGCGCGTACGAAGCGATGGGGACCCACCGCCGGCTGGCGATGGAAGTGGTGGACGACATGAAGCTCGGCAAGCTGGTGAAACAGGAAGGATTTCGATCGGGCTTGGCAATGGCAGGCGACGCCGTGAGTGTGCACTGGCACAGCGGCCTGGGAAATATCATTAAGGGCACAACAAAGAATTTCTTCGCATTTGCGGAGTTCTCGCTATTCGTTGCGAGCATACAGATTTTCGGGATACTCATGATGTGCGTTGTTCCCTGGGTGGCGCTGCCTTTGGTTCACGGGTGGGCGCTATTATTCGCGGGAATCGCCGTGGGAATGGCGATCATTCTTCACGCTGGTGCGTGTATCGAATTCAGAATCTCGCCGGCATATGCGTTGACGTTTCCTATCGGTGCGCTTATTTTTGCGTGGATGCTGGCACGCTCGATGATTGTTACTTTGTGGACCGGAGGAGTCACCTGGCGCGGGACATTTTATCCGCTGGAGGAATTGAAACGCGGAGTCGTCTAAAGAAATGTTGCGCGATGCCGCAAAGTTGAGATCGGTTCCCTACTTGAAGAAGGAATAGCCCAAGAAGACGGTGTTCAGATCCACGCCGGGATTTATTTCACCGCGGTCGGCGTTGGAGATGTGCTGGTACTTGTATCCGAACATCCAGGCTCGTTTTCGCGAGGAATTATAGAGTTGGAATCCCGCTTGAAAGTCGAACGTGAAATTGAACTGCTCCTCGCCGTGAATGTCGACCGGAATCGGGCGCAGGGACGCGACGAATCCGGCAGTGGACGCAACGAAAGGCTGAAAGCTGCGGCGGCGGAAAAGGTTGATCTTGAATCCGAGGGGATTCACGCCTCCGCCGTAAACCACCTCGCGCGATCCGGTTATATAAACTCTGCCCCCCGGTGTGGACATGCTGCCGAGAATCTTTGGCTGAAGCATAATCTCGACTGGATCTACGTCGAAAGTGTATTCGAGAGACCATCGAGGATGATCCAGAAGCATCCGTCCGTAGCGAAATCCAAGGGTCGCGAACTGACGCGGGCTGGTGAGGCCGATAACATGGGGAGAGCCCGGGGCATAAGAGGCCCAAACACCGAACTCATTCTTTCCACCTTGGAAACTTTCCTGCTGCGATGGCGGAGTCTGACAACGAGCCGCGGGCGAAGCTGCCAGAAGCGCAGCGAGCACGAAGAACGGCGAAAAACAAACGCCCCACCGAGTTTTTTGCGATGAAGCCAAATGGCCCTGATTAAGTGGTTTTTTTTGCGGCACGTTTTTTGTTCCGACTCGGGGGCCGGTCCTGGGTCAAAGAAGACGGGTTTCCCGCTTCCAGCGTCGTTTCAACCGGCAAGGATATAGATGCCACTTCCGCGCTCACAGGTGCAGAGAAAATGGCGCCGAGGTCGCGTTGCTTGAGGGCGCGAATGCGATCGCGGAGCGCAGCCGCGCGTTCGAACTCAAAGTTCTTGGCGGCTTCGCGCATTTGCGTTTCGAGTTGAGCGATGGCGTGGACCAACTCGGCTTCCGTGGAGACATCACCGATTACCACATCATCTAAAGGCACTGTGACGTAATCGGCTTCGACAATCCTGGCGAGCTGCATATCGACCGATTTTATGATCGATTCCGGCGTGATGTTGTGCTCGCGATTGTAGGCTTCCTGTTTTGCGCGCCGGCGATCCGTTTCGCCGATGGCCTGGCGCATGGAGTCCGTCATCGTATCGGCGTACAGAATCGCGCGGGCTTCCAGGTGGCGGGCGCAACGGCCAATCGTTTGGATCAAAGACGTGGTGCTGCGAAGGAAACCTTCCTTGTCCGCGTCGAGAATCGCACAGAGTGAAACTTCCGGCAAATCCAGGCCCTCGCGTAAGAGGTTGATGCCGATTAGCACGTCAAATTCTCCACGGCGCAAGTCGCGCAGGATGCGAACGCGCTCGAGCGTTTCGATTTCGGAGTGCAGATAGCGGCATTTCACGCCAACCTCAGTGAAATATTCGGCGAGGTCCTCGGCCATGCGCTTGGTGAGAGTGGTGACGAGAACGCGCTCGTTGCGGCCTGCGCGAATGCGAATTTGTTCGAGCAGATCATCAACCTGGCCTTTTACGGGGCGAACTTCCACCTGGGGATCGACGAGTCCCGTGGGGCGAAGCACCTGTTCTACTACGACACCACCAGATTTCGTCAGCTCGTAGGGACCCGGAGTAGCGGAGACGTATACAGCTTGATTCACGCGATGTTCGAATTCCTCAAAATTGAGCGGCCGGTTGTCGAGCGCGGAGGGCATGCGGAATCCATAATTAACGAGCGTCTGCTTGCGCGAACGGTCGCCGTGATACATCCCGCGAATTTGCGGAATGGTTTGATGCGACTCGTCGATGAAAAGCAAAAAATCGGACGGCGTGTAATCGAAGAGCGTGGGCGGAGCTTCGCCGGGCAAGCGCCCCGAAAGATGGCGGGAATAATTTTCGATACCATGGCAATAGCCGATGGTGCGCATCATTTCGATATCGAAATGCGTGCGCTGGACCACGCGCTGCGCCTCGACGATTTTCCCCTGGCGCTCGAGCTCACCCTTCCACCAGTCGAGCTCTTCGTAAATGCTCTGAATCGCGCGCTCCTTTTGATCGGCCGGCAGAACGTAGTGGCTCTTGGGATAAATCAAAATGCGATTGATTTCGTTTTCGCCGGGACGCGTACGAATTTCGCCGGTGAGCGGATCGATCTTTCGGATAGCCGTGATTTCGCTACCCCAGAGTTCGACGCGCACGGCAAGGTCGTCGTAAGGCGGATAAATCTCGATCATATCGCCGCGTACGCGAAAGGTGCCGCGCTTGAGGTCTTCGGAGCGCTCGTACTGAATTTCAACAAGCTTGCGCAGGATGGCTTCGCGCGCGATGGATTGCCCCTTTTCGATGAGCTGCATCATTCCGTAATAGGCCTCCGGGGAGCCGAGGCCGTAAATGCACGAGACGGAGGCTACGACGATGACGTCGCGCCGCTCGAAGAGCGAACGCGTGGCGCTCATGCGCAACTTGTCGAGCTCGTCGTTGATGGTGGACTCTTTTTCGATGTAGGTGTCGCTCGAAGGGACGTAGGCTTCCGGCTGGTAATAATCGTAATAGCTGACAAAATATTCGACGGCGTTATTGGGAAAGAACGACCGAAATTCGTGAAAAAGCTGGGCGGCCAAAGTTTTATTGTGCGCCAGGACGATGGTGGGGCGATTGATTTCCTCGATCACCTTCGCCATCGTGAATGTTTTGCCCGAGCCGGTGACGCCGAGAAGGACCTGCTGGCGTTCTCCGTCTTTTATCGCGCGGAGGAGCTGGGCGATGGCTTCGGGCTGGTCGCCGCGCGGCTCGTAGTCACTGGCTAGTTTGAAGTTCATCCTGAATCCTTCAGATGCGAAAAATGAGCTGCGCTGAAAACTACGATTATATCAAAAATCAAAAATCGCTGCTGAGGACGCAAAGCGCCGGATCCGGCATATTCAGGGCTGCGGATCTGCCGAGGGCGGCGTCGCAGGAAGGAGGGAAATCTCGGATTGGCTTTCGACATGGCCGACGTAGTGCATTTTTGAGCCGGAACGCGAGCTGGTGATTAGGACGTCCATATCTTGCGTGGCAGTTTGCGTTGAACGGATCAGGGTGCCGGTTGAGAGCGAGATCGTTTCGAGGCTGCCGCCGGAACCGGTCCAGGTACCGGAGGTTGCCAGGGCTTGGCGAGCGTAGTCATCGGGCGTGGCGTCACCATTTCGGATGATTTTGAATTGAGTGACGATCACGGCGCATGAAGCGCTTGCCCCTGCAGGTTGGGCGGTGGCAATGGCTTTCGGCGGCCCGTCAGTCGAGTAGCACGGTTCGTCGCGAAGATAGTTGGATTGG
>Ga0209010_1000657_pt1 | contig 10154 bp, 9 predicted proteins | sample BlaSpr_A8_OM1_O3_FD_187985 | JGI IMG/M metagenome (GOLD analysis project Ga0209010, IMG submission 187985) | Forest soil microbial communities from Thunder Bay, Ontario, Canada - Black Spruce, Ontario site 2_A8_OM1_O3 (SPAdes) (version 2) | ecosystem: Environmental > Terrestrial > Soil > Boreal... | reverse complement strand
CTTGCCCTGCTTCCGCCATCTCGCGATGCAGAAGCTGACTTCGCTTGAGCCCCGGACGCCGCGCCAACCGGAAAAACCGAGAAGCTGTCAAAGAACGATCTAGTTCTACGCTTTCTATTTTTTTCGTCAACGAAAAATCGCGCTTTGTAAGTGGATGTATTTTCAATCGAGTGCAGCCCGTTCACAGGCCGCTGACCGGATTTGGTGCAGCGGCAAATTCGATTTTCTAAATTCGTGCCGGAATTAGCGGTTTCAAGAAGAGAAATTTTCCCGGATATCAAGCCTGCCGGCGTTGGCAAATTGTTCTGCGATTGTGAAAAACCGCGAAACCCCGCGTCCAGCAAGAGATTCATGTGGGGACAGCCGCCCTCGGCTGTCAAGTCGAGCGAAGCTCGACAGGGTTTTTCCGGCGGCACCACAGTGTTGGTGCGGAGCTATGTGCCCTGACCGTACCTTGCGAAGCCAGTGCCCACTCCCTCAAAATTAGCACTCTCACCGTTCCAGGAATTACAATGCCTCTCCATCGGAGACACGATCTTGTTCTCGTCAATGCCCCCCCAAATCTATCGCGCTCTTCTATTGCTGATCCTCACATCAATTGCCACCGCGCAAAACGCCGAACAGCGTACCGCCCGCTATCTCGAATCCATCCGCCATCAACCGTCACTGGTGCTCGCGTTTCTGCGCGACATGCCCAAAGGTGGAGACCTGCACAATCACATCGATGGCGCAATCTATGCCGAGGACCTGATCGACTTCGCCGCATCCGACAACCTCTGCGTCATTCGCACCTCCTCCCAGTTGATTGCTCCACCCTGCGATTCCTGTGAGAAATATAGAGAGAAGCCTGCGATTCAATGCGCTTACGCCGACCAGGTCCTCTACAACCAGATCATCGACGCCTGGTCCATGCGCAACTGGCGCGCCGGAGACGAATCCGGCCACGACCATTTCTTCGCCGCCTTCGACAAATTCGAATTGGCTGCGGGCGCACATTATGCGGAAGCCATCGCCACGGTGGTAAATCGCGCGGGCCGCGAGCACGTTCCCTACATCGAATTCATGCACACCGCCGACGGCATGCAGTCGGCGCAACTCGGGCTGAAAGTGGGCTGGGATCCCGACTTCGCGAAGCTGCGCGAGAAGCTCATGGCCGCGGGCATCAAGGACATCGCCGCTGCCACCACCCAAACTCTAGCCACCGATCAGGCCCGCGCGCGAAAAGAAATGCACTGCGACACCCCCCAATCCGAACCCGGATGCAACGTGACCCTCCGGTTCATCTACCAGGTTTTGCGCGGCCTTCCGCACGAAGCTGTCTTCGCCCAGATTCTGCTGGGGTTCGAGCTTGCCTCCGCCGATCCGCAATTTGTCGGATTGAATCTGGTCATGCCCGAAGACTGGTACGTTCCCACTCACGACTTCAACGAGCACATGGCCATGCTCGATTATCTGCACGGCGTGTATCCAAACGTGCACATTAGTCTTCATGCCGATGAACTTGCCATGGGCCTTGTGCGGCCTGAGGACCTGAGCTTTCATATTCGTGCCTCGGTCGAGCGTGGCCACGCCGAACGCATCGGCCACGGTGTTTCTGTGATGGACGAAAAAGATGCAGTTGGCTTGCTAAGGGAACTGGCGCAGCGCAATGTGCTGGTCGAAATCAATCTGACTTCGAACGATTTGATCCTGGGAGTTTCCGGCGACGATCATCCGCTCTCGGCTTATATGAAGTATGGAGTTCCCGTGGCTCTTGCGACCGACGATGAAGGCGTCTCTCGCTCCGACATGACGCATGAGTATTTGCGCGGCGTCGAGATTCAGGGATTGACCTATGCGGATCTGAAAACCATGGCTCGCCAGAGCCTGGAGCACAGCTTTCTCCGCGGGGAGAGTCTATGGGCGCAAACCAAAGGCGAATTTCGAGCCGCCTCTTCATGCGCGGGCGACGATCCAGTCAAAGAAAAAGCCTCGCCACAATGTGCGCGCTTCCTGGCCGGCAGCGAACGAGCTAGCGAACAGTGGAAGCTAGAGTCCTCCCTCGCAGCGTTCGAAAAACAATTCGCGACCGCCGCACCGCAGCCCGCGAAAAAATGATGACTCCGATGCCTGAAACCTTTGCACTCGCCGAATCCGCCGCCCAGGAAATCCTTTTGCGGACCCCGCTGCGCCCGCGCATCGGTCTCGTTCTCGGCTCCGGCCTCGGCGGGTTCGCTGACTCACTCGACGATGCCATGAGCATCCCTTATACAGAAATTCCCGCGTTCCCACGCTCCACGGCCATCGGCCACGCTGGAAAAATGGTCATCGGAAAAGCCGCTGGCGTCGCGGTCGCGGCCATGCAGGGCCGCGTTCATCTATATGAGGGATACTCCGCGCAGGAAGTCGCGTTCCCCATCCGCGTCTTCGCTCGCATGGGAATCCGCGCCGTGATTCTTACCAACGCCGCCGGCGGAATCGATCGAAATTATTCCCAGGGCGCGCTCGTCCTCATTCGCGATCACATCAACTTGCAGGGACAAAATCCGCTGATCGGCCCGAACGACGATCGCTTCGGCGTCCGCTTTCCCGACATGACGCACGCCTACGCAAAGGACTATCGGCAAATAGCGCAGGAGGAAGGGACAACGCTAGGCATGACTTTGCACGAAGGCGTTTACGCCGCTCTCGCAGGACCAAGCTACGAAACTCCCACCGAGATCGAATATCTGCGCAGAATCGGCGCCGATCTGGTGGGCATGTCCACGGTCGCCGAAGTCATCGCCGCCCGCCACATGGAAATAAAAGTTCTCGCGATTTCCTGCGTCACCAACATGGCCGCCGGAATCCTCGACCAACCGCTCTCCCACGCCGAAGTGATGGAAACCGGAGAGCGCGTCAAAACAAAATTCGAAGCTCTGCTACGCGCTGTGCTGCCTCGCATAGAAAACGCACTGTCATCCTGAGCACGAAGTCGAAGGATCCCTAGCCATAAAGCCTTGTCATTCCGAGTGAAGCGAGGAATCTCGGGCTCGCATCCACTGTCACGAACCTTGCCGGGAGTTCGCTGGCAGCCCTTGCCTCAAGTTATTTTGCCCGCGCAATAAACAACCCCACCGGCGGCTTCACTCCATACACTGCCGCAAAACTATTCTGGTTCACCGCAAGCGCCACGTGTCCCCGCGAATCGATATAAAGCAGCGGCTGGTTCAGGCCAACGTCGCTGAACGTGTGCACGAACTTCAACTTCATCTCTTTATCGCCAATCACCACGGGAACGTCCTGCCCATGCTTATAGCCAAGCTTGAAAAAATCCTCGGCGTCGACGTTAGTCACCAGATTGCCGAACGGTCCGTCCGTCGCAATCACTTCCCCCGTCAATCCGCGATCGTCAAGCTTCGCCGCTTTCAAGTCCAGCCGCACCAAATCTTTCACCGGCACTTCGGGGCCAGCCTTGGTCCAGTCATCACCGCGCGCAACGTGCGCGCCTGCCGGAGAGAAAATATCCCGCCCGTGAAAAGTCGATGAGAGTTTCGAGCCAATCATCCAATCCGTATTCGTAATCTCGTGTACGCCCTCAATACCGTCGCGCTGCTCGACCAGAGTAAGCAGCCCATTGTCGGGCAAAACAAAATACTGCCCGCGCTTCGATTTCGCGATGATGGCTTTTCGCGAACTTCCCACGGTCGGATCGATCACCACCACAAAAACCGTCCGCGCGGGAAAATACGGCGACGCCCCATTGAGAAACCGCGCCCCGTCGAGAATCGAAAACGGCGTGACCTCATGCGTTAAATCGACGATGCGCACACTCGGCATGATCGAATACATCACCCCCCGGCACAATGCAACCGAGTCGTCCACCACTCCGAAGTCGGTCATAAACACAATCGTCGGCGGATAGTCTTTGTTCGTATTCTCGGCAGCAGAGGTAAAAATCGCCAGCGACAGCAGCAGCAACAAAACCGCGAGCGCGTTCTTCACGATCCCTTCTCCCGAACCCGGCCCGACAACTCGCAACCGAAACAAACTCCCCAGTTTTCTCAAGCCCGTCTCCTATCCCCGTCAAAATAGGAAAACTCCATCTCAGACTGAGGCCGCATTCTAAATCCGTACCCGCAAAACACAAAGCGCCGTCGACAAAAAGAAAACCCCTCAAGCCGCCCGTGGCATGAAACCCTGAAACCTGAAACCTGAAACCTTGAAACCCTGAAACTCTGAAACCTTACCACCCGCCCCGTTCTATAATGCCCTTGCAATCCAAACTTTGGAGGACCTCATGTCGCAAGCTATCCCCGAGAAGTACCGCGATCTGTTTCAGAAGCGGGCCTTTGCCAGCCTGGGGACATTAATGCCCGATGGAAGGCCGCAAGTCACCCCGGTCTGGGTCGACTACGACGGCGAACACGTCATCTTCAATTCCGCCAAGGGACGCCAGAAAGACCGCAACGTACGCCGCGATCCGCACGTTGCCTTGGCTCTGATCGATCCCGAGAATCCTTACCGCTATCTCGAAGTTCGCGGCTCCGTCGTCGAAATTACAGAAGAAGGCGCAGCCGAACACATCAACAAGATGGCGAAGAAGTATCTCGGCGTCGACAAGTATCCCTACGGCCAGCCCGGCGAAGTGCGCGTGCTCTACAAAATCAAGCCCGAACATACAACAGTGATGGGCTAGGCCTCGAAGTTTTCGGAATCGCTCATGTGGGGACAGCCGCCCTCGGCTGTCCGTCGGGGCGAAGCCCCGAGGTTTTCTCAGCCTGAGGATATTTCCATTCGCATCCACAACCTCTGCCTGCTAGGCTATGGCAACGTCAACCGGGCCCTCGTCCGGTTGCTTGCTGACCGGGCTGAAGGCCTTCGTAACCGTTATGGCATTTCCTATCGCATCACCGGAGTCGCATCCAGGCGGCTGGGCTGGATTGCAAACCCCGACGGTCTGGATCCAGATGCTTCTGTGGAGCGGACACTCCTGTCCGCTGGCCGGGAATCGCATCTCTACCCGGCCAACATTCAAGACTGGCTCGCCGCCGCGCAGGCCGACATCCTCTTCGAAGCCACCTCCCTCAACGTCGAAACAGGCCAGCCCGCCGTCAATCACATCCGCACCGCGCTCGAGCACGGAGCCCACGCCATCACGGCGAACAAAGGCCCCATTGTCCACGCCTACCGCGCACTGCGCGATCTGGCGAAGACGCAGGGCAAAAATTTTCTCTTCGAATCCACCGTCATGGACGGCGTCCCCATCTTCTCTTTGTTCGACCAACTGCCCGCCATTCATCTGCAAGGTTTCTACGGCATCCTGAATTCCACCACCAACGTAATCCTCGGCGAGATGGAGCAAGGCCTGTCCTTCGACGAAGCCCTGAAAAAAGCCCAACAACTCGGCATCGCCGAAACCGATGCCACCCATGACATCGACGGCTGGGACGCCGCCGTAAAGACCGCCGCGCTGATCACCGTGCTGATGGATATTCCAATTCGTCTCGATGAAGTCGAGCGTGAAGGCATCCGCGACCTCACGCCGCAGGCTCTCCGCAACGCCCGTCGCGATGGCTGGCCCTTCAAGCTGGTCTGCCGTGCCCAGCGCGTGGGAGATAAAGTAAAGGCAATCGTCAAGCCGGAGAAAGTATTGGCCAGTTCACCGATGGGCAAAATCTCCGGCGCCTCGTCTTACATTTATTTCGAAACCGATATCTTCCCCGGCCTCGCCATCACCGAAGAAAACCCCGACCTCTACGCCACAGCTTACGGCATGCTCGCGGATTTCGTGAGAGCGGTGCGGGATTCGCCCGGACACTACCAGTAGCGCCGCATAGCGCAAACTTCGCCCGTCTGTGCGACCATAATCTCACCTCATGATTCAGCTCTCCGCCGCCGGAAAACGCTTCGGCCACAAACTGCTTTTCGAGAACGCCGACTGGCTCATCAACTCGCGCGACCGCGTCGGTCTGGTCGGCGCCAACGGCACCGGCAAATCCACGCTGATGAAAATTCTCGCCGGCCTCGACACGCTTGACTACGGCTCACTCGTCATCGCCAAAGGATCTTCCGCCGGATATTTGCCCCAGGACGGCCTCACCCTCGCCGGCCGCAGCGTCTTCGCCGAATGCATGTCGGTCTTCGACGACCTTCGCGACATGGAGCGCGAACTCGAAACTCTGATGCACAAGATGGCCGAACTCGACCACACCAGCTCCGAATACGCCGCCGTCGCCGATCGCTACCATCGCATCGAACACGAATTCCGCACTCGCGACGGCTATTCGATCGAAGCGGAAGTTGGAAGAGTCTTAATGGGTTTGGGGTTTAATAAGGAAGACTGGCCGCGCCAGACAGAAGAATTTTCAGGCGGCTGGCAAATGCGCCTCGCCCTCGCCAAGCTGTTACTGCAAAAACCCAATCTGCTTCTGCTCGACGAACCCACCAACCACCTCGACCTCGAAGCCCGCAACTGGCTGGAGGAATATCTTCACGATTATCCCCATGCCTTCATCCTCATCTCGCACGACCGGTATTTTCTCGACGTCACGGTCAACAAGATCGCCGAGCTGTGGAACAAGCGTATGTGGTTCTACACCGGCAACTACGACAAATTTCTCGCGCAAAAAACGCGCCGCAATGAGCAGCTACAGGCCGACTACCGCAACCAGCGCGACCGCATCGAACAGCTCGAAGTCTTTATCAACCGTTTTCGCTACCAGGCCACCAAAGCCAAGCAGGTGCAGAGCCGTATCAAAGAGCTGGAAAAAATCGAACGTATCGAAGTTCCGCCGGAAGAAAAGACCATCCACTTTTCTTTCCCTCAGCCCAAAGTCAGCGGCCGCATCGTCGTCGAATTTGAAGACGTCGCCAAAGTTTATTCCGGGAAGAATGGCACTCAAAAAGAAGTCTTCCGCGACGTCAGTTTTCTGATCGAGCGCGGCGACCGCATCGCTCTGGTCGGAATCAACGGGGCGGGGAAGTCGACGCTGATTAAACTCCTCGCCGGCACCGAACCCCTCACCAGCGGCCAGTTTCGCCTCGGCCACAACGTCGATCCCGACTACTTCGCGCAGGATCAATATAAAGAACTCAATCCCGAATCCCGCATGCTCGACGATCTCGGTGAAGCGTCCCCTGGCTCCTCGCAGACCGAACTGCGCAGCCTGCTCGGCTGTTTTTTATTTTCCGAAGACGACGTCTTCAAGAAAATCGGCGTCCTCTCCGGCGGCGAACGCGGACGCTACGCTCTTCTTCGCCTGCTCTTGCACCCCGCAAATTTCCTGTTGCTCGACGAACCCACGAACCATCTCGACCTGCGCGCCAAAGATGTCCTGCTCGACGCGCTGATGAAGTACACAGGCACGGTCGTCTTCGTCTCCCACGACCGCTACTTCATCGACAGGCTGGCCACCCGCGTCTTCGAAATCGGTGACGGCAAAGTCGAAGTCTATCCCGGCAACTACGAAGATTATCTGTGGCGCAAACAAGGCGGACCCGCATCCGAACCTACGCTAAAAGATGTCCCCGGAGTGGCGGCACCAAAAACAAATGCGGGTGCCCCACTTCTCGCGTCCGTTGCGAGAACTGGGAGCCAGACAGCGTCGGGAGAGAAAGACGGGAACAACGGGGCCGGCGTATCGGCGGACGTTTCAAAAAAGCGCCTGAATCCCATGAAGCGCAAGCAACTCGAAGATCGCGTCCACGGCCTGGAAGAAAAAATCGGCAAGGTCGAAACCGCCATCGCGGAATGCGAAACCGCGCTCCAGAACTACGTCAGCGCCGAAGAGAACCAGCGCCAGTCGCGCGAACTCGACCAGCACAAAGCAAGTCATGCAGCTTTGATCAAAGAATGGGAAGACCTAGCCGAAGCCCTCCAGTCGGATTCATAACCGCCGTCGCTTTTCTTCGCGGCCGTTCTTCGCGACCTTTGCGGTTAAAAGCTTTGGCCCAGCCAGGTAACGTTACTTCCGGCACGTACACTATCTTCCGTAATCTCTGCGATTACTTCCCCCTATGCCATAGTCAAGTTGGCCGAAGGGCTGTAACCAGGGCGCAGGCCACACACTAACCGCATCGAGCGACGCGAACCAGGGGCGCCGCGCGGGAACCCTAAGGAGCGGTCACATGCCGCAATTCTCGGATAATACTTCTGGCGTGAGGTCCACCTCACCCGCCTCCAACCCCAACTCTTACAATCCCGTCAAGACCACCAGCGCTCCCATGGAGCAGGCCACCATCGGCAGTTCGCTGCACATCAAGGGCGAGATCAGCGGCTCGGAAGCGCTCTACATTGATGGCAAGGTCGAAGGCAAGGTCACCATGCCCGGCAGCCGTATCACCATCGGGCGCAACGGCAAAGTCGACGCCAGCATCACCGCCCGCGACGTCGTGGTCATGGGCACCGTGAAGGGCAACATCGAGTGCAGCGACCGCGTTGATATCCGCGGCGAAGGCTCGGTCACCGGCGACGTTTCCACCATGCGCATCAGCGTGGAAGATGGCGCCGTCCTCAAGGGCGGCATCGAAGTCCGCAGCGGCGAGCAGAAAAAGAATCAGCAGGCCAAATCCAACGACATGCAGAAGAGTTCGCAACCAGAACCCGAGCACGCTATGGCCGCCCCAGTGGGCGCCTAGCGGCAAACTGTCGAGTCGAACAAGAAGGGGCACGCGTCAGCGTGCCCCGATTCATTGTTAGTCACCAACTGCATTAAGAAAATTTCTGCGTCATCCTGAGCGCAGCCGTTCTTCAGGCCTGATTCTTGTCATCCTGAGCGCAGCCGTTTCTCAGGCGGAGCGAAGGATCTCGCGCGGATCGTCACTTGCCCGGGTGCGTGGGATACACGAGCTACCGTGGAAGAGCGGCGCTTTAGCGCCGCGTAAGCCAAAAAAACGACGGGGCTTTAGCCCCCGCGCTTCCCCCGCAACTCTACTTCTTCGCCGTATCCGCCTTCAAATCCAGCGCCGCCGAATTCATGCAATACCGCAGCCCCGTCGGCTTCGGACCATCCTCAAACACATGCCCCAAATGCGCATCGCACTTGGCGCACCGCACCTCGGTCCGCTTCATGCCATAAGCCGAATCCGTATGCTCTACAACTTTGCTCGGATCCGCCGGCTGATAAAAACTCGGCCACCCCGACCCCGAATCGTACTTGGTCGTCGAATCGAACAACGGCTCCCCGCAAACCACGCAGTGATACGTCCCCGCATCCTTCGTCTTCCAATATTTCCCGGTAAACGCCGGCTCCGTTCCCGCCTCCTGCGTCACGTGATATTGCTCCGGCGTAAGCTTCTGTTTCAGTTCCGCATCATCTTTCATAATTTTCTGCCCCATTGATTAATGACTCCTCCTAATTGTTTCTCCCCCAATTCTTGCCATCAAAACGGCTAGGGAAGGGCACGGCTTCAGCCGCGCCGATAAGCGCCCGCTCAATGAGCGGCTTTAGCCCCAGGGGTAGGCCGTTCTGCAAATTAGATGTCCGCACGCCTCCAAAAGTGACATTCCTCAATTCCCGACCGGCTCTCCCACCCTCCGATATTTCCCCCGGAAAAAAATCAGCGGCTGCCCCTCCCGCACCACCGCATCCTCCACCTCGGCAATAAAAATCGTATGATCTCCCGCATCCTGAGCCGAATGTAGCCGGCACTCCAAATAAGCCAGCGCTCCCCTTAGCATCGGAGTCCCCAGCGCGGTGCGATCGAACCGCGCCCCAGCTTCCTGTTCCGCACGTTCATGAGTCCGCTCATGGCTCGCGTAATATTCGGAAATCACTCGCTGGTCTTCGCACAACACGTTAATTCCGAATCTCTTCTTGGCCTGCAAATGGGCGTGCGTCGCCGCCCGCCGGTCCACGCAAACCAGCACCAGCATCGGATCCAGCGACACCGACGCAAACGCGTTCGCCGTCATACCGTGAACGTCGCCTTCCAGATCGAGAGTGAGAATCGTCACTCCCGTGGCGAAGTTGCCCATCGCCTTTCGAAATTCGCCAGCATCCAAACTCATATTCGACTGCCTACATTATCACGCTCCGATGCCTTAGATTTACCTGTCCCGCTGTTGGGTAGTGGTGCAGGTTGATCTCAAAAAGTTAAATCTTACTTAAGGCGTCATCCTGAACGGAGCCGTTTTTCAGGCGGAGTGAAGGATCTCGCGCGTAGTGCTACGGTCTTCATGACTCAAATTACAC
>Ga0209010_1000656_pt1 | contig 10165 bp, 8 predicted proteins | sample BlaSpr_A8_OM1_O3_FD_187985 | JGI IMG/M metagenome (GOLD analysis project Ga0209010, IMG submission 187985) | Forest soil microbial communities from Thunder Bay, Ontario, Canada - Black Spruce, Ontario site 2_A8_OM1_O3 (SPAdes) (version 2) | ecosystem: Environmental > Terrestrial > Soil > Boreal... | reverse complement strand
AGCGCGGTGAGCCGCTCGCGAATAGTCGGGTCGTCCACGGCATCGACGACCGCGGCATTGAGCTTGTCGATGATGGGTTTGGGCGTGCCCTTGGGTGCCCAAATGCCGCTCCACACCGAATCGTAGAAGCCGGGTAAGCCCGCATCGTCCACGCTCGGAATCTGCGGGGCGCCGGGCAGCCGGTTCTTCGCCATCACCGCATAGGTTTTGATCGTGCCGCCCTGAACTTGCGTCAGCGCCGAGATTGCATCGGAAAACGATAAATCGACATGTCCGGTCACCAGATCCTGCATGGCTTGTCCGCCGCCGCGATAATGCACGGACTGGAAACGCGTCCCGGTGACCTGCTGAAATAGAACACTAAAGACATGCTGTGGGCTGCCGACGCCTGCGTCACTGGAGGTCGCCTTGTCCGGATTGGCCTTCAGCCAGGCGATCAATTCCTTGAGGTCGTTGGCCGGAAAGTCTTTCCGCGCGCAGATCACCAACGGGCCGTCGGTGATCGGCGCGATCGGCTCAAAATCCTTTTCGACGTCGTAGGAAAGATCGTAGAGCACGGGGTTCACCACGTGCGTGCTCCAGATGCCCATGGTGAGCGTGTAGCCGTCGGGCGCAGCGCGGGCACCGCGGCCGACGCCGATGCTGCCGCCGGCGCCACCGACATTCTCGATGATGATGGGCTGGCCCAGCGTTTGCTGCATCTTGGCCGCGATCATCCGTCCGGTGATATCGAGCGGGCCGCCTGCCGAGAACGGCACAATGACGGTGATCGGCCGCGACGGATAATCGTCGGCCCGCGCCATCCGCGGCGACGGCAACAGCGCGGCGGCTGCGGCAACCTGCAGGAAGTGACGGCGCGGAATTCTCATGGCATGGCCCGGCGAAATCGTGCGCGTGGAGCGCCTTAAGTCATGCTACACGACCCGCGAGTGTGCGCGGAAGGGCGGCGCTGTTATGATCGCGCGTGGGAGGATCAGGCCCGATGGGAATAGAGCGGCGCGGCGCGGCGATCGAGATCGCGCATCTCACAAAGGTTTACGGCAATGGCTCCGCCGTCTTGGTGGCGCTCGACGACATCAATCTGCGCGTCGCGCCGGGCGAGTTCCTGTGCATCGTCGGGCCGAGCGGCTGCGGCAAGTCGACACTGTTGCGCATTCTCGCCGGCCTCGATCAGCAGACCAGTGGCCGCATCGATGTTGCCGCCGCCGGCTGGGCGGTGCAGAACGCCATGGTGTTCCAGGACTCGGGACTGTTCCCTTGGATGCGCGTCGCCAGCAATGTCGGCTTTGGCCTGTTCACCCGTGGCGTGCCGGCGGCCGAGCAGGCGGCCCGCGTCGAGGCCGCCCTCAAGCTGGTCGGGCTGATAAAATTTCGCGATCACTTTCCGCACCAGCTCTCCGGCGGCATGCGCCAGCGCGGCGCTATCGCGCGTGCCTTCGTCACTGATCCGGCCATGCTGCTGATGGACGAGCCGTTCGCCGCGCTTGATGCGCAGAACCGCGCCATCTTGCAGGCCGAACTGGTGCGCATCTGGGAGGAGACGGGAAAGACCGTGGTCTACATCACCCATTCCATCGAGGAAGCGCTGCTGTTGGGCGACCGCACCGTGGTGATGACCGCTCAGCCCGGCCGCATCAAGGAGATCATCGACGTGCCGTTCCCGCATCCGCGCAACCTGATGGCGCTGTCGGCGAGCGCCGAGTTCGGCCGGCTCAAGCTCGACATCTGGCGGCTGCTCGAAAACGAGGTCAATCGCGCGCGGGCGGAGCTCGAACGATGAGCGAGCCCAAAAAGTGAGCGAACCTTCAGAAAAATGGCGCGAGCGGCTGCTCTATTTGATCTCACCGATCGGATTGCTGCTGCTCTGGCAGATCCTGGTGGGCTTAGGCTTCGGCGATCGCCGCTTCATCCCGACGCCGAGCGACATCGCTGCGCGGTTCTGGCAGCTCACGCTCAGCGGGGAATTGGCGGTGAATACGCTGGCGACCTTGTGGCGGGTCGTCGCCGGCTTCGTCATCGGCGTGGTGCCGGCGATCGCCGTCGGCCTCTTCATGGCGATGTTCCGTCCGGTGCGCATCTTCTTCGACCCGCTGATTGCGGCGCTGTTCCCGATCCCGAAGGTGGCGCTGATGCCGCTCTTTCTCCTCGCCTTCGGCTTCGGCGATGCCTCGAAGATCGCACTGGTCGCCACCGGCGTGTTCTTCCCGGTGATCGTCAACACCTATGCGGGCGCGGCCAATATCGAGAAAATCTACTGGGACGTCTCGCGCAATTATGGCGCGAGTCTTTGGGTGATGTTCACGCGCGTCGTGTTTTTCGGAGCACTGCCGATGATCTTTGCCGGCCTGCGCATCGCGGTCGCGGTGGCCTTCATCGTGCTGGTCGCGGCCGAATTCGTTTCCACCAAGGTCGGCATCGGCTACATGATTTGGAATTCCTGGGAATTGCTCCAGGTCGACACCATGTTCGTCGGCATCGTGATGATCGGCCTCCTTGGCCTCGTCACCTCGGCACTGCTCACCGAGCTTGAGCGCAAGGTCATTCCCTGGAAGACCGAGGAACGCTGAAGGCGATCCATGTCGCAGGGTATCTTCATCAGCTATCGGCGCGACGATACCCGGGCGATTGCCGGCCGGCTCTACGATGCGCTGAAAGCGGCGTTTCCGAAGAAAAAGATTTTCTTCGATGTCGACATCCCCGAGCCGGGCAACGAGATCATCGCCAAGATCGTGCGCGAGCTGCAATCGAGCCAGGTGGTGATCGCGCTCATCGGCCCGCAATGGAACGCCAACAACCGTCTCGACAGCACCCATGATTTCGTCCGTCGCGAGCTCAAATCCGCTCTGGATTTGCGCCAGCAGGATGGACTCAAGCTCCTGCCTGTCCTGGTCGATGGCGCCACGATTCCGTCCGAGCAATTGCCGCACGACCTCATGGCCATCGGCGAGCTGGAATATCTCGAAATCACTCACGACGGCGACGTCGGCCAAATCGTCGAAGGCGCGCGCCGGCTCTTGCCGCCCTATTGGGTGGGCAGCCATGACGACATTGTGCGCTGGCGTTGGGATTGGGTCGATTTCCTCAAACATCTCATCAAGCTCGACGTCGACGAGGTGCCGACCATCGATGCCGCGCCGCGCAATCCGTTGCACCGGCTGCGCCAGGGCGTCCATCGTTGTCTTGAAGGGCTGGGATTGCGCAGCAAGGACCCGGGCGACGAGGGGACGCCCGAGCAATGGGCCGTCATCTTCGAGCATCATCCGCAGACATGGCGGATGGTGCTCGACAAGAACGATGACATCATCGCCTATTGGCATGTCGCGCCGCTCAAGACCGAGGACTATGACAAGCTCATCGCCGGGCGCTTCAAGGCCGGCATGGTGACCTATGACCGGCTGACCTTGTTCGAGAACAAGGGCGGTCATTACAACCTGTTTTTTGTCATCACCGTCGTCAACAATGCGCACCGCAACGCGGCGCTGTACCGCCAGCTGTTCTTCTCGTTCTTCGACGTTCTGGAAAAGATCGCCGCAGCCGAGCCGCCGGTCTTCATCACCGAGGTGGCGGCCGACGTCTGGACGCCCGAGGGCATCAAGCTCGCCGAAGGCTTTGGCATGAAGCGCGTCGGCCGGCGCGCCGACGATGCCAAGATTCTCATCTATACGGTGTCGATCACCGACGTCCTCAACGACGCCATTGCCCAGAAGCGCTTTAAGGACCTGCGCGAACGATATATGGCGGCAGGCTTTGTGCTCGAACGGCAACAGGACGCAATCCGGGACGCGCGCAGCGCACCGGCCTGACAACCTGCGCCTACTTGTCGCGCCGCCGCCGAAGCGCAAAAATCGCGCAAAAGGCCTATTAAAATCGCCAACAAACTTATCGGGAGGAGACCATCCGCCGCTTTGAAATCGTCACGCCTTTTCCGCGTCGCAAATTTCTGGCGGCAACAGCCGGCGTCGTTGCTGCTTTTACAATTCCCCGTTTAGCGTCGGCGCTCGATTATCCGACGCGGCCGGTGCGTCTGATCGAAGGCTATGGCGCCGGCGGCACGCCCGACCTGGTGTCACGGCTGATCGGCAACTGGCTTTCGCAGCAGCTGGGCCAGCCGTTCGTTGTCGAGAACAGGGATGGCGCCAGCGGCAACATCGCGACCGAAGCGGTCGTCAACGCCGCGCCGGATGGCTATACGCTGCTCACGGTGGCTTCGGCGAACACGATCAATCCGGCGCTCTATCACGATCTCAATTTCAATTTCGTCCGCGATATCGCCCCGGTCGCCGGCTTGTTGCGTGTGCCGCTGGTCCTCTTGGTCAACCCATCGTTCCCGGCCACGACGTTTCCCGAGTTTCTCGCCTACGCCAAGGCGCATCCGGGAACGATCAATATCGCCACGCCCGGCAAGGGCACGCCGATGCATGTCGGCGTCGATCTGTTGAAGATGATGAGCGGCATCGACATTGTCGAGGTGCCCTATCGCGGCCCGGCGCCGGCCTTCGTCGATCTGCTCGCCGGGCAGGTGCAGGCCTTCATCATCACCGTGCCGGCGTCATTCGGCTATGTGAAGGCCGACAAATTGCGGGCGCTGGCGGTGCTTAGCGCGGCACGGCTCGACATCTGGCCGGACACGCCGACGATCGGCGAATTCGTGCCCGGCTATGAAGCGTCGGCCTGGGACGGCATCGGCGCGCCGATCAAGACGCCGAGGGAGATCGTCGACAAGCTCAATACCACCATCAACACCGGCCTTGCCGACCCGGCGTTGAGAGCGCGCATCAAGGATCTCGGCGGCGAACCGATGTCGATGACGTCCGCGGCGTTCGCCAAGTTCATCGCCGACGATGCCGCCAAGTGGGATAGAGTCGTAAAATTCTCCGCCGGCAAGGCGAACTGATCCAGGATGCGTTTGCGGGGCGTTGGTATGAAACTTCCACGCCGACAGTTTTTGCGTCTCGCGGCTGGCGCTGCGACGTTGCCGGCGCTGCCTCGTATCGCGCATGCCGACGCCTATCCGACCCGGCCGGTGCGCATGTTGGTTGGCTCCACGCCCGGCGCCGCGCCCGATGTCGTCGCGCGGCTGTTCGGCCAGTGGCTTTCCGAGCGGCTCGGGCAGCCCTTCGTGGTCGAGAACCGCCCCGCAGGCGGCGGCAATCTGGCGGCCGAGCCGGTCGTGCGCGCGCCGCCGGATGGCTACATGCTGCTGGTGTTCTCGGCGTCGAATGCGATCGACACGACGCTGCTCGATACGCTCAATTTCGACCTTGCGCGCGACATCGCGCCGGTCTCAGGCCTGATCGATCTGCCGATGCTGCTCTTGGTCAACCCGTCATTTCCGGCGAAAACGCTGCCGGAGTTCATCGCCCATGCCAAAGCCAATCCGGGCAAGGTCAATATCGGGACGCCGCCGGTCGGCAGCCCGCAATATGTCAGCGGCGCGCTGCTCGAGATGATGACGGATACCAAACTCGCCGTCATTCCCTATCGCGGCGGCCCGGCGGCGGTGACCGATGCGATCAGCGGGCAGATCCAGGGCGTGATCGGCACCGTGCTGTTGGTCATGGCGCAAGCCAAAGCGGGGACGCTACGCCCCTTGGCCGTCACATCGACGACGCGCTCCGAATTGCTTCCGGACGTGCCGGCGATGGCCGAATTCCTGCCGGGCTATGAAGCCAGCCAATGGATCGGCGTCGGCGCACCGAAAAACACGCCGGCTGCGATCGTCGATAAGCTCAACGCCGAGATCAATGCCGCGCTCGCCGATCCGGCGATGAAGGCCAAGATGACCGCTCTCGGCGGCATGGTGCTGCCCGGCACGGCGAGCGAGTTCGGCAAGTTCGTCGCCGACGAGACCGTGAAGTGGGCTAAGGTCGTAAAATTCTCCGGCGCGAGGGCGAACTGATGAACGTGCACATGAAACTTCCCCGGCGTCGATTTCTGCGTCTGGCAGCCGGCGTCGCCGCGCTCCCGGCGTTGCCACGGAACGCCAGCGCAGAGACCTATCCGACGCGGCCGGTCCATCTGATCGTGCCCGTTCCGGCCGGCGGCACCTTTGACATCGTTGCGCGCCTGGTCGCGCAATCGCTGTCGGAGCGGATCGGTCAGCCGATCGTCATCGAGAACCGTGGCGGCGCCGGCACCAATATCGGCACCGCGACGGTCGCGCATGCGAGCCCGGACGGCTACACGCTGCTGCTCGCCGGCTCCCCGGGCGCGATCAATGCCACGCTCTACGACAATCTCGATTTCAGTTTCGCGCGCGATATTGTGCCGGTCGCCAGCATCGAGCGTGCGCCGCTCATCATGGCGGTCAATCCGGCGTTTCCGGCCAAGACGGTCGCGGAATTCATCGCATACGCCAAGAGCAATCCCGGCAAGATCAACATGGGCTCGGGCGGTGTCGGCTCCACCGGCCATGTGGCCGGCGAGCTGTTCAACCTGATGGCGGGCCTCAAGATCGCCCACGTGCCGTATCGCGGCGAGGCGCCGTCGGTCACCGACCTGCTCGGCGGCCAGATTCAGGTGATGTTCAGCACGCCCGGCTCGGTCATGAACTTCGTCAAGGCCGGCACGTTGCGAGCGCTCGCGGTGACCAGCGCCAAACGCATGGACGTGTTGTCCGATGTTCCGGCGCTTGCTGAAACCTTGCCCGACTACGATGCGGTGTCGTGGGCCGGCATCGGCGCGCCCGCCGGGACGCCCGCCGAGATCGTCGACAAGCTCAACCGGGAAACCAATGTGGCGCTCGCCGATCCTGCGCTCAAAGCGAAGCTTGCGGATTTCGGCGCCATCGTGATGACCGGCTCGCCCGCCGATTTCGGGAGTTTCATCGCCGCCGAAATCGAAAAGTGGGGCAAGGTCGTCAGGTTCGCGAACCTCAAGCCGGAATGAGACTGAGTCCGGCGGCTTTCAGCCGCACGGGTGAGGCCGCGCGCGGCAGGGCGCGGAATTCCTTGGCGCTGGCCATGGCCCATGCGGTTTCGAACCGCCGGTCGCTGGTGCCGGCGATCAATTCGCCCGGCGTCAGGGTCGGATAAAGCTCGGTGAAGCTCTTCACCTCGTTGGGCGAGACGCGGCGCGAAAAATGCGCCGGCGAGAATTGCGTCGGATGGTCGAGGCCGGCGGCGGCGACCAGCTCGGCCAACGCCTCGACGGTGGCGCGTTGGAAATTGAACACGCGCTCACCCTTGTCGGGGACTACCAGCGCGCGCTGACGCACCTTGTCCTGGGTCGAGACGCCCGTCGGGCATTTGTCGGTGTGACAGGACTGCGACTGGATGCAGCCGAGCGCGAACATGAAGCCGCGCGCCGAATTGCACCAATCGGCGCCCAGCGCCATGACGCGGGCGATGTCGAAAGCGCTGATGATCTTGCCGGCGGCGCCGAGCTTGATGCGGTCGCGGGCATTGATGCCGATCAGCGCGTTGTGCACGAAGTTCAATCCTTCGCGCAACGGCATGCCGAGATGATCGGTGAATTCCAGCGGCGCCGCGCCGGTGCCGCCTTCCTTGCCGTCGACGACGATGAAGTCGGGATAGATTTCGGTCTCTAGCATCGCCTTGCACACGGCGAGGAATTCCCACGGATGGCCGATGCAGAGCTTGAAACCTGTTGGCTTGCCGCCGGATAGCTTGCGCATCGTGGCGATGAACTGCATCATTTCGATCGGCGTCGAGAACGCCGAATGGCGCGACGGCGAGATGCAGTCGACGCCCTCCCGCACGCCGCGGGTCGCGGCAATCTCGGCGCTGACCTTGGCGCCGGGCAGCACGCCGCCGTGGCCGGGCTTGGCGCCCTGGCTGAGCTTGAGCTCGACCATTTTGATCTGGCTGCTCTTGGCGTGCTCCGCGAATTTATCGGCGCAGAACGTGCCGTCTGCTTTGCGGCAGCTGAAATAGCCCGAGCCGATTTCCCAGATGATGTCGCCGCCGTTTTCGCGATGATAAGGGCTAAAGCCGCCTTCGCCGGTATCGTGGGCGAAATCGCCTTTCTTGGCGCCGATGTTGAGCGCGCGGATCGCGTTCGGGCTGAGCGCGCCGAAGCTCATCGCTGAAATATTGAAGATCGAAGCCGAATAGGGCTTGCTGCAATCCGGCCCGCCGATGACGACGCGGAACGGCTCCTTGACCACGGGCTTCGGCGCCATCGAATGGTCGAGCCACTCGTAGCCGCTGGAATAGACGTCGTTCTGCGTGCCGAACGGCCGCTTGTCCAAGGCCTTCTTGGCGCGCTGATAGACGAGCGCGCGCTTGTCGCGGGAGAACGGCGTCCCGTCCTTTTCGCTTTCGAGGAAATACTGGCGGATCTCTGGGCGGATCTCTTCCAAGATGAAGCGGATATGCGCCATCAGGGGATAATTGCGCAGCACCGCGTGCCGAGTCTGTATGATGTCGTGGATGCCGATGAGCGCGAGCACAGTAAAGAGAATGAGCGGGATTACGACATAGATCGACGAATAGCCGTCGAGATCGGCAAATAGCAGGATCACGGCAATCGCGACGACCGATGTGAGGACGAAGAACCGTGCCGTCAACGGCAATAGTAAGGCTTGCATGAAACCACCCCCCGGATAGGCAGGAATCACATGCGCGAGGCTGCTCGCTTGCTCGCGCGTCTACGGACGATACGCGGAGAACCTTTACAGTTTTATGAGGGCCGGGAGCGGCAAAGCGGGTGATTGCCGCCTGCGTCATCGCGCACCCCTCCACGTCCTTGAAAAATCCGTGTAATTTCGCTGTGGCGCTGCCGGCGGCCAGGCCGGCGTGTCGCCAAAAGCAAAGCTGAAAAGGGGAGGATTATGCGAATTCCGCGTCGGCAGTTCCTGCATTTGGCGGCCGGTGCCGCCGGTCTCGCCGCGGCGCCCGGCATCTTGCGGGCGGACACCTATCCATCGCGGCCGGTCCGGCTGGTGCTGCCGTTTCCGCCGGGCGGCGTGTTCGACATCGTCGGCCGGCCGTGGGCCGACAAGGTGAGCAAGAGCGGCAAGTTCGGCACGGTCTTCGTTGAAAACCAGCCCGGCGCCGGCGGCTCTGTGGCGGCGGCCTCGGTCGCGCATTCAGCGCCGGACGGCTACACGATCTTCATGGGCAGTTCCTCGATCCATCTCGCCGAAATGGTGCTGCGCGAGCACCCGCTGCTCGATCCGATGAAGGATCTGGTGACGGTCTCAATGGTGGCGATCACCTGCTTCGGCATCACCGTGCATCCGTCGGTGCCGGCGCAGAACCTCAAAGAGCTGATCGACTACGTCAAAGCAAATCCGGGCAAGCTGTCTTACGGCTCCGCCGGCGCCGGCACGCTCAATCATCTCAGCGGCGAATTGCTCAAATCGCTGACCGGTATCACCGACCTGCCGCATGTGCCGTACCGCGGCGCCGGGCCGGCGCTCGCCGATGTGATCGCCGGACAGATTCCGATCGTGATCCCGGCCATGACCAGCCAGGTGCTGGAATTTCATCGCGCCGGCAGGCTGCGCCTCTTGGCTATCACCAATCCCACTCGTCTGCCAATCGCGCCCGAAATTCCGACGGCGGTCGAGACTGTTCCGGGCCTCACCACCCAGCAGGTGCTCGGCTTGTTTGTACCTGCCGGCGTGCCGCAGCCGATCGTCGCACAGATCGCCGCGGCCAATGCGGCGGCGATGGCGGACAAGGCTTACACGCAATCGCTGGTCGACGCCGCGGTCATCCCGGTGCCCGATTGGACGGTGGAGCGGTTCAATCAGTTCATGAAGGAAGACGTCGCGCGCTGGACGCCGCTGGTGAAAGCGATCGGCGTCAAGCTCGATTGAACGCAATGTTGCGATGAGAGCCCCGCGCCGCCGATTTCTGCGTCTGGCCATGGCCGCGGCCGCACTACCGGCCGCCGTGCGTTTCGCGCGCGCCCAGACCTATCCGACGCGGCCGGTGCGACTGCTCATCGGCTTCAACGCCGGCGGCGCGCCCGACGTGGTGGCGCGGCTGTTGTGCCAATGGCTGTCGGAGCGCGTCGGGCAGAATTTTCTGGTCGAGAACCGCCCCGGCGCCGGCGGCAATATCGCGGTGGAAGCCGTCGTGCGCGCGCCGGCTGACGGTTACACGCTGCTTCAGGTCGGCTCGCCGAACTTCATCAACGCTTCGCTCTATAAGGAATTGAAATTCAATTTTCTGCGCGACATCGCGCCGGTCGC
>Ga0209010_1000652_pt1 | contig 10190 bp, 9 predicted proteins | sample BlaSpr_A8_OM1_O3_FD_187985 | JGI IMG/M metagenome (GOLD analysis project Ga0209010, IMG submission 187985) | Forest soil microbial communities from Thunder Bay, Ontario, Canada - Black Spruce, Ontario site 2_A8_OM1_O3 (SPAdes) (version 2) | ecosystem: Environmental > Terrestrial > Soil > Boreal... | reverse complement strand
CGCCGTTATCTCGTGGTGCACGGCGACGTGTTCGACATGGTGGTCAAGCATGCGCGCTGGCTGGCGCTCTTAGGCGATACGGCCTACGACTTCGCCATCCTGGTCAACCGCTATTTCAACGCCGCGCGCCGCCGCCTCGGCTTTCGCTACTGGTCGCTGTCGCAGTGGGCCAAGCACAAGGTCAAGAATGCGGTCAACTACATCGGCGCCTTCGAGCACACGCTGTCCGCCGAAGCGCATCGCCACAAGGTCGACGGCGTGATTTGCGGCCACATTCATCACGCGGTGATGCACGACGATTTCGGCATCCGCTACATGAATTGCGGCGACTGGGTGGAAAGCTGCACGGCGCTGGTCGAGCACGAGGACGGCCGGTTCGAGATCATCAATTGGTCCGATCACGAAGGCGCATCGCGGCCGCTGCCGGATTCGGGCGTCGTGCCATTCGACGACGACGCCGAAATCGCGGCGTGAGCTTTTCCAGGCGCGAAAACTTATTGCAGCAAGCAGGCTTCCGGCCGCTGGCGGTTCGCCAGCGCGGCAATGAGCGGCGCGACCAGTTGCGACATCTTGGTCGCGCCAGCGCCGTTGAAATGCTCCCAGTCCCAGTACAGCGCGGGATCGCGGTCGATGCCGTCAAGGTGCGTCAGCCGGGCGTACAGGACCGAACCATGCGCTTGCGCAAGCCCGCAGTAGAATGCGTCGGCGCGTCGCTTTTGTTCCGCCGGGTAAGCTTGATCGCCCTGAAGGCGCGGCGTCTCCAGAAGCATGAGCCGGAAGTCGTATTGTTCGGCGAGCGAGGCAATATGCTCGAACAGCGCCGTGCGTTCGGCGTCGATGTTGAACGGCAATGGGTGTCCGGTCATCGTCTCGCCGTTGCCGAGAACGAAATTATCGGCGCCGTTATAGTAGCGGCAGAGCAGGTGCATTTCCGGTGGTCCGCAGGCATGGAATTCCGCCTCCGGCCTGGCCGCCGCGCGTTGCGCGCGCCAGCGGTGCCACAGCTTCAGCGGCCGGTCCGGCAGCGACGCGCTTTTGACGAGCCAGGTGACAGCGAAGGCTCGGACGCGTTGTTGCAGCGTCGGACGTGATTGGCGCAGCGGGTCTGACTGATCAGGCTCGGCCGCAATGTGGTCGCGGAAGTCTTCCTTGTGGAACTGTCCATATTCCTTATCAAGGAGCTGCGGGTCCGCTTCGAAAACGACGACGCCCGGACGGTGTTTGTGGCGCAAATACTCCTCGAGCATGAACAGGCTCTGTTCGGCGCTGGCGTTGTCGCGGCCGAAATCGTAAGCCGCGAGACCGGTCAGTTTTTCGACCGCATGCATGTCGAAATTGTGCCGCGTGCGGGAATCGCCGAAGAACACGACGGGGGGATTCCAGCCGCCGTCGTCGTAGATCAGGTCGATCTCCGCCGGATGCCCGCCGTGGTCGTGCAGATATATCGCGCCGGCATAGACGAGACGATCCAGCACCAAGAGAAGACCGACGAATACCAGGAGCTTGACGATTGTCCGACGCATGTCAGAACTGGCAATAATTGAGCGTACGAATGACGTCGGACACGGGAAATACTCTTTCGCGAGGCGCGAGAGCGTAGCCGGCGTATTCCGGACATCTCGCGACGGCCGATATACGCGGCTTTATATTCCGCTAGCAAGATTTGCGCGCGCCCTGGCTACTTCAGACGCGCGCCAGCGCTTTGCGCTCAATGCCCGAAGATCAGCCGCGTCGGATGCTGATCGATATTTTTGATCGCCTTGTTCAGCTCGGCCAAGGTGTGGCGGCCGTCGACGGCGAAGGCCTGGAACTCCTTGAGGCCCGAATTGGAAAATTGCGCAAGGCCGGCCGAGATATCGTTGGTGTTCTTGTCGAGATCATCGGCAAGTCGGCGGATCGAGTCGGCGGCTTGGCCGATCTGGCCGTTGCCGTCGGTGCCGCCGGCGAGGTTTTGCAGGCCCTCCATCACCTTGTTGAGGCGCGCCGAGTTGTCGGCCAGCGTCGAAGTCACGGTCTCGATATTGCGCAGCGACAGATGCAGCGCGCTTTCGTTCGCGGCGACCATGCCGTCGATGCGGGCCAGCACGTCGCGCGCCTGCTGCGTTACGTCGGCGGTGGCGCTGGCATCGGCATAGAGGGTCGGCGGGTTGCCGGCATCGGCGGTGAGCGGTGCCGCGTCAACCGAGCCGCCGGCGAGCGACACCTCGGCAAGTCCGGTGAGGCCTTGGAATTGCAGGCCCACTTTGGTGTCGGCGCGCACCGGAACGGTGCGGCCGAGCGTGATCACCGCCACGACCTTGTGCGGATCGGCGGCATCGAGCGCAAGATCGGCGACCTCGCCGACGCGGATGCCGTTGAACAGCACGGAGGCGCCGGTGCGCAATCCCGACACCGAGCCGTCGAACACGACGCGGTATGTTGCCTGCGCGGTGCTGCGGCCGGTGTTTTGGAACCAGAAGATGAAGCCGAAAGCGCCGACGATGACCGCAAGCGTGAATGCGCCGGTGGCGATGTAATTGGCCTTGGTCTCCATGAAACCCTCTGCACTTAGACTTTTGTTTTGAGCATGATCTTTTCCGAAAACCGGCTTCCACTTTTCGGGATCATGCTCTTAATGGTGGACAAGCCGGCCGCGTTTGCCGCGGAAGTACGATTTCAGCCAGGGATGCTCGGACGCCAGCATGGTTTCGATCGGACCGGTGGCGATGATGCGGCCTTCGGACAGCACCGCGATGCGGTCACAGACCGTATGCAGGCTGTCGAGATCGTGGGTCACCATGAAGACGCTTAAGCCCAGCGTGCGTTGCAAGGTGCGGATCAACGCGTCGAATTCGGCGGCGCCGATCGGGTCGAGGCCCGAGGTCGGCTCGTCTAAGAAAACGATATCGGGATCGAGCGCTAGCGCTCGCGCCAGCGCGACACGCTTGACCATGCCGCCGGACAGCTCCGAGGGAAACTTGCCGCGCACGTCGGCGTTGAGGCCGACCATTTCCAGTTTGGCGAGCGCGATCTCTTCGATCAGGCGCGGCGACAGCTTGAGATATTCGCGGATCGGGAACTGAACGTTTTGCAGCGCCGTGAGCGAGGAGAACAGCGCGCCTTGCTGGAACAGCACGCCCCAGCGCCGCTCGATGGCGCGCCGCTCGTCATCGTTGACGGCCGCGAGGTCGGTGCCGAACACTTCGATGCTGCCGTTGCGCTTGGGCAACAGCCCGATGATGGTGCGCATCATCACCGACTTGCCGGCGCCCGAGCCGCCGACAAAGCCGAGGATTTCGCCTTCGAACACGTCGAGCGACGCGCGGTCGAGGACGATTGCGTCGCCGAAGCCGACGGTGAGATCGCGCACGCTGATCACGGCGGTGTTGCTGGCCATGCGCTACATCCCGATCGCGGCGAAGAACATGGCGAAAAAGCCGTCGAGCACGATGACGAGGAAGATCGATTTGACCACCGACGAGGTGGTTTTCAGCCCGAGCGACGCCGCGCTGCTCTCAACTTCAAAGCCCTCGACGCAAGCGACCAAGCCGATCACTAGCGCCATGAACGGGGCCTTGATCATGCCGACGGCGAACGTCGGCACCGAGATTGCCTCGCGCAACCGCGCATGGAAAATTTCCGGCGTCATGCCGCCATAGAGCCAGCACACCAACTCCGCGCCATAGAGCGCCGCCATCGCGCCGATGAACGTGAGCAGCGGTACCGCGATAACGAGCGCGAGGATGCGCGGCAGCACCAGCACCTCGACCGGGTCAAATCCCATGGTGCGCAGCGCGTCGATCTCCTCGCGCATTTTCATCGCGCCGAGCTCGGCGGTGTAGGCACTGCCGGAGCGGCCAGCGACCATGACGCAGACGATGAGTACGCCGACTTCGCGCAGCACCAAGATGCCGACCATGTCGACGACGTAGACTTCGGCACCGAAAGTGCGGAAATGAAAAATACCCTGTTGGGCGATGATGGCGCCGATCAGGAAGGTGCTCAGCGCCACGATCGGCACCGCGCGCCAGCCGACGCGCTCGAGGTGATGCACCAGCGAGGTGAGCCGCAGCCGCGCCGGATGCGCGATGGTGCCGAGCACCACCATGGTCAGCGCGCCGAGAAGATGCGCCAGCAGCTTAAGCGACGCACCGATCTCGGCGACCGCTCGGCCGATGGAATCGAGCATAGCCAGAATGCTGTTCGCTGCAGCGGCATCTTTGCCGGCGGTTCTATTCACCAGCCGCACCTCGTCCATCAAGCCACGATCGTTGTCGGAGAGACCGATGATACGGGTCGCGGCGCCACGCGCCGTGAAGGCGCGGTTGAGGCGCTCAATGAGCCAGGCGCCGAACGTGTCAAGCCGATCGAGTCTGGCGAGATCGATATCGATGCTGCGCGCCGTCTGGTAACGCCCGGCGGCATCGTCGACGATTTTCTCAAGCTCCGCCGCGCGCTCGGCGATCCAGGCGCCGGTTGCGACCAGACCCACGCCTTTGCCGTCGAATGTCGCGACGAGCGAGGCGGAAGTCCCTTGAGTGGTGCTGCCGGCTGCGGTCATACTCGCTCCCTGCATGGAGCTCTCCGTACGGATCGAGCGCTGGCCTTTGGCCGGCGCCTTCACCATCAGCCGCGGTACCAAGACCGAAGCGGTCGTGGTGGTGGCCGAATTGAGCGATGGGACTCACCGCGGCCGCGGTGAATCCGTCCCCTACGCACGCTACGGCGAAACTCCGGACGGTATTGTGGCGGCGATCGAAGCGATGCGTCCGGCGCTAAGGCGCGGGCTCACCCGCGCCGACCTGCAAAGCGCGATGCCCGCAGGTGCTGCCCGTAATGCACTCGATTGTGCTTACTGGGACGTTAACGCCAAGGCTGCCGCGCGCCCGGTGCATGAATTGGCCGGCCTTGTGGCGCCGCAGCCACGGATCACGGCCTATACGATCTCGCTCGCCGCGCCTGCGGCCATGGCGGAAGCTGCGGAGCGGGCGGCGGGCCGGCCCTTGCTCAAGGTCAAGCTCGGCTCAGGCGACGACGATGGTAGGCGGATAGCGGCGGTGCGCCGCGCGGCGCCGCGGGCCGAGCTCATCGTCGATGCCAACGAGGGCTGGACCGGCGATAATCTCGCGCAAAACCTTGCCGCCTGCGCCGATGCCGGCGTGACGCTGATCGAGCAGCCACTCCCGGAAGGAAAAGACGCGGCGCTCGCGCGCATCAAGCGCGCGATCCCGGTCTGCGCCGACGAGAGCGTGCATGATCGCGCTTCGCTCGACGCGCTCATCGGCAAATACGACGCCGTCAACATCAAGCTCGACAAGACCGGCGGCCTGACCGAGGCCTTGGCACTCGTTGCGGCAGCCGAACAGCGCGGCTTCACCATCATGGTCGGCTGCATGGTGGCGACCTCGCTGGCCATGGCGCCGGCCATGCTGGTCGCGCAGCGGGCGCGGGTGGTCGATCTCGACGGCCCGTTGCTGCTCGCCAAGGATCGCGCCGACGGACTGCGCTACGACGGCAGCCTGGCCTATCCGGCGGGTGCGGCGCTTTGGGGCTAAAGCTGCACGGCCCGTTGGTGTAAGTTCGGTCCGGCGGCCGGAGCTGCTCAAAAAACTTCCGGGAGGATTGTCATGGCGACGAGGCGCAGCGTTCTTTCGGCTATGGCCGGCGCCGCAATCGGATTGCCAAATATTGTGCCGGTTCGCGCCCAGCAAAAATATCCGGACCGGCCGATCAAGATGATCGTGCCGTTTCCGCCGGGCGGCCCGATCGACACCATGGCGCGGATGACGGCGCAGGAATTGACCAGCCGCGTCGGCCAGGTGGTGGTGGAGAATCGTCCAGGCGGCGGCTCGACCATCGGCACCAAGGACGTCGCCGCCGCAGCCCCCGACGGCTACACCCTGATGTTCGGCTCCTCGGGCTCGCTCGCTGTGGCGCCGGCGCTTTATTCGAGCCTCGGCCTCGATCCACGCAAGGCGTTCGATCCCGTTGCGACGGTGGCGCTGTTGCCGCATGTTTTCGTCGTCAACAACGACGTGCCGGCAAAATCGATCGGCGAATTCGTCGCCTATGCCAAGGCCAATCCGGGCAAGATCAACTATGGCGCGGGGCTCGGCACACCGCCGCATCTGCTCTCGACCTTGTTCAAGACCGAGGCGAAGATCGACGTGGTCTACGTGCCCTATACCGGCTCCGCGCAATCGGTGAACGATCTGCTCGGCGGCCAGACCCAATTCACCATCGACGGCCTGGTGACGCTCTATCCGTTGATCGCGGCCGGCAAGCTGCGGCCGCTGGCTATTGCGCGTGGCGAGCGCTGGCCGGCGCTGCCCGACGTGCCGACGCTGGTCGAAAGCGGCTATCCGGATTTTGTCATCGACGCCTGGACCGGCTTGGTGGCGCCGGCCGGCACGCCGCGGCCGATCGTCGATCAGCTCAATGCGGCGGTGAATGACGGCCTGAAGTCGCAAGCGGCGCAGCAAAATCTGGCGAAATTCTCCGCCATCGCCAAGATCGGTACGCCTGAGGATTTCAGGAATTTCCTCGCCGATCAGACCCAGAAATGGAGCTCGATCGTGAAACTCGCCGGTGCCAAGATCGATTGAACCGCAGGCGCCGCCGCCCAGCCTGTGGGTATCTTGAGGGCGTTCCTTGACGGCCGGATTGCGCCGTTTGCGGTTGTGCTGTTGAGTCGGCTTTGCTTGGTAGAACCATGCCCAACGACCCATTGGCGCAGATATTGGCCGGGCTGCCGGATGAGGCAGACTACGATGCCGTGCACGCGGCGCTCATGGCGACGGACCACGGCCGCCGCTTCCTGACCGAATACGCCGACCGCAATCGTCACGCCGACACGACCGCGATCGTGAGTGCCATCGCGCGCATCGAGGCGACGCTGCGCGGCGAAGGTCCGCCGCGCGCCGACTCCGCCGGCGATCTCATGGAGATCGCCGCGGCCATCGATCGTATCCAAGCCGCGCTCGCCGCCGGCACAATCCCGACCTCTGGCGTCTCCGCCGCGATCGAGCGCCTTTTGGATATCGGCTTCATGCTGCACGAACGCCCGGTCGAAGCGACACTGTGCGACGGTCTCGATGCCGCCGTCCGCGAAATTGCCGCGGCCAACATGCGCTCGGAATCGACGGCGGTGGGCGTCCGCGAAGCTGCCGAACTGGTGCGTGCGCTCGCGGGTCGCGTGCGTGAGATGATGGCGCTCTCGAACGCCTTGCATGGCGCCCATCAGGCCACCGGAGAAAATGTTGCTGCGACGTCCGGCGCCGGGTTTTTCGAGCTGGCGACAAACGACAGCGAGACTTTCGCGGCAGCGGTCGCGGAACTTGCGGCGTCATTGCCGGCGTTTACCGACGCGCCAAGCGCGTCTGTCGAGGCGGCGCCGGAGCCGACATCGGCACCGGAGCCGATGGCGGAGCCGGAAAGCGGGGAGGGCGCGCCAGCGCCGGCAGCGGAGATCGCGCCGAGCGATGATGTCTTGTCGCCCGCAGCCGAGGCGCAACAGACAGCGACTGAAACCGGGGACCTAGACAATGACGCGGCGCCGCCGCAAATTGCATCGACCCAAATTGCATCGACCCAAATTGCATCGACCCAAATTGCATCGACCGACGTATCGCTGAGCGAAGCGGTCTTGAATCAGGCTTCAGACGATTTCTTTTCAAGCCCAAATTTTCCGATCGAAGCGCCGGTACGCGATGAGGCTGCAAGCGCGCAAGTATTGAGCGAGGTGTCGCCAGCCGAGACCGTGCTGCCGGCGCAGAATTTTTCGACCGAGCCCGTGCCAAGTCCTCAACCAAGTCCGCAAGAAGATCCCGCCGACCTGTTCGAGCCGGCGCCGGTTGCAACTTCGCCCGTCGAAGCGGCAGCCCCGGCCACCACGGATGCTCCCATGCCGGCAGAGCCGCCCGCGGAACCGCCGCGCGCCGTGCCGCCGCCACCGGCGCGGGCAATTCCGCGCCCGCCGGGCAGCGATCCACTCGCCGCGGTGCGCGACTTGAGCGAGGAAGAACTGATCGCGCTGTTCAGCTAGCCTCGCGCGCAGTCAAAAATTACGTTGTGTCGGCATTGTTAACTTTTTATTAACCAAACGCGTCCTCAATATGATGATTCGGTGAACGGCACGGAAGTTGCTTTCCTGAAACGAGGTGAAGCGGATCAACAACGACGCTGCGTGTGCTTGCTCTCTCAAGGTCTGCGGGGACTTTTCGTTAGTGGTCCGCTCAAAATGATCTTTTGGAGGCCACGATGCACACACTTACGGGTCGGTTTCTGGCTGCAGTAGCGTTGTGCGCGCTTGTGTTCGTTCCGAAGAACCTGGCCGCAAATGACGACGGCCGCTACGCCAATTCGCCGCTGAAGGCCTGGTTCGACAAGCTCGCCAGCGGCAAGGGGCTTTGTTGCTCGTTCGCCGACGGCGTCAGCGTCGAGGACGTCGATTGGGACACCCAGGGCTCAAGCTATCGAGTGCGCGTCAACGGCCAATGGATCGTCGTGCCCGATGCGGCGGTCGTGACCGAGCCTAACAAGTTCGGGCCGGCGGTGGTGTGGCCGTATCAGGACAATAATGGCGTGACCCAAATCCGTTGCTTCATACCGGGCTCGGGCGCGTAGGGTTGCTCAATCAACAAGCAGGAGAACGATTCTGATTTGCGCAGAATCGGCTCAAGCTTCGATTTTGCCTGAAAGTCGCCGCAAAGCGATCGCTCACGCCACCAGCTGTGAGAACAGTTCCGGGTCGACGTTGCCGCCGGACAGAACGGCGACGGCGACTTTGTTGCGCACGTCGATCTTGCCGGTCATCAGGGCTGCGAGCGCCACCGCGCCGCCCGGTTCGACCACGAGCTTCAATTCGGCAAAGGCAAAAGCAACGGCGGCGGCGACTTCCTGGTCGCTCGCCACGACGCCGGCGTCGACCAGCGCGCGATTGATCGCGAATGTCAGCTTGCCGGGCGTGCGCGCCATCAGCGCGTCGCAAATGGTGCCGGTCAAAGCGGCATTCTGCTCGCGCTGGCCGCTGCGAAACGAGCGGGCATGGTCGTCAAAATCTTGCGGCTCGGCGGTGTAGACCGCTGCCTTCGGCACGCGCGCCTTGACCGCGAGAGCAATTCCCGCGGTCAGCCCGCCGCCGGAAGCGGTGACCACGACGACATCGGGGGTGAGGCCGAGCGCGCCCAAATCTTCGACGATCTCGCGGCCGGCGGTGCCCTGGCCGGCGATGATCAAGGCGTCGTCGTAAGGCGGCACCAGAACGGCGCCGCGGCGCGTGGCAATGTCCGCGGCAATGGCTTCGCGGTCGTCGCGCGCGCGATCATAGAGCACGACCTCGGCGCCGAGCGCCGCCGTGCGCTCGCGTTTCGCCCGCGGCGCGTCGTGCGGCATGACGATCACGCAGGGCATGCCGAGAAGCCGCGCCGCCGCGGCGACGCCTTGGGCGTGATTGCCGGAAGAGAACGCTACGACGCCGCCCGAGCGCTGTTCCGGCGGGATCGCCGCGAGCTTGTTATAGGCGCCGCGGAATTTGAACGAGCCGGTGCGCTGCAGCGTCTCCGCCTTGAGAAACACCCGCCCGCCGGTCAGGGCGTCGAGCGCGGCCGAGGTCAAAAGCGGCGTGTGCAAGGCGACGCCGGCAAGCCTGAGGGCTGCGTCATCGACGTCGGCCGCGGTAGGCAGGGATACGGTCGCGTCCATAAGACCAACCGTAACGCCGCGATTGCGTCGCGAGCAAGGGCGTCGGCGAAATTCGGGCCACGCGGGGTGGCCTGCGCGCAGCTATGCCCAGGCTGCCCGTTATTGATCGAACCGCCCGGCGGCGTGCGCCAGCATGGTGTAGACCTTGCCGGTGTCCGACGTCAGGTAGTTGCGCACCATGGCGGGCCCGCGGTCGCCGCGCGAGGCGTCGTCGAGCAGCCGCTCGAACTCGTGGATATAGTGCTCCACGGTCTGCCGGAACTCCGGATCGGTGCGATATTTGTTGCGGATTTCGTCGAACGCCTTCTGGCCTTGCAGCGTGTAGAGGCGGCGCGTGAAGATGCCGCGTTCGCCGCGCCGATAGCGCTCCCACAATTCGGCGGCCGCTTCGTGGTCGATCATGCGCGCGATATCGACCGAGAGCGTGTCGAGCGAGTCGACCGCATCGCGGGTGGTGCGCTCCTCGCTCCGCACCGGCTCCCGTGCCGGCTGAGGGCTCGCGGCCGGCG
>Ga0209010_1000650_pt1 | contig 10204 bp, 8 predicted proteins | sample BlaSpr_A8_OM1_O3_FD_187985 | JGI IMG/M metagenome (GOLD analysis project Ga0209010, IMG submission 187985) | Forest soil microbial communities from Thunder Bay, Ontario, Canada - Black Spruce, Ontario site 2_A8_OM1_O3 (SPAdes) (version 2) | ecosystem: Environmental > Terrestrial > Soil > Boreal... | reverse complement strand
AGTTCGAAACATGCATCCGGCCAATCCATGCTACTCAATCACGCGGAGTTGCCGCAATAAATCCTCGGTGATAAATAGATCGACGCGAAGATTCTCGAAGGACGTTAGCGTCTGCGGTTGGCTTCACGGCGAGCTTTCTTCCAGCATTCGAAGTCCTGAAGAATGGCTTTTTCCGAGACGCGCTTTTTCTTGAGCTGTCTATATATTTCTATGGATAGTGAACAGTTCCCCACGGTGCTGATTCTCATGTGGTCACCTCAGTGACCATTCTATCGAACGATCAAATATAACCAAGCCGCACGCGGCGACCGTAGTAGGCGATGGCGACCAGCAGGATCGAAGCCACGGCAAAGATGCCCGGGGTGCCTGATGTCGAGGATGTGCCCATGAAGTCGATGCCGGGGATTTGGTGCGCGGGGCCGATGTACCACCAGACGGTGTAGATGGCTTCGAACATTTTGCTGCTGCCGCTCCAAATGCCGCAGGCCAGGGCGAAGTTGGGGATGAAGCAGGCTCCGGCGAACCAGGCGGCGAAGCCGTGCCAGTCGTTGGCGAGCAGCAGACGAATGGCAAGGCCGCCTCCGGTCAATATGGTGACGGCCACGCCCGCAGCCCACAGTGCGGGAAGCTGCCGGCCAAGGCTGCGTTCGCAAGAAAAGAGTAGCGGCTGGGTGTTAAAGCGGGCTTCGCGGCAACCCATCTGCGACCAGATGAGGATTGGCCAAATCCACGCGGCGAGTAGAACTCCGCTGCGCGATGCGGAAAGTGGCGAGACGAGACAGGCGATCAAGAGTCCGGCAGCAACGATGTACCACCACCAGCGCTGGCCCTGGAGCATCAGGCGCAGTTCGGCGACGACCAGGCGCAGGAAGGGATTGGCGTTGGGGCGTTGCGTATTTCCCCGACGCTGCAACGGCGACAAGTGAGTGGGGAAACGTTCGGCCTTCGGCAGCAACACAGTTCGATCTTCCGTTGCTGGCGTCTCGGCTGACGATGGTTTTTGCTTGCGGCGGATTGCCCACTCCCGCGCGGGATCGAAGCGGTGGAACGGGAACGACGCCAGCCACGCTACAAAAGCCGCCGCCAGGAGCCAGAACAGGCGGCTTTCCAGCATCAACGGAGTCCAGTGAATGCCTGTCCACACAAAGCGTCTCATCGGCGGTTTTTCGCCGATGTTGAGCGAAGAGCCGCCTTTGTACGTGGGATCGATCTTGCGCACGGCGGTCTGCATGTTATCCATTTCGGCGACGATGCCGGTGAAATCCCGGAAGTGTTGAAACGCGGTTCTAGTGCCGCCGTTATTCAGAGAGTCGATACCTCCGGCTGCAAGCAGAAAGATCCAGAAGAAAAAGAAAACAATGTTGCCCACGCCGCCGCGCAGCACTGGCAAAGTTTCAAACAGAACCGCGAGCGCGGCTACAAATGCCATGGCGGGCAAGGCAAAGAGAATCAGCGGCGCCAGCAGCGGCCAAAGATGCAGATGAGGGTCTTCGCCGCGCAACAACTGCATCAGCAACGCGGCTGCGCCCATGACCAACACCATTGACGCCAGCACGGCGAAGTTGCTGATGCTTTTGGCGAAGGTGTAAAAGCGCTTTGTCATCGGGGTAGTGGCGAGTACGCGGCCGACGCGGGTCTGCTCGTCGCGCTGAATGGAATTCTTGACCACGTAGAAGCCGATGAGGCTGAGAAAAGCGCTGCATACGATGCCCATCAGGCCACCGAGCCAGGCCGAGTTGTAAATTCCGCGATAGTCGTCGAGGCGGAGAACGATTTTTTCCGCGAACGCCGCGTACCCCACATAGACGGCTACAGCGAGTGTGAGCAGAAAGCTGTAGCGGCGCACGCGTTCGAGGAAGTCGGCGCGGACCATGTGATAGAGCACGCGAGGCGCGTTCCGGATGCGAGCCGTCATCCGGCAACTCCCACTCGCGTGATATCAGATCTCGTAACATCTCTCGCAACGCCGGTGCGATGCTGTGAAAGGCAATAAAGATAGGCGTCTTCGAGATTGGGAGCGACGGGCTGTGCGCCGTTGGGCGGAGCCTCGCCGAGGACACGGGCGTGAATGCCGTCGCTGCGGCGGCTGGTGTTGCTGATCAGGTGTTGATGGCGCGCGGCGTTGAAATCGGCGCTGGGAATAACCCACTCCCAGACCTTGCCTTCGACTTTGCGCAGCAGGTCTTCGGGCGCGGCGTGCGCGACCATCGAACCTTGCGAGATGAGCGCAATGTCGGTGGCCGTGGCTTCGACGTCGGAGACGATGTGAGTGGAAAGAATCACGATGCGCTCGCCGGAGAGTTCAGAGAGCAGATTGCGGAAGCGGACGCGCTCTTCGGGATCGAGGCCGGCGGTGGGTTCGTCGACGATCAGCAGTTGCGGGTCGCTGAGCAAAGCCTGCGCGATGCCCACGCGCTGCTTCATGCCTCCGGAATAGCCACCCAGCGGGCGTTTGCGTACATCGGTGAGGTTCACCAGATTGAGCAGTTCATCGATTCTTTGCTTGGATGACTTCGCGTCCAGGCCTTTGACCGCGGCCAAATATTCAAGAAACTCGACAGCGCTGAGGTTGGGGTAGACGCCGAAATCCTGAGGCAGGTAGCCGAGCGTGGCGCGGAGTGCGTCGGGGTTCGCGGCGAGGTCGGCGCCGTTCCAGGTGACGCGGCCTTCGGTGGCACGCGTGATGGTGGCGAGGATGCTCATCAGCGTTGTCTTGCCTGCGCCGTTGGGGCCAAGCAGGCCGAGCACGCCGGGGCCGAGTTGCAGGCTGAAGTCGCGCAGGGCCAGGGTTTGCTTGCCGTAGCGTTTGCTGACGTGGTCGATGACGAGATTCAGAAGTCCTCCGCGAATGCAAGAGTAGTCGAGGGAACGGGGGACGGGGAGGAAAAGTTCCAATTCTTATTGCTTGCGGGACTCTTTGTAGGGTTCGACAAAAATCTTTACCACAGAGGTTCACAGGGGGGATCACTGAGGAACACAGGGTAAGGCTTTTCAGGAGAACCTTGAAAGACTGAATGGGGCGATGTCGAGGTCGGGTTCTGCGCCTGTGATCACGTCTGCCATGATTTTTGCGGTGATGGGGGCGAGGAGGATGCCGTCGCGGAAGTGGCCGGTAGCGACGAAGTAGCCGGGGGTGGGAGTTGCGCCGAGGATGGGCAAGGCGTCTGGCGTACCGGGACGCAGGCCGGCCCAGTCTCCGAGAATTCTTGCGTCGCGAAGTTGTGGGACGAGTTCGAGCGCGGCTTTGTGCAGGCGCAGAATTGTGGCGGGGTCGGTGCGCTTGTCGAATCCGGCTTCTTCCACCGTGGCGCCGACAAGCAGGCGGCCATCGCTCCGCGGAATGAGATAGACGTTCGGCGTGCGGATGACATGCTTGAGCAAATCGCGCGGATGCATGGCGAGGCACAGCATTTGTCCTTTGACGGGGCGCGTGGGGATGCGATGCGGGCCGATTTGCCCGGACCAGGCACCGGCGCAGTTGACTACTTTTTCCGCGAGGAATGATGTTTTCGTTGTGGTTACGCCTGTAATCTGGCTGTCGGAGAGATTGATTGCCGTGACTGCGTCGCCGGAGGAGAAATCGACTCCTCGATTCTTAGCCGCATGCCATGCGGCTTGGGTTAGGGCGCGGGGATCGACGCTGCGTTCTTTGAGGTAGAAGGCGGGATTGTCGGTGGGCGCGAGAGTTGGTTCCGGGTGTGCAAGTGATATGGGAAGGGCATGATCGGAGAGGAAGGTCGGGTCCAGGTGAGAATGCTCCGAGGGAAAAAAAATTGTGCCTTGATCGCGCAAGTCAACTTTCATGCCCGATCCCAGTTCCAACTCGTGCGCGAACTCAGGATACATTCTCGCGCTTGCCGTCGCCAATTCTTGCAACGCTGCGGGAGTCTCGATCAGGCAATCGACCAGCATGCCTCCGGCGGCATGGGAGGCTTCGCGGCCGGGCTCACCGCGTTCCACGACGAGTACACTGACGCCTTTTTTTCGCAGGGCGAGGGAGATAGATAACCCGATGATTCCGCCGCCGATGATGATTACGTCCCAGGTTTTCACTGTCGCATTGTAAAAGACGCTCGTTACTTTCGTTACGCATACCGAATAGTCATGGTTACTCGTTTGCGCTGCTTTGACTTCTATAATCCGGTCAAGCCACTAGAGATGAGAACTCGCGCGGACTTGTTGCGCAGTCTATTTGTGGCTTCTTCCGTAATGACAAAATCATCGATGGCGAAATCAAAGACAGCTTCGATTCGCGAAGGAGTCGCCTCGCCCTGGATCTATAGTCCATGGCTCGATCTGATGGTCGGCTGCGGAGCGTGGTCTGCGCCGCTCCTGCTGCTTTCTTATTTTGCTTTGGGTACGAGCGCGCGAACCTGGGCCGTCGCGTTCTATGCGCTGGCGTTCGTTTTCAATTATCCGCACTACATGGCGACTATTTACCGCGCCTACCATCGTGCCGAAGACTTCCGCAAATATCGTGTCTTTACGGTTCACATCACGGCACTATTGGTGTTGACGGTGCTGTTGTCGCACGTGTGGCCGCGGATTCTGCCGTGGGTTTTCACGATTTACCTGACCTGGAGCCCATGGCATTACAGCGGACAGAATTACGGCCTGTTCATGATGTTCGCGCGGCGCGCGGGAGCGCAACCGGAGAAGGCCGAGCAGCGCGCTTTGTATGGTGCGTTTGTGGTTTCGTATCTCGTATTGTTTCTGGGATTTCATACCGGGCCGTCGTCCGACCCGCTGTTTTTGTCGCTGGGAATTCCGGCGGCGGTGAGCCGCTGGGAGCAGGCGCTGCTGTTACTGGCATTCGTTGTGCTTTCGGTTTTCGGGCTATCGCGTTTGGCGCGGGTGACGGGATGGCGAAAACTGGTTCCGTCGCTGACTTTATTTTCTACGCAGTGTTTGTGGTTCCTGCTGCCGGCGGGCATCTCGCTGATTCGTGGCATCGAGATTCCGCAGAGCCGGTACAGCACGGGCGTGCTGGCGATCATGCACTCGGCGCAATATCTCTGGATTACGAGTTACTATGCGCGCCGCGAAGCTTCTAACGAGCAAATCCCGGGTGAGGGCGTGCGCAACTGGCGTCCGCTGGCGTATTTTGCGGTGCTGGTCGCGGGCGGCATCGCGCTGTTCGTGCCGGGGCCGTGGCTGGCGAGCCGCGTGTTCCATCACGATTTCACTAACAGCTTTCTGATCTTCACCGCGCTGGTAAACATTCATCACTTCATTCTCGATGGCGCGATCTGGAAGTTGCGCGATGGCCGGATTGCGGCACTGTTGCTGAATTCGCGCGAGCGAATCTCTGACGCGGCTGCGGGCGCAAGCAGTGGAATGGCCGCGGCTTGGCAATGGCTAGTGGGAAGCGCGAGCGGCGCGCGGGCGTTGCGCGTCGGAGTCGCCTTGATGCTGCTGGCGTGGGGAAGCGTCGATCAGCTTCGGTATTATCTCGCGCTGCGCTCGGACAACCTTCAAGACTTGCAGCGGGCGGCGCGGTTGGATTCGGTGGACAGCCGTTTGCAAATGCGGTTGGCGCAACGGGAACTCGCGGCGGGGCAGGCCGGCCCTGCTGAAGCTGCGTGGAAAAAAGCTATCGAATCCAATCCCGCGGATCCAGCGCCGCGGCAAGGGCTGCTGCAATTTCTGATCGACCGGAGCCGCTTCGATGAGGCGTACGAACTGACGGAAGCGTCGTTGAAGTATTCTCCGAAGGATGCGAATTTGCTGGTGGATCGCGGGCTTCTGGCTCTGCGCAAGGGACACGCGAGCGAGGCGATCGCCAGTTGGGAGCAGGCGTTGGTGGTTGACCCGGCGCATGCCCTGGCGCATTTTTATCTGGCCGATGAACTCGATCATGAAGGCCAAGCAAAGCTTGCGGCCTCGCACTACAACTCTTTTTTGCAACAGATTGCCCGACAGCCGCGGCAGCAGCGTCCGGCTCCGGATAAGGTCATCGCCATCGTGATCCGCATGGCGGATTGCCAGGTGCGTGCCTCGGAGAAATCTGAAGCGATTCAGTCGTATCGGCTGGCGGAAAGCTTGGCGGCGCAGACGCAACAGGAAAAATTGGAGAGCGTGGCGGATGTCAACGAAGCCGCTTTGCAGGCGCAGCAAGGCGACTTGGCCGACGCGCTGCGGCTCTACCAGGAAGCTTTGCGGTTGGATGAAAAGACTGCCGACCGCGCTGGCGGTGCGCAGGATTGGCTGGCCTATGGACACTTTCTCGATGCCGAAGGATTTCCGCCGCGCTTTGCCTACGCTTGTTTCGTGAAGGCCGAGGATTTGGCGGGTCCGGGTTCCGGAGATGTGTCACAGACGGCAACGAGCGCGGCGAAGGCGCTGGAAAGCAAGAACCTGAGCGATCTCGCCGCTTTACGTCGAAACCCGCAGCCAGTCTTGCGGGCCGCGCTGGAATTGCGCCCCTGAGGAGTTCCTGATGTGGCTTAAGGTTTCCGCAGGAACTGGGGCCAGAGTCAGGCGTACATCCCATGCTGATGGTCGCCGCATCCCACGAGCTAATTGACAGGGTTTTTCTTCTGCTGAACAATTCTTCTGATAAAGAATCGCTCTAACCTTACAATCGTATTTGTCGAGCCTAAAAGGAGAAAGCAATGCCGGAAGAAGGCGAACACGTAATCGTGGAGCAGGAATCGAACGCGGGGAAATGGCTGCTGGCAGGGCTGGCGGTGATCGTGGTGGCGGCGTCGGGTTACGCGCATTATGCCGAGCATACGCAGATCGACAAGCTTAACAGCGACCTGAGCACGAGCAAGACGCAACTGGCCGAGTTGCAGAACCGCATGCAGACGGCGGAAGCGTCGGAAGAGACGATTGCCCATCAGGTGGGTATCACGAAAAAGGAACTAGCGCAGCGCGCGGCGGAATTGCAGGCACAGCAGCGGGCAGCAGAGGCGCGCCTGGAGAATGAGCAGAAACAAGAGAGCAGCCAGATCACAGCCGTCAACGGCGAAGTTGCGGGAGTGAAGACGGACGTGGGTGGAGTGAAGACCGATGTGGCTTCGACCAAGGCGGACCTGGAGGCTACCAAGAGCAAGCTGCAAAGCACGATCGGCGATTTGGGAGTGCAGAGCGGGCTGATTGCGCACACGGCGGGCGATCTGGAAACGCTGAAGCACAAGGGCGACCGCAATTATTTTGAGTTCACGCTGATGAAGGGCGCGAAGCCGCAGCCTATTTCCACCGTGAGCTTGCAGTTAAAGAAGGCCGATTCGAAGCACGGCAAGTTCACCATGGCCGTGACCGCGGACGACAAAACCATCGAAAAGAAAGACCGCAACGCGGCCGAACCGATTCAGTTTTATTCGGGGCGCGATCATCTGCTGTTTGAGCTGGTGGTGTGGAACGTGGACAAGAACAAAGTCACGGGCTATTTGAGCACGCCCAAAAACGCGCCCGTACCGGTGAGCGCGAATTGAACGGAGTGCTCTTTCCCGCGGGGCACGTGCTATTGCAGATTGTGCTGCGTACCGGCGTGATTTATGTGGTGGTGCTGGTCGGCGTGCGGTTGAGCGGCAAGCGGGAAGTGGGGCAGATGACGCCCTTCGATTTGACGCTGCTCCTTCTTCTTTCAAATTCAGTGCAGAATGCGATGACCGGGCCGGACACGTCGCTGCTGGGCGGCGTGATTGCGGCGGCGACTTTGCTGGTGCTGAATTATTTTGTGGCGTACGGCTCAGGGACCAATCGGCAGTTCCGGCGATTTATTCAGGGACAACCCAGTTTGCTGGTGCATGATGGCAAGGTCATCGATTCGCACATGGCGCGCGAACGCGTCAGCATGGACGAGTTGCAGCGTGCCTTGCGCGAACATGGTATCGCCACGTGCCATGATGTGGCGCTGGCCGTGCTGGAAGTGGATGGATCGATCAGCTGTTTGAAATACGACGAGATCAAGCCGGATGCCAACACGCATCTGGTGCGGCGGAAGGGCATTCAGCGGAAGCAGTAGGGCTGCCAACCCAGATCCCTCGCTTCGCTCGGGATGACAATTCTTTCTAGGATTCCTCGCTGTTCGCTGCTGGCTCTGTTTTTCTCGATTCTGTTCCTACTCGACTCTTTCCTTGCTCGCGCTTTATCTACTTCGTTAGAACAATCGGCACGGTTTCATCGTAGGGCTGGACGCTTACGCTGACGGTCTGGCGTTTGTAAAACGCGTCCAGCGTGATGGGGAAGACGACGATTGCGGTTCGGGTGAGGTTGTCGCCCGGTTGCAACTTGGTTTCCGGAATGAGCGCTGGCTGCGCGCCGTCTTTTAGCGTGGGGAAAGCTTGAAAGTAGCGGTCGAAATCGACGGCGGAGACGGCCTCGACCGAGAATTCTCCTGCGTCGGTTTTCAGCGTGCCGTGAATGTCGTGGACGTAGAGCGGCTTCTCGCCATTCTTCAGAGTGTAAGTCAGGGCGACCATGGTGGAAGCGTCTCCGGGCAGGGAGACGGCGACGACGTGATCGAGAGTTCCTGAGCCTTGCGGCTTGGCGCGGCGCAGAAAAGAAGCGACCAAAACGACCACTGCAACGGCGGCAATGGTAATCAGCAAGATTTTTGCCGGAGGCAAGTTGCGTTTGGCCGTGCCGAATTCCTCGGCAATGTTGATGGTGGGGCCTTTTGGCGTGGGCGGAGGTGCGGTTGTTGGCTTTGGCGGTGGAGTTGGAATTGGATCAGGCATTGTTTCCTCTGCGTGCCGATTCTACGCTCACCAGCCGTGCTTCATGGCTGCCGCGAATTCTTTGACCGGGCGGGTATTTAGCACGTCATCTTTTGTGAGCCATGCCCGGCGCGCTTGCAGGATGCCGTAACGAATTTTTTCCATGTGCGAAGTGTGATGGGCGTCGGTGTTGATGACTATTTTTACTCCGTGTTGTTTCGCCTGGCGCAGATTGATGTCGTTGAGATCGAGGCGGTCAGGATAGGAATTCAGCTCCATGGCGACTTTATTCTTCGCAGCGGCAGAGAGCACGGCGTGCATATCGAACTGGTAAGCGTCGCGGCGAAGCTGGATGCGGCCGGTGGGATGGCCGATGACGGACGTGTTGGGATTCTCGATGGCCTTGAGCAGCCGCTCCGTCATCTTCGCCGGCTCCTGATTGAACACTGAGTGCACGCTGGCGATGACGATATCCAGCTGCGTCAAAACGTCGTCGGAGAGATCGAGATCGCCGTCGGCGAGAATATCGACTTCGATCCCGGCAAAAATCTTGATACCCGGAATGCGCTGATTGGTTTCGCGAATCCGCTGAATGTGAGTGAGGGCGCGCTGGTCGTCGAGGCCGTTGGCGAATGCCAGATTCTTGGAATGGTCGGTGATGGCCATGTATTTGTAACCATGCGCCTGCGCGGCTTCGGCCATTTCTTCGATGGTGTTGCGGCCGTCGGTTTCGACGGTGTGCATGTGAACGTCGCCTTGAAGATCCTGCTGCGTGATGAGGTTCGGCAGGGTGTGATTTTGCGCGGCGTCGATTTCGCCAAGATTTTCACGCATCTCCGGCGGAATGTAGTCGAGATTGAGCTTGGCGTAGATTTCTTCTTCGGTCTTTCCCGCCACTGGCTGCTCGGTGTCGAGCGTGGCCAGGCTGTATTCATTGAGCGTGTAACCCATCTTGAGCGCGCGCTGCCGCAGGGCGACGTTGTGCGCCTTCGATCCGGTGAAATATTGCATGGCTGCGCCGAAAGAATCGGGTGGCAACAAGCGCACATCCACTTGCAGGTCGCTGCGCAGGCGGAAGCTGATTTTGTTGTCGCCGCTCGCGATCACGTCCATCAGCGGCGGATATTGCGCAACGTGGGCGATGGCTTTGGCGCGTCCTTCTTCAGTGACGCAGGCTGGGCCGGTCACGAGAATATCGAGGTCGCCAACGGTTTCGCGACCGCGGCGCAGTGATCCGGCGGGCGTGATTTTGTCGAAGCCAGGAAACTTGTTCAGATATTCGGTGAGTTTGGCCGCTTCAGTCTCGGCCGCATCTATCAGGAAACGTCCCGCGATGCGGCGATAATCTTCGATAGCTTTGAGCAGCTTCTGCTCGTGCTTTTCGCCCATGCGCGGCAGCTCGCGAATTTTGCCCTCGCGAGCCAGTTTTTCCACTCCATCGACGTCACAGACGTGGTGAGCGCTCCATATTAGGGCAATGGTCTTCGGGCCGAGGCCCTGAATCTTGAGCAGCTGCAACATTGAGGGGTGATACTTTT
>Ga0209010_1000649_pt1 | contig 10212 bp, 9 predicted proteins | sample BlaSpr_A8_OM1_O3_FD_187985 | JGI IMG/M metagenome (GOLD analysis project Ga0209010, IMG submission 187985) | Forest soil microbial communities from Thunder Bay, Ontario, Canada - Black Spruce, Ontario site 2_A8_OM1_O3 (SPAdes) (version 2) | ecosystem: Environmental > Terrestrial > Soil > Boreal... | reverse complement strand
CCAGGGCTTTTTCAAAGCCGAAGGCCTCGACGGCAGTCTTTTAGAGCTCGATCCGCGGTCGCAGGTCACCGGCGTTATTTCCGGCAATCTCGACTGCGCGCCGATTCCGTCCGGCGGCGCGCAAGCGGCGCTGAGCGGCGCCAAGATCATGTATATCGTCGGCGAATCGCTCAAATCGCAGTGGACCATCACCACGCGCCAGGAGATCAACAAGCCGGAGGACCTTAAAGGCAAGGTGCTCGGCTATGGCCGCCAGGGCGGCGCCGATTACGACGAGGCGCAGGCGGTGCTGCACCGTTTCTTCCACATGGACGTCGGCAAGGACTACAAGGTCATTTCATTTCAGGGCGAGCCGGAGCGCATCGCCGCCATGTCCAACAACGATATCCAGGGCGCCTCGCTGTCGATCCCGCATGCCGCCGTCGCCGAACAAGCGGGCTTGAAAGTGCTGCTGCGTACCGGCGACTACATTCCGCGCGCCGGCGGCACCATCTGGTGCTCGGCCGACTTCGTGCAAAAGAATCCCGAGACCGTGAAGAAGATCGTGCGCGCCATCGCCAAAGCGGTGATGTATTTCCGCACCAACAAGGAAGGTTCCATCGCAGCGCTACGGCATCACGTCGGCAGCATCCAGACCGACGAGGAAGCCGGCCTGATCTGGGATCAGCTGCACAACACTTTTGGCGCCGAGGTGCCGAAGGATCTGTTCCGCGAAATCTTCGAATCGCGCCGGCTGACCATGATCGCGGCGCGGCAATGGCCGGAAGACAAGCCGCTGCCCGATCCCGAGGGCTTTTTGGCCCGCGACCTGCTCGACCCGACGCTCAAGGAAATGGGCTACATTCCGACCAATATCGAGGCGCCGGCGAAGGGCAATTGAACGCTTACGTTCGTTGCCATGTGGCCAAGCTCGCTGGCGCCGTCGGCATCGTCATTTCTCCATCCACACCCGGCTTAAACCCACCCGGAAGTCGCGGCCAGTCGATCATGGCGCGAAAAATGCATGGTATTGCCGCGTCATAACGATCCGCAGCGAAACCTTTTCGCCGCCTGGTTCTTACCAAACGACAGGGTTTGGCCGGCAATGGACCGACGAGGATAGCGATGAAGATTCACGCGGGTTACCGGATCTCCTACGATTGCCCGCAGCCGACACCCATGATCATGCAGTTGAGTGTTCATCCGTCCAGGATCGCGGATTTGCTGACCTGGGATCGCCTGCAGCTTGATCCTGTCATTCCTGCCAATACCTATCACGACGTTTTCGGCAATTTCTGCCATGTCATCCATGCCCCCGCGGGCCGCGTGATCATGACCGCGGACTTCCTGGTGCGAGACGACGGCAAGCCGGACGCGACGGAGCCGAACGCGGAGCAGCATGCGCTCGCGGACCTGCCGGTGGACACCCTCGTCTTCCTCCTCGGCAGCCGATATTGCGAGACCGATCGCTTCATCGATATCGCGTGGTCGAAGTTCGGCAATATTCGCAGAGGTTGGTCCCTGGTTCAGACGATCTGCGACTACGTCCACGATCGCATCAAGTTCAGCTATGAGCACGCAAGTCCGACCAAAACGGCATGGGATGCCCATACCGAAAGGTGGGGCGTGTGCCGGGATTTCGCCCATCTCGCGGTCACGCTGTGCCGCTGCATGAACATTCCGGCGCGCTACTGTACCGGCTATCTCGGCGACATCGGCGTGCCGCCAGATCCGGCACCGATGGATTTCAGCGCATGGTTTGAAGCCTATCTCGGCGGCCGCTGGTACACGTTCGATGCGCGCCACAATACGCCGCGTATTGGCCGCATCCTGATGGCACGCGGGCGCGATGCCACCGACGTTGCGATCGTAACCTCTTTCGGCCCATGCACGCTCGCCGGATTCGAGGTCATTACCGACGAGGTTACGGCGTCCGCAAGTCCTGCTTAGCGGATTTCCGACATCGGAATGCCTCGCAGGCGCCTGGGCTATGCCGCGGTTACGGCGTGAGGAAAATTATCGAGCCCACAACGATCAACCGGCGTTGCTGTGCTGCGGCCGCCAGCGGGTCAGGCGATCTTCCAGCACCTTGACCAGCCCGGTCATGATCAATGACAGCGCCGCAAATACGATCAGGCCGGCGAACACGATGTCGACCTTGAACTGGCTCGCGGCGCGCACCATCATGACGCCGAGGCCGTCCTGGGAGCCGAAGAATTCCGACACCACGACGCCGAGCACGGCGCGGCCGATGGCGAGCCGCAGACCGACGATGATGAAGGGCAGGGAATTCGGCACCACGACAAGACGCGCAATATCCCATTCGCCGGCGCCGAACGAGCGCACCACGTTGATCAGAAGCTTGTCGGCGTTGCGCACGCCCTCGTAGGTGTTGATCAAAAGCGGGAACACGGCGCCGAGGAAGACCACGGCGACCTTCGACCAGATGCCGATGCCGAACCACAGCATCAATAGCGGCAGGAAGACGAGCCGCGGCGTGGCGTTGAACGCCGTGATGAACGGATCGACCATGGCATTGAGCGTCGCCGAACGGCCGAGCAGCACGCCGAGCGGCAAGCCGGCGACGACGGCGAGCAAAAGACCAATCGCGAAAGCTGAGGCGCTGACGCCGAGCGGCGCCCAGATGCTGCCGGTCGCGAACATGGTCCACAACGTGCCGGCGATGTGGCTCGGCACCGTGAAGAACAGTTTTGTGCCGGCCTTCATCGGCACGAAATCCGGCAGGAATTGCCAGACCAGCAGCAGCAAAACGATCGTGCCGGTGCCGAGGATGGTCGGCTCGAAACGCTGCCATACGCTCTGGCGCGGCGCCGCGTCGTCGTCGGCCGCAACGGTTGCGGCGAGGATCACATCGGTGGCTTGGATTTCTGTCATGGCCTAGCGCCCGCTGCGCCACGGGAAGGCGGCGCGTTCAGCCCAGCGGATGCCCTCGGTCAGCATCACCGCGATCACCATCACGGTAAGAATGCAGGCAAACATGCGGTCGAGCGAGAAAATGTCGCCGAACCGCGAGATGGCGTAGCCGATGCCTTCGGAGGCGGCGAAAAATTCGCCGACCAGCACGCCGATCAAGGCGCGGCCGACGGCGATCCGACTCGCGGCGACAATATAGGGCAGCACGCTGGGGAAAATCACCTTTCGATAAAGATCCCATTCGCCGCCGCCGAGTGAGCGCACCACGTTGATCAGCAGCGGATCGACCGCGCGCACGCCGGCACAGGCATTGAAGACGAACGGAAATACCGAGAGGAAGAAGATGATGACGGCTTTGCCGCCGACGCCGACGCCGAAGAAGATCACGACCAGTGGCGACAGCGCGACCAGGGGGCTCGCATAAAACACCGTCATCAGCGGGTCGAGCGCATAGCCGACGCGCTGGCGCCAGCCCATGACGATGCCGAGCGGCACGCCGATGATCACGGCGGCAACGAAGCCGTAGACGAACGGCACCGCGCTGACGGCGAGGTCGTGAGCGAGGTCGCCGCTTTCAATCAGGTCGGCATAACCCGCAAAGATCAGGCTTGGTTTACTGATGAACAGCGGATTGAATGGCACGACCAGAAAGATCGCCTGCCAGGCGGCGAAGAATACTGCCACGGCAAACGCGCCCAGCAGCGGCTTGCGGTAACGCTCGGCGAGGTTTTGGCGCGGTGCTGCGTCTTCCGCCATCGGCTAGACCGTGATCTCGTCCTTGAGCGTATTCCAGATTTCGAGCTTGAGCTCGTTGAATTGCGGCGTCACCCGCATCTCGTATTCGCGCGGGCGGGGCAGCGGGATGGCGAAAATCTTCTTGGCGCGGCCCGGCCGTTTGCTCATGACCATGACCCTGTCGGAGAGATAGATCGCCTCGTCGATCTGATGGGTGACGAACAGCACGGTCTTGCGCGCTTCGCGCCAGACCCGCAGCAATTCGGCCTGCATCAGGTCGCGGGTCTGTGCGTCCAGCGCCGCGAACGGTTCGTCCATCAGCAGCACTTCCGGATCAGTCGCCAGCGCCCGCGCCAGTCCGACGCGCTGCTTCATGCCGCCCGAGAGCTCATGCGGATAATGGCCCTCGAAGCCGGAGAGCCCGACCAGATCGATCAGCCGGCCGGCGACGGCGTGGCGCTTTTCGGCCGGCACTTTCTTCAGCTCGAGCCCGAGCTCGATATTGTTCTGTGCGGTGCGCCACGGCAATAGCCCGAATTCCTGGAACACCATGGCGCGATCGGTGCCCGGTCCCGCGATCTTCTTGCCGTGGATCAGCACGTCGCCGGAATCCGGCTTGATCAAGCCGAGCAAAATATTGAGGAACGTGCTCTTGCCGCAGCCCGACGGCCCGACGATCGACAGGAATTCGCCGTCCTCGACATCGATGTCGAAATTCTGTAGCGCGCGCACCGGGCCGCGGTTCGGCGGCCGGAAGGTCAGGTTGACGTTGCGACCTTGGATGTAGGCTGTCATGAGGTCCGGTCCGCCGTCCGCCGCCTTTGCATCAAGCAAACTTGTGGCGCATGATCGTTCAGACCGTGCCGGCCCGCACCGAGGTCGATTGCCGCACGACCGGATGCCCGCTCGTGCGTGGTTCCCTGCGCCGGCGGATTTCTACAGCCGGTCCGGGTACGGCATGATGAAGTTGTCGCGGTTCGGCATCTTCACCTTGGGCAGCGTATTGGCGTCCATCACGTCGTCCTGGCCGATGAAATTGTTCAGCGCCAGGATATAGGCGGTGAGCGAATACACCTCGTCGTCGGTCAGCGAGCGCGGCATGTTGTAGGGCATGGCGCGGCGCGTGTAGTCAAAGATGGTGGTCGGATAGGCATAATAGTTGGCTATCGTCTTCACCGTATCGATGCCGTTGGTGAGCGGTTGGCCGCCGACCAGCGATGGATAGAACGGTGCGACGCCGCCTTTGCCGGCGTCGCCGTGGCAGGCCGAGCATTTTTCGGCGAATATTTTTGCGCCTTTCGCCGGCGTGCCGCTGCCGGGCGGCAGGTTGCTGCCGTCGGGCATGATGGCGATATCCCATTGCTTGATGTCGGTTTCGGTGAGCGGTTTGCCGAGACCGGGCGATTGTGCCTGCGCTGCGCCGGCGCCGCAGACGAACGCAAGGGCGGCGGCGGCGATCAGTTTACGCGTAGACATGCTTGATCTCCCCTTTGCTGTCGACGGCCCAGCTGGTCGTGCTGTTGTAATGCTGATTGGGGAAGGCGAGCGGCGTCGTGACCGGATTCACCGCTTCGCCCCGTTGCGCCACGAAGTCGGCGCGCAACGGCTGGACATTGCCACCGTCGTCATAAGCGCGGCTGAGCAGAGTCGCCGGCTGGCCATCCCAGCGCCATGGCATGACGAAGCGCGTGAAGGCTTTCTCGTGGATCGGACCTTGCAGTGCGGCTTCGCCCCAGCTCTTGCCGCCGTCGGCCGAGACCAGCACTTTTGAGATGCGCCCGGTGCCCGAATAGGCGACGCCGGAGATGGCGTAGAGACCCGGCTCTTTCAGACTTAGGCCGAACGAGGGATGGGTGATGAAGCTCTTGACCTCCATCACGAAGTGGAAGCGCCAGGTTTTGCCGCCGGGAAGGATCTGCGAATAATTCTTGGTCTCGAAGTAACTATAGGCCGGCTGATCGACCGCTTTGATGCGGTGGACGAATTTCACGTTCATGTTGCCTTGGTAGCCGGGCAGCAACAGCCGCATCGGATAGCCGTTGCCGGGCATCAGATGCTCGCCGTTCTGATAGATCGCGATCAGCGCGTCGTCATAAGCTTTCTTGACCGGCACGCTGCGGTCCAGCATCTGCGCGTCGGCGCCTTCGGCGATCAGCCATTTCGCCTTCGGATCGATGCCGGCTTCATCGAGCAAGAGTGACAGCGGCACGCCGGTCCATTCCGAATTGGAGACCAGGCCGTGCAGCATCTGCACCGTGGTCTGCAACGGCACTTTGGAGAACATCGGCGCCGAATTGCCGGCGCATTCGACGAACGCCATGCGGCTGACCAGCGGATACCGCGACAGCGTCTCCAGCGTGAATTCCAGCGGCTGACGCACCATGCCGTGGATCACCAGCTTGTGCTGGGCCGGGTCGATGTTCGGAATGCCGCAGTGATTGATCGAGAAGTGCAACCCATTCGGCGTGACGGTGCCGCCGATCAAGTGGTGCGGCGTTCGTGCGTGCGAGTTGCGAAATTCTCCATTGGGATTGCTGAGCGCCCGCGTCACGTCCTTCTCGAACGGCGACGACGTTTGCACCGGCGGCGTGGTCTGGCCGAATTCGAGGCTCCATGGCTGATCGATGAGGGGCTCGGCTGCGGCGCCGGTCACAGTTCCGGCGGCACCCACGGCGCCCGCGATGGCAAACCCGCTTCCCAACAATGCACGACGATTGATCAGGCCGTTGCCGGCTACGTCATCGAGCGATGGCGCGCCCTGCCGGCGTCTCCACTGGCTCATGATTTCCTCCCTGATGGGTGGCGCCATATGCGCCTTTCCCACGACGACATCCTGCGGCACCGCCTGGGCGCTGTCCATACGGCGGTCGGCAACCAGACCAAAGTAGCGGTTACAATGCCCAGGCGGCATCAATCTTGCACGGCAGGTTATGGCGATCCGCGTGAAAGCATGGCAGAGCAACTCTACCGGCCCACAATGAGGATAATGATGCGTCGGCTTGATTGGCGTTTGCTGTATCTTGCGGCCTTGGCAACGATCCCGGCGACGGCGCTTGCTGCCGCGCCAGCGCGTGCCGATGATTGGCCGACGCATCCGGTGACGATCGTGGTGCCGTTCGGCGCCGGCGGCAATACCGACATGATGGCGCGGCTCGCGGCGCAGGATCTGTCGGAGAAATTCGGCCAGAATTTCATTATCGAAAATCGCCCGAGCCCGGGCGGTGTGCTCGGCACGCGGGCGGTCGTTGAGGCGGCGCCGGACGGCTACACGCTGTTGTTCTGTGCGTCGTCGATGATCACGCTGACGCCGCAACTGGAGAAACTGGAATTCGACCCGGCGAAACAGCTCGTGCCCATCACCAATGTCGGCACTGGCGCCCAAGTGATGGCGATCAAGCGCAGCCTGCCGGCGACCAACCTGCCGGAGTTCCTCAGCTATGCGAAAGCCAATCCCGGCAAGCTGAATTTCACCGTGGCCGGAACGCAAAACCTCAGCCATTTCTCGCCGGTGCGTATTTTTGCCGCCACCGACGTCAATCTCGTCATGGTTCCGGCGCGCAGCGAGCCGCAGGCGATTTCCGATCTGCTCGGTGGCGTCGCCGATCTTTATTTCGGCAATGCCTCCGCGCTGCTGCCGCTGATCAATAACGACAAGATCCGTCTGATCGCGGTCAGCACAGCCCATCGGTTGGCGGTGGTGCCCGATATTCCAACTGTCGGCGAAACCGTTCCCGGCTTCGAGGCGAGCTCCTGGAATGGCTTTCTGGCGCCAACCGGAACGCCGGCGTCGATCCTCGAAGCCATCGGCAATGAAGTTACGGCGTTCGTCAAAAAGCCCGAGATCGCGCAACGACTGACCAATCTGGGCATCGTTCCCGGCGGCTTGACGAGGGACGAGATCGAGGCCGCCTTCCAGAAGGAGCGCGAGTCCTACGCGGTCGCGATCAAGGCCGCGGGCATTCCGCCGCCCGATTGAGAACGGGCGTCCCGCACTTGTCGGCAACCTCGATCACGCTGTAGGAAGGAGCCGTATCTCACAACCCGAGAGCCGGTGCCGTGACGCCTGCGCAAAAACTTCGCGACCTCCTGGCCGAACCGGGCGTGCACATCATGCCAGGCTGCTTCGACGCGTTGTCGGCGAAACTCATTGCCGACGCTGGCTTCCAAGTCACATTCATGAGCGGCTTTGCGGTCTCCGCCGCGCGGCTCGGCCTGCCCGATACCGGTCTCATTTCGTTTGCCGAAATGCTCGATACGCTGCGCAACTGCTGCAGCGCGGCCGCGAAAATCCCGCTGATCGGCGACGGCGACACCGGTTACGGCAATGCGCTCAACGTGCAGCGCACCGTCACCGAATATGCCCGCGCGGGCGCCGCCGCGGTGATGATCGAGGACCAGGTCAGCCCGAAGAAGTGCGGCCACACCCGCGGCAAGGATGTGATCGCGCGCGAGGAAGCGCGGCTGAAAATCCGCGCCGCCGTCGACGCCAAGTCCAATGCCGATATTTTGATCATGGCGCGCACCGATGCGCGCGCCGTGCACGGTTTTGACGCGGCGCTGGAGCGCTGCCGCGATTTCGAAGCCGAAGGCGCCGATATCATCTTTCTCGAAGCGCCGGAAACCGAAGCCGAGATGCGGCAATTTTGCCGGGCGATGACGAAGCCGTGCCTGGCGAACCTGGTGCCGGGCGGCAAGACGCCGATTTTGCCGCCTGCGCAATTGCAGGACATCGGCTACAAGCTCGCGCTTTATCCGGTGATGCTGATGTCGTCGGCGATCGCGGCGATGCAGGCGACGCTGGCGGCGCTGCGTCCGGATGCAACGGAAAAGCAGCCGCCGAGCATCTCATTTGTCGATTTGCAGCGGGTCGTCGGCTTTCCCGATTATTGGGAACGCGAGACGCAGTACAAAGCCTAGGCCGGCACCGACGCACGCAGCGCCGCGATAATCGCGCCGGCGTCCATCAGGTCGGCGTATTTCTGTTCCATGTCGAACAGGTTCGCCTCGTGCGCGTCAAGCGACCGGTCGCCGATGCAGTCGCGCGCCACGATGGTGCGGAAGTCATGGCTCATGGCATCGACCACCGTGGCGCGGACGCAGCCCGACGTGGTGCAGCCGGCGACGATCACGGTGTCGACGCCAAGTTGACGCAAGCGCTCGGCATAGCCGGTGTCGAAAAACGCCGACGGCTGGGTTTTGCGCAAGATCAGCTCGTGCGGCCTGGGCGCCAGCGCGGCGACGATCTGGCTTGCCGGCGCATCTTCGGTCAGGCCCGCTAGTGCAGGGACCTTGCGCACGAAAGCGCAGTCGTCGCTGCCGTCCGCGGCATAAACCACCCGGGAGAACGCCACGGGCAGGCCGCACGCGCGCGCTGCGGCGAGCAACGCCACGGTTTGGGCCACGGCCTGCGCAATATTGCCGCCGCCGAAGATCGCCGGATCGACGAAGCCGTTGACGAAATCGACGATGCACAAGGCCGGCCGCGCGCCGATGCCGACAAGATGACCGAATCCTTGGGCGCGATAGATGTCGGCGTCATCCCTTTTCATCGGCGTGCCCTCTCGCTCACGCGATGTCCGCGGCGCGGCGCATGCTGGCGATCATCGACGATCGTAGCATGTATTGCCGCGCCAAAACCTTGTCGGCGGCGACGCGGCGCATCTCATCGAGCGCCTTTTGGCGCACGGCCGGGTCGCGCTCGCTCATGATCTGCTGGTTGCGGTGGGTCTGCTGCTGCACCGCTTCGACGGCGACGGTGCGGCGCTGCCGGTCGTAGCGGTCGAGCGTGCGGTCGTCGCCGCCGGCCCAAATGTCCTTGAGCTTGGCGGCGAGGTTGAAGGCGTCCTGAATGCCGCCGTTCATGCCCATGCCGCCCAGCGGATTGTTGATATGCGCCGCATCACCGGCCAGTAGCACGCGGCCGTGCCGAAAGCTTTTCGCCACCTTTTGATGCACGTGATAGATCGAGCGGTGGGCGATGTCGTAGGGCTCGTCGCGGGCGACGACGCGGTGCAGGACCGCTTGCAGCGCCTCATCGGAAAGCAGCGCCGCGCGATCGGAATGCTCCGGCGCCGGCACCAGCACGCGCCACAATCCGGGAACACGCAAGAGTACCAGCCATTCCTGCGGGTCGGCGATGTAGTTCACATAGGCGATGTCGGTCAGCGTTTTTTCGAAGGGAAAATCGGTGGAGGCGATCCAGAACAACTCGGGATAGGTGAAGCCTTCGAATTCGATGCCGAGAAAGCGGCGGACCGCGCTGTGCGCGCCGTCGGCGGCGATGACATAGCGGCCGGCAATGGAGACCGTGCCGGATGGGTTGCGCGCGGTGACGGTCACGCCGTCGTCGTCCTGGGAAAGCGCGGTGACCTCATGGCCGAAGCGGATGTTGGCGCCGGAGATCTTGCGCAATTCCTCTTCAAGGAAACGCATCACCTTCCACTGCTCGCATTGCACGCGATAAGGGTGGTTGGTGTCGCCCGTAAGCAGCGACAGATCGAAGGTCGCCACCGGGCCGGTCTCTCGGTCGCGGAACTGCCAGGTCGGCGCCTTGAGGCCGTCAGC
>Ga0209010_1000647_pt1 | contig 10248 bp, 7 predicted proteins | sample BlaSpr_A8_OM1_O3_FD_187985 | JGI IMG/M metagenome (GOLD analysis project Ga0209010, IMG submission 187985) | Forest soil microbial communities from Thunder Bay, Ontario, Canada - Black Spruce, Ontario site 2_A8_OM1_O3 (SPAdes) (version 2) | ecosystem: Environmental > Terrestrial > Soil > Boreal... | reverse complement strand
TCCGCCGGTGTGGGACACAGCCCGTTCGAGCCCAGTGCTTTGACGCGCGCGTAAATCGTCGCGGCGGCCTTGCCTGAAATGCTTTGGTACACGATCGCCTCAAGCAGCGATTCGTATACGCTGTCGCATTGATCCAGCTGAAAACGGAACGCGCCAGTCTTGCTGATGATGCGCGCCATGCGCTTGTCGGTGCGCGTGAGATGTTCGTGCGCTTTGACGTGATCGAAGGGAAGCGGAATATTTTCAGTCATCGGCGTTGCCATAGCATACCGGAGCGATCGTATCCCGCACAATCCACCGCTGCTCGTTGCGACGACGGTTGAGCCACTGCGCTGTGTTAGTATCGTGGGCTCATGAAAACAGGAATAATTGGGTTGCCGCAAGTAGGGAAGACCAGCTTGTTCCGCATTCTCACCGGGGCGCGTGTGGAAGGGCGGAGCACGGCGAACCAGGCGCACATTGGGATCGCCAAAGTGCCGGACGCGCGCGTGCTGAAGCTGGCGGAAATATTTAAGCCGAAGAAAAACACATTTGCGACGATTGAATACGTGGACGTCGGCGGCTTGCAGAAGGATCGCGAAAAAAATTCCGCGTCGCTCGTGCCTTTGCGCGAGGCGGACGCGCTGGCGCAGGTGGTGCGGCTGTTTGATAATCCGGCGGTGCCGCACGAAGCCGGGTCGCTTGACGCGCTGCGCGATATCGAGAGCGTCGAGATCGAATTGATGTTGTATGACCTGGAACAGGCCTCCAAGCGCGTGGAGCGCCTGGAAAAAGACCTGAAAAAGAAAAAGGAAACGATTCTGGAAACGGAACTGGCGCTGCTGACGCGTTGCCGCGCGGCGCTGGAATCCGAAAAGCCGCTGCGCGAGTTGGAATTCAAGCCCGAAGAATTGAAAATGTTGAGCAGCTTCGAATTTCTCACGCGCAAGCCGATGCTCTACGTGCTGAACTTGGGCGATGAAGAAGCGGCGGACATTGATCTGGTGATCGAGAAGCATCATCTGGAAAAACTCGGGGCCAAGCCGCAGACAGCGGTGGTGCCCTTCTGCGGGAAAATCGAAGCGGAGCTGGCGGAATTGCCGGAAGCGGAAGCCAAGGAGATGATGAGCGCGTACGGGTTGAAGGAATCCGGCCGCGACCGGTTGATTCAGGCCAGCTACCAGCTGCTCGGGCTGATTTCATTTCTCACCGCGGGCGAACCGGAGTGCCGCGCGTGGACCATCCGCCGCGGGATGAACGCGCAAGAGGCCGCCGGGGCGATTCACAGTGATATCGAGCGCGGATTCATCAAGGCCGAAGTGGTGAACTGGGAAAACCTGGTCAAGGCTGGAAGTTTTGCGGCGGCGCGCGAGAAGGCGCAGGTGAAGCTGGAAGGGAAAGAATACATCGTGCAGGACGGCGATGTGATTTTGTTCCGGCATTCTGGCTGAAGCAGCGACGAGTGACAAGCGACGAGAAAAAACGGATTCCTCACCCGCTGTCGCGGGCTCGGAATGACAATCGTTTTCACCGTTGACCACAGCCACGGGTTTCATGACGTCTGCTGAAACAAACCGGATTTTTGTGGGGCTGCTGCTGGGCGTTACAGCGGCAGGGGCGAATGTGCTCGGCGGCTCGTTGATTGCGCACGGGCAGTGGTCGCGGCGGTACTTGAAGTATTTTATCGCGCTGGGAGCGGGTTTCATGCTGGCGACCGCGCTGCTGGAAATGATTCCGGAATCGCTGAAGCTGCGCGGCGACCACGAATCATTTTTCTTCCAAGATTCCAGTTCGGTTTTCCTCCTCGTGCTCGCCGGATACTTCCTGGTGCATTTTTTTGAGCACACCCTTGCGCCGCATTTCCATTTTGGCGAAGAAACCCACCCGGAAGAAATCTCCCACGCGCATGCGAGCTATGCCGCGCTGCTCGGCCTGGGAATTCACACGCTGTTCGACGGCGTCGCCATCGCTTCCGGCCTGCTGGTCTCGACTTCGCTCGGGATTCTGATTTTCCTTGCGATCTTTCTGCACAAATTGCCAGAAGGTTTTACAGTCGCATCGTTGATGCTGGCGAGCGGGCAAAGCCGCCGTGCTGCGTTCGTATCGTCCGTGATTCTCGGCGGCGCGACTCTGCTGGGCATGGCACTTATGTTCGTCTTGCGCAGCATGGTGCAGGACGCCTTGCCCCTATCAGCCGGAGTGACGCTGTACGTGGCAGCCTCGGACCTGATTCCCGAAGTGAACCGCGAGCCGGCGATTGCCATGGCCTTGCTCGTGTTCCTCGGGGTAGCCGTCATGCTCGGATTGAAGACCCTGTTCCACCTCTAGCTGTGTCCTTCCCACGCTCATGTTGCCAGGCCTAACCCATTGACAGACAAGCGCTAAGCTGCACAACAAAGCACTCAACTCCGTTGCCACGAGAGGCAACTTTCTAGCTTCCGCCGGGTTCCATAGTAAGAGGCTGGAGCGCTCCGATGGAACACGCCCACACGCTGCAACTTTATGGCACGGCTAGTGTTAGATACAATGTGGAGGCCATGACCAGGTCTGACGTCCAATTGATGCTGGACGTGAAGGCAGGGGACGAAGCGTCCTTCAACCTCCTTCTCCAGAAATATCGCACGCCACTGGTCAATTTTCTGTATCGCATGGTCCGCAACAGGGGGACGGCGGAGGATCTGGCGCAGGAAGTTTTCTTGCGCGTGTATCGCGCGCGGAAGCAGTATTCTCCCAGTGCGAAATTTACTACCTGGCTGTTTCGCATCGCGACGAACCTGGCGCTGAATTCGTTGCGCGACAATCGCTATCGCCAGATGGATGTTTCGATTGACACACCGGTCGAAGAAGACGTCGCGCCGCTGCAATTGCCGTCGCGCGAATTGCGCGTTGACGAAAAGATGATCGAGCGCGACCGCTCCGAATTTATCCGCCGCGCCATCGCGACGCTGCCGGAAAAGCAGCGCGTGGCAGTGCTGCTGCATAAATACGAAGAGATGGACTACGGCGAAATCGCCAAAATTCTGGAATGCTCGGAAAGCGCGCTGAAGTCACTTTTGTTTCGCGCTTACGAGACCTTGCGAGTGCAGCTGGCTCCGCTGGTGTCTGAGTCGGTCGCGAATCGCGCAAGGGAAGGACGGCCATAATGAAGACGTGTGAAGACATTTCCAAACAATTGATCGCGTATTTGGATCGCCGGGCGAATTCGGCGGAGCGGCACGAGGTGGAAGAACACTTGGCCGCGTGCACCACCTGCCACGAGCGCGCGGAAGATTTCCGCAAGTTGTGGGGCGTGCTGGACGAAGTGCCGCTGGTCGAGCCGTCGCTCGGTTTCGATGCGCGGATTCGCGCGCGGATTGCAGAAGAGCCGCGGCGCGGGTGGCTCGGTTGGCTGGTGCCGCAGCCCCGGCTGGCATTTGCGATGACGCTGCTGCTAGCCCTGAGCGTGTGGATGGCGAATCTGCCGCGTGAAGGCAGTGTGGCGGGCAGCGAGCAGCAGGATTTCGAAGCGATCAAGGATTTGGGCGTGCTGGAAAATTACGACGTGCTGAGCAAGTTCGACGCGCTGTCGGAAGTTCCGGTGGATGCAGCGCCCGCCGACCAGCAAGCGCAGCCGGTGAATCCTGCGAGCGATCAGCAACCCGCTACTGAAGAATAGGGTGCAGAGTAGGCTGCTGAGTCGTTCGAAGTTTGGCCGAAGTAAGACAGATGCCTAACGGTGGAATGAAAATGCGTGGCCGCAGGAAATTATTCGCGCTGGCGATGGGGCTGCTGATCGCGCCTCTGCTATTGCTAGGCGCGGGGCCTGCGTCGGCGCAGCGGTTTTACGGTGGACGGCGCACCTACGGGGCGCCGCAGTTCCGGCAGCAGCGCGTGCAAGCAGCGCATCCACAGAATCATCCGCAATACCATCCACAGGGATCGGGCGCGCGGCCGAATGGAAATCAGGGCGGCAACGCGAATCACCCGAACGGCGGTGCGCCGGGTGCAGGCGGCGCGAATCAGGGCGGGCAGCATCCCAACGGCAATTCATTTCGTCCGCCGGCAAATTCCAATGGCGGGCCGGGGCAGGGAACGAACGCGCCAGCGAATGGGCGCGCCGGCTCAAACGGACAGGCCGCTACAAGGTTGCCGAGTCCATGGGCGCAGCGGCTCGGCCAGATGTCCCCCCAGGAACAGGAGCGTTTCCTGCAGAACAACGAACGCTTCCGCAGTTTGCCTCCGGACCGGCAGCAGCAAATCCGCCAGAATTTGCAGCGCTACAACAGCCTTTCGCCCACGGAACGGGGCGCGATGAAAGATCGCGCAGAGGCTTGGCAGCGCATGTCTCCCGAACAGCGCCAATACGTGCAGAGAACCTTGCTGCCGAAGTGGCAGCAGATGTCGCCGGACCGCAAGCAGGTGGTCACCGGGCGTTTGCACACGCTGCAGCAGATGAGTCCTGCGGACCGCCAGGCCGCGCTGAACGATCCACGGTTCATGCAGGGGCTGAGTCCGGACGAACAGTCCGTGCTGCGCGGCCTCGATTCCGTGCGCAATCCTTCCGGCCCTTAATCCCTCATCATTCTTGAAATCAACGGCGTCCGCGAGACCTGCGAACAAGAAAGGAGCGGGTGAGAGGCCGGCGCTACTTACAACCGACCGACAGTAATCCTTTTACATTATTGTGTTGTTTCGGCTGATTCTTTAGATTGGGCGCGCATGGCAGTCATTCCGGCGTCCTGGCAGGCGCCGGAGCCAGAACACCCAGACGCATCAAGCAATCGCCCCGGCCGGTACCCCCATACCGGCCGGGGATTTTTTTTTGCCTGGGCGTGCTCGTTTTGACGAACGAATACTCTGGCCGCATACGGCATAGCAGCGCTAGAGTTCCAGAAACTCCTGCATCTGTTGCAAAGCCTCGTCCAGCGCGCGTTGAAAACCGCCGCCAGGCCGCTGGCCAGCAAAGCCCAGCTTATGCTGCATCCGGCCGTTGAATACCTTCAGGTTGGCCCAGCCGACGATTTGCTCGCCCCATAGCAGCGGCATCGCGTAATGGCCCATGCGACGTTTGTGGGCTGGCACATAGGCTTCCAGCTTGTATTCCCACCCCCAGAATAACTGGAAGCGTCGCCGGTCCCAGACCACTGGGTCGAAGGGCGCGAGCAAGCGTAGCCTGTCGTCAACCTGGTGCCGGGCGGCCAGGGGATTCTCGCCCTGCGGCCAGAACCACAGCAGGCCATCCACCTCGGCATGGGCATAGCGGGATTTGGCGCGCTCTTGCAGCTGTCGCGCCTCGGTGGCGAGGTGCGGCACTCCATCGCGCAGCAGTCGACACAGATAGCTCAGGCTCGCCGCTGGCAGCGGCGCGTAGAGCTTCACGACCGTATCCAGCAATTGTCCGGCGCGTGCGAGCCGGGCCTCCGGGCCATCGTCTTGCGGCGGGCGCTCGATCGCCTGATAAACCCGCGTGCCAGCCTCGCGCCGCGCCACGCGCAGCAGCCCGCGATAGTGCAAGCCCTCCAGCAAATGCTTGCTGACATTCAGGTCGCCGCCCCAGCGCTTAATTCTGCCATGGTCGAAATGTGCCTGCACGTCCCTGGGATGGATGTGACCACGCTGGCGCACAAAGTCCAGAACGTCCTGGGCGCGCGCCTGCATGCTTGCATCCCACGTGTCCCAGGCTCGCGGCGCCCCGCGCGGATGCAGCAGGGCCAGCGTCCCGCGAGGCAGGAAACCGTAGTTGACGAAGAAGGCCTCCTCGACCGCCAGATGCGGGTAGCGGCGCTCCAGATCTCCCGCGCGATAGTCCTTAACGCGGTGCGCGAGGATCAGATCCTGGGCGCGGGCGGGCGCTCGCATCGGGTCGGCTTGGAGAAAGCCCAGACGCGCAATGGCGCGCGACAGGCTAGTGGCTTTGAAAAGGCTGCGCGCGATCGCGTAGCGGCGAAGCTGCCGGAGACTGGGGGCTCGGAGAGTGTTCACAACTTTTGCAGGGTTTCTGGATCGCGGGGCAGTGTGTGCACTTCGAGCGGCACCGCTCAAGTGTAAAGGGGAACCGTCTTCGGCTCCAAGCAAGAATTGCGGAACGAACCGTTTACTCTAATTTGCGATCACGGCCGGCTGCGGATCCATCTGCTGCTGCGGCGCGCTCTCACCCTGCAGAGACGCCTTTCCACACTGCAACAACAGTTTCCGCAGCTTGGTGCGTTCCTCGAATTCGATGTCCACGATCTCGAACGACGCTGCCTGCGAAGTCGCATTGCGGATAACCGCTTGAAAGCGAATCGCTTTTCTGCCCGGGTTCAACCGCAGCTCCACGATCGCGCCGGGATGGAGAATCTGCTGCGGTTCGCCCATTCCGCCGGACAAGCTGAGGGCCTGCACCGCGATTTTGCATTTCTTCTTCGACGCGATCGCTTCACCGGACACGGGCGGGTCCATGCGGAATCGCACGTAGCGCCGCTGGCAAGTTGTCAGCGAATCCGGATCGGCAGCCAGCGGCTCGATCATCAAATCCGCCACGTTCAGTTCGCTACGCGGAGTGAAACTTTGCACCCATTCCGGATTGATGCGGTTCATCGCCTGCACCGCCGCCAGCCGCATTTCGTAAGAATGCGCCCAGCGCAAAGTCTTGCGCGATTCCGCCACTTTCCGCAGCACTGCCTCGGCCTGCGAAGTTTCCAGCCGGCCGAGCGCTTCGATAGCTTTCAGCCGCAGATATTCGCTGCCGTTCTTGGGCAGGTCTCCCTCGACCAAGCGCAGCAAGCTCATGTCCGCAGCGGTTTCACCGCTCATGCCGATTTCGTCGAGCAACGCTGGACGCACCAGCGGGTCAACGTGCGGGAACAGATCGAGCAGCAGCCGTCCGCGCTCCGACGCGCGGCTCACGGCGATTTGCCGCACCACCCGGTCGTGTGCGGCGCGTTTCCATTCCTTCATGCGCCGCGGCAAGACCCGTTCCACGGTCTCGATGTCTATGCGCGTGAGCAACCCGATAGTATCGATCGCCGCACTGGCCTCTCCGTGCTCCAGGCGTTCCCGCAAGTGCTCGATCACCTCCGGACCTAGCACCTCCATAATCCACAAAAGGCTTTCCGAATCTTCGACAAGCGCCGCGCGCCCAAACCGCGTCGCGATGTGCTCGACGGCCGCCAGCGGCATGCGCCGCAACAATTCTGCCAGTTTCTCCGGCACATCCCCGGTTTTTAGCGCTGCTTCAATGAAGTCCGGCACGCGGAGCTCCAGGCCAATCCTGGCCCGCAAATTCTTGGCCGCGTCCGGACTTTCGGATTCGATGAAGCTCGTCATTTCCGAGGCATGCTGGACCACTGGATATAAGCGCTTGTTGGCCGCTTCTTGCGCCAGTCGAACGAATGCCGCCCCCACCACGCTCTGCAAATTCGGATCGCTCGCCTGCGCGAACTGCAGCCCGGTCAGGCGGATCACATCCAGGAAAAGCGGCTCGCTGGCGTTGGCATATACCGGCGCGAGTTCGATCAATCCCGTGGCGGTGTGCCGCCGTTGCTCGGGGTTATTGCTCGCGATGCAATTTGCGTAATTCCGCAGAACCTTCTCTGCGGCTTCGCCTTGTCCGCTCCGACGCAGGCCTTCCACATACTCCTGCACCCTCGCCCCGGGCACGCACCAGGCCTCGCCGGACTCCAGCACGCTCTTCTTCTTCGCTTCCGTCACCTGGCTCCAGAATCGGTGTGCGAGCACTTCGTTTTCCGATTGCAGCTCAATCCCCGCTTCGCTCATCTTTTCTTCGTACACGCCCAGCGTCTTGCGCAGGACATCCAGCTCCCGCTCCATCTCCTGGAGCGTCTGTTGTACCGCGTTCACTTTCGTGTCGCCCCGTTCGTAACTTTCCAGAGCAAAGCGCACTGCGATGTGCTCGGCGAGTTTCATGAGTTGCGCAGGATCCGGTGCTTGCCCCGGAGAGTGCGCTGCCAGCGTCGCTAGCACCTGGCTGGCCGTGAATTCGGCGTTCTGCGGTAGCTCCGCCAACTGGGATTCGATGGCGCGCGTGCGCTGTTTCCTGTTCGCGTCGTCAGCGCCGCGCCCAATTTGCGCCAGCACCTGCAAAATCCCTCTCAGCTCACCGGCTTTCAGCGCGATTGACCCAGTCTTCAGCGTCTCCGAGCCGGGCTGCTGGGTGCTGCTCAGCGGTCGAGCGCTTGCGGCTTGCTCGTCGCTTCCATCCCCGGCGTCCCACTTGGCAAAATCGCCGGCCTTTGATTCGAATCCCGCGGGGCCGCCGGTATTTTGCCAGTTGCACGGCGCTTCGTTTCTGACGACCAGGCCTGGATCCTGGCTGACGTAGTGGACGTTTGGGTCGTAGTCTTGCCGCGGCGCCGCGGTTTGTGGATCGAGGCCAGATCCGCATGTTGCTCCCGAGTTAGAGCCCGCGTCCGCTCCCGGGTTACCGGATCTTTTCGTTCCCTCCGCCGCCATGATCAGTTGCAGCAGTTTCTCGGGATCGCCAAACAAGTGGTCCGTTCTTTCCGGACTGAATCCCAGCGTGCGCGCAGCCAATTGTGCCGCCATCGTGGATTTCGCGATCGCTGAATCCGCCGCGACGAAGCACACTTCATTCACCTGGATGTGCGCATCATTTTGCAGCGCCGCCTTGAATTGCTCCGCCACTTGCGCGGCGTTCGTGTTTGTTCCGGTCGGGAAGGCTTTCACGAATTTTGCGAGGCTGGCTTTGGTGACCTTGGGAGAAAAATGAAGGCTGGCGATCCCGGCATTGGAAAACACGCGCGCGAAGCTTTTTTCCGCCGCTCCGCCTTCCAGAGGCCTTCCATCCAGCAGGAGTTGGTCGCCCGAGACTGCCAGCAGCAGGCTGGCTTGTTCTTCCCTGGGTCCCAGCGCCGTGCGCAGCTCGGCCCAGGCGGTTTCATATTGCGTCGTCGTTCGCGGATGGCCGAAGTCATACATCTTGGCGAATTTCAGCAGGATGTTAAGGCTGCGCACGAAGGCGCGCGCCGCGGTCATTCGGACATTTGCTTGATCTTCCACGAAGTCCCGCCGTGTCTACCGAGATGTGTTCAGTATTGGTACAGGCCCTCCACCCGGGCAATAGTACGTACGTGCATTTGCACGTGTTCGTTGCCGTGAGAGTTACCGAAAGCCGCCTCTCCAAACCGTGGCAATGGCCGAGAGCGCGCCCGCTAAGGCAGCGGCGAAGGATCTGCGCGCGCCGCGTTCCCGAAGTCGGGACTTCCTACGTTGGCGACGGGCGGCGACAACGCGGTAGGAGGATCTGAAGCGCCACTGCACAAATGCAGAAAGCTTGACGTTATGCGGTCAAAGGGGAGAGACGATATGCCAAAAAGGCGCGACGGGAACGAATGAAAGCAGTCAGCGACGAGGTAACGAATCTTGTCCGGCCCGACGAGCTACCCTGCGGCGATGGTGTAAACAGCTCGTCGAGTGAAACCAACAGGGAATTCTTCGGAATTCTGCGCGGATGTTTACTGTTACAAAACATTTTGGATTTTTTCTGCAACGCAGGGACTAGCGCTGCGAGTGGTTTCGGCCGCGTCCCCTAGTAATTGTGGTTTGCGCTGTAGCGACCACAAGAAGTCTTCGCGAGCCTCCGTATTTCCACAAATATTTTCCATTTTCAGAACAATTCCGCTTGACATGTTTGCGAAGCTATCTACAATCAGGGCACAAAGTGGGAAGAAGTGGCGCAGAGTGGTAGCAAGTGTAGTGCAGTGGGGCGCTAGAAGCAAACGTCGAACCCAGCAACAAGTAGTGGCGAATCCAGAATCAAGCAGTTTCATTGCGGAACGCGACAGCAGGGGCGATCCAGCGAGTGATTTTCAAGAAACACACGCCGGGCGGGCTGTTCGAGGGTTTTCATGCTGCGGGGCAACTATCTAGCGACGGTGGACGAGAAAGGCCGGCTGAAGATTCCCGCCGACTTTTTGGCCGACTTGCGCAAGAGCGGCACGAAGTTCTACGTCACCTCAACCAAGGGCGATCGCGCCGCCATCTATCCTCTGAAAGCTTGGGAAGAAATCGAAAAGAAACTGGCGAAGCTTTCCACGCACAATGTGGCGAAACAAAAATTTCTATCGCGCACGAATTATTACGGCCAGGTGGTCGAGGTGGACGGCTCGGGGCGCATTCTGATTCCACCCGTACTTAGAGAATCGGCGGAAATGAAAGGGGAAGTGGACGTCCAGGGGCAGCTGACCTACCTGGAAGTCTGGAATCACAGCCGGTTCCTGGATCAAATGAACCGTAATCCGATGACGGCGGAAGACGAAAAGGCACTGG
>Ga0209010_1000646_pt1 | contig 10253 bp, 9 predicted proteins | sample BlaSpr_A8_OM1_O3_FD_187985 | JGI IMG/M metagenome (GOLD analysis project Ga0209010, IMG submission 187985) | Forest soil microbial communities from Thunder Bay, Ontario, Canada - Black Spruce, Ontario site 2_A8_OM1_O3 (SPAdes) (version 2) | ecosystem: Environmental > Terrestrial > Soil > Boreal... | reverse complement strand
GACGTCGGCACCGTGATCAATCCGCTGTTGCTGCACGGCCAGATCGACGGCGGCATCGCCATGGGCGTCGGGCAAATTTTGATGGAAGACATCAAGTTCGACGAACAAGGCCAGATTCTCACCGGCTCGTTCATGGACTACGCCATGCCGCGGGCGTCCGACCTCACCGGCTTCCATGTCGACAGCAATCCGGTGCCGACCAAGACCAATCCGCTCGGCGTCAAAGGCGCCGGTGAAGCCGGCTGCGTCGGCGCCATGCCGGCGGTCGCCAACGCGCTGGTCGACGCGCTCTCGGTGCTCGGCATCAAGCACGTGGAAATGCCGGCGACGCCGGAGGTGCTGTGGCGCGCGATCCATGAGGCACAAGGGAAGAGCGCATAGGACCTGTACGCGTGATTGCGTGGCAGCGAACGCACACGATAGCGGATCAGCAACCGTTTTTGCCCGAGCGGATGTTGCATTTAGAGCGTCAAGGTGCCGGCGATGCAGGTCGTGACCACGCCGCCGATCCAAGTCTCGGATTCGGTTCGTTCCACATAAATCCGTCCCGCTCTGCCCAAGACCGTACCTTGACTGGCAACGTAGGTGGCAGGCGCAACGCCGCTGCCGATCAGCCACTGCGCAAGTCCGGCGTTCAAGCTGCCGGTCACCGGGTCCTCGTAACCGCCGCCGGTGAAGGCGCGCACTTCGAATTGAGCTTCGGTGCCGTCCTTGTCGGCGTCCCATGGCCCGACGACGCCGACGCGCAGACCGGCAAGAACCGCATAGTCGGGTCGGATCGCCAACACCTCGTCCTTCGAACGCAGCAAAACCGCGAGCCAGCCCGGGCCGTTGTCCACCCAGTTCGAGGCGACGATCGCCTCGGGGGCCAGATGCAGCCCTTTGCCGACCTGTACCAGAACGTCGGGCTCCAACGCCCCGCTGCGGCGCATTTTCGGTGCCGCAAAAGCCAAAAGGCCAAGCCTGCGGCGGATGCGTACGAGACCGATCCCGCATTGCTGCACGACCTCACGGCCTTTCGGCGCCGCACCCGAGGCGAGCCATACGTGGCAGCTGCCGAGAGTCGGATGGCCCGCAAAGGGTAGCTCCCCCTGAGGCGTGAATATGCGAACGCGGTAGTCGGCAAGTGGATGTGTCGGCTGCAAAAGGAACGTCGTCTCGCTCAAATTGGTCCAATTGGCGAAAGCCGCCATTTGCGCCTCGCTCAAAGCGTCGGCGCCAAGAACCACGGCCAGCGGGTTACCGCGCAACGGTTGCGAGGTGAACACGTCGACTTGACGAAATCCAAATTGGTTCATCGTTTGTAGCCCTGGTGTGGCATCGCAAAAAGCCGATGGGGCGCGGCCAAAATGGCGGTACCCGCTAATGTACTCACGGCCGCCATGACGAAAGCCGCGGGCATTCCCGCAACGGCGGCCATGCCGCCGAATGCGAGCGGTCCAAGGATCGATCCGCCGAGCGGAAAAAGCTGTGCGCCGCTGGTCAGTGCGCCGACCTGGCCGGGCGGCGCTCGCCGCGCCACTTCGCCCAACAGCACTGGAAGATAGCCTGCGGCACTGACGCCGTACATGGCCGCCACCAAAGCGATCGCGCCGAGCGGCCAGTGCGGCGTCATGGCGGCGGTACAGAACGCGGCCGTGGACATGATCGCGCCGATGATCGCCATCACCGCATGCACGGAAAGCCAACGATCCGACAGCGCCGCCCAGCCGACTTGGCCGGCCATTCCGGCCGCTTGCGAAACGCTGAACGCCATTCCGGCGGTGACAAGGCTAAGGTTCTGATTGGTGACCAGATAAACCGTAAAGAAGGAACGCAGGCACAATTGCATACCGTTGAAGGTGACGCTAGCCAACAGCAGCGCCGGCATGCCGGGGATGGCGCGTAGATACCTTACGGGATCGAGCGGTCGAAAGGCGGCAGGCTTGGCGGGCGCCGCAGCGCCATTAAGCCAGCGCACCGAGGGTAGCAGAGCAATCACCAAAGCCACGCCGATCACCGCGAGCTCCAGAGCGGCCGCGCGCCAGCCGGAGCGCAGCGCCAGCATCGGCACCAGCGCGCCCGCCATTACCCCGCCGAGCGGCACCCCAGTTTGTTTGATCGACATCACCAGGCCCGCGGTTCGCGCGGTGGTGCGCGGTCCGAGGACCTGGGAGCTCGCCGGATTCATCGCTCCGGTCCCGAAACCGATGGCAACCGACGCCAACGCTGCGGCCGCTGCGTACGGCGGCAGCAGAAGCAATATCCCGGCGGCGCCGATCGCGACACACGCCAGGCTCAACCCCATCCCACCCATGCGGAACAACAGTCCGGGAATTTGGAAGCTGATCAGGAAAGCCGTGACGTAAACGACCAGGGGGTAGAACGCGATGACGGTTGCATTCCATCCGCGCTCCGCCGCGATCACAGGCGCCAGGACGGGAATGCCTGCTGCGAACAGCGAGACCGTGGCCTGCACGACAAGGCTGATCAGAACTGCCGCCGGCACGTCCCAATACGTCCCGGCGCGCGTCTGTTGCGTCATGCCGCGCATTGCAACTCCCATCGACGGCCGCTCGCCTTTCCGGTCCCTCAATAAACAAAAGGCGCCCCCATAACAGATACAGGCCATTGAAATTGTACCCGTAACAGTTATCATCGCGGCGATCTGTTATGATCCAGTGCGTCATGGATCTAAAAACGGGAGCGACTGTTTCGTGCGGGATCATTCCCATTTTCGCTACGAAGAAGTCGCGACCTTCATCACCGGCCTGGTGGATTCCGGAACGCTTCCGCCCGGGTCGCGGGCGCCCTCGCTGCGCGACATCAGCAGGCAGCGGCAGATCAGCGTCTCCACCGCGCTGCAGGCTTATCGTCTGCTCGAGGACCGCGGAGTTCTGGAGGCGAGGCCGCAATCGGGCCACTATGTCGCCAAGCGCGCCGCCATTCGTCTCGAAGCCCCGGCGATTTCCAAGCCGCCGAGCAAGGCCACGCCCGTCGCCGTCTCGGCGATGCTCTTGAAGCTGCAGCAATACTCGACCGATCCCCGGCTTGTTCCATTGGGCTGGGCCTTCCCGAGTGCCGAGTTGTTGGCGGCGGGGCGGCTTGATCGTTTTCTGGCGCGAGCCGCACGCACCAAGGGCGTCGGCCACAACACCTACACCGTTCCCAAAGGCGATCTGCGGCTACGTCAGGAGATTGCCCGCCGCGCGTTGCGCTGGGGTCAAGCTCTGTCGCCCGAAGACATCGTCATCACGTGCGGTTGCACCGAGGCCGTGACGTTGGCGTTGAACATCGTGGCACAGCCCGGCGACACCATCGCAATCGAGTCGCCGACTTATTTTGGATTGCTTCGCTCGCTCGAAGTCCTTGGTCTCAAGGTCATCGAACTTCCGACCGACGCGAGGAGCGGAATTGATCTCTCGGCCTTGAAGAGGGTGCTTGAGCGCGGCAGCGTGAAGGCCTGCCTTTTTTCGTCCAGTTTCAACAATCCGCTGGGCTGCACCATGTCCAACGCGAAGAAGCTGAAGGTGCTGACTCTGCTGGCGAGATACCGCGTTCCGCTGATCGAGGATGACATTTTTGGCGACATTTATTTCGGTCCGCAGCGGCCCACACCCTTTATTGCGCTCGACCGGGGCGGCAATACCATTTATTGCAGCTCCTTTTCGAAGACTATTGCGCCCGGATACCGTATCGGGTGGATGGCGATGAAGACGGAGATGCAAAAGCAACGCGCCCTCGAACGGAAGCTTGCCTTCACGCTTTCCGGGCCGCCTCTGCTGCAGGCCGCTTTTGCCGATTTCCTATCCTCCGGCGGCTACGACAATCATCTGCGCCGGATCAGGCGTGTGTTCGAAGACACCGTCGACCGGATGATTCGGGCCATCGACAGGTCATTTCCCACGGGCACGAAAGTGACCCGTCCGGCCGGCAGCTTCGTGCTCTGGCTCGAATTGCCGAAGTCCATGCGAACCCGCGTTCTCTTTGACCAAGCGCTGGAACATGGAATCTGTTTTGTCCCCGGCGACGTGTTCTCCGCCAACGGCCGCTTCGGTCATTGCCTGCGGCTGAGCTGCGGGCACGGATGGGATGCGCGGATCGAAAAGGGAGTCTTGAAGTTGGGCGAGTTAGCGTGTGCCGCTGCGGCGCGATAGCGGCGACTGATAGGACCGCCGCCACGCACTGAATCTCGATCATCATCTCGGCTGGGCGAAACCAGCCACGATGATCGCGGCACGGCAAGCGGGACCCGCAGCCTCAAATAATCGCGTGGCGCACCTTGGCCGAAACCCATTCGCTGATGACGACGGTCGCGATGATGATCAGGAGAATGAGCGACACCCGAGTCCAGGCGAGCGTGGTGATGGCCGCGTTGAGTGGTAGGCCGATGCCGCCGCCGCCAACGAGGCCGAGCACTGTCGACTCGCGGATATTGATGTCCCAGCGGAACACCGAAACCCCGGCAAACGCCGGCAGCACTTGCGGCACGATACCGTAGGCCGTGATTTGCGCGCCGCTGGCGCCGGTCGCGCGCACCGCCTCGACCTGGCTTTCATCGATCTCTTCGATCGCCTCGTAGAGCAGCTTGGCGCAGAAGCCGATCGAGCGCAGCCCGATCGCCAGGATGCCGGCGAGCACGCCCGGCCCAATGATGGTGACCAGCATCAGCGCCCAGATCAGCGAATTGATCGAGCGCGATGACACGATCATGAATAGCGCAACCGGCCGCACCAGCGCCACGCTCGGCGTCGTGTTGCGTGCGGCGCAGTAGGCCACCGGCACCGCCACCACGAGGCCGATGAGGGTGCCGAGGGTTGCGATGTTGATGGTGTCCCAGATCGGCCGCCCGAGCTTGGCGATAAAACCCCAGTCTGGCGGAATCATGCGCCCGGCAAGATCGGCCGCTTGCGCCGGCGCGTCGGTGACGAAGACCCATATCGTCTTGTCGGAGATCAGTTGCCAGCAATAGATGAAGATTGCCGCGGCCGCGAGCCATGCCAGCCAGATCACGAATTGCGCGCCGCGCTCGCGGCGATGCCAGACCCGGATGCCGTGCCGAAGCGCCACCGCCATCACTGCACCCAGCGCCGAAGATAGCCGGACGAGTATTCCAGCACCATGACGATGCCGATGATGACCAGCAGGATGGCGGCGGCGGACGAAAACTCGTAGCGCTCGAACGCGGTGTCCAGCGTCGCGCCGATGCCGCCGGCGCCGACGATGCCGATCACCGCGGATTCGCGGAAGTTGATATCGAAGCGGTAGAGGCCAAGCCCGATCATGCGCGGCATCACCTGCGGCTGGACGCCGTAATTGATCCACTGCAGCCAGCCGGCGCCGGTGGCACGCACGGCTTCGGCTTGCGAAAAATCCATATCCTCGATGTCTTCGGCCAAGAGCTTGCCGTAGAACCCGATTGTAGCGAACGACAGCGTGACGACGCCGGCGAACGGGCCAAAGCCGAACAGCTTGACGAAGAAAATCGCCAGGATGATCTCTTGGAAGCTGCGCGATACCGCCAGGATGCCGCGGCAGAAATAGTAGACCGGCGCCGGTGCAATATTTTTTGCAGCCCCGATACCCACCGGGACCGAGATCAGGATGCCGATGGCGGTCGAGACCACGGTCATCCAAAGGCTCTCGAGGATGCCGTCCACGATGTCGTTCTTGCGGCTGACAAAGTCGGGCGGAAAGAACGCGGCGAAGAACCGCGCGCCGCGCGGCAAGCCTTCCCAGACGCGGGTCCAGTTCACTTCGGTGGTGCCCAGCGCCAGCGCCAGATAGACAATGGCGCCGGCTAAAAGCGCCCGACGCAGCCACGCCCGCTTGATCAGCGGCGGCCTTGTCCAGTTTCGGGCGGTGATCGCGGTGTCGCTCATGGTCCGACTATGTCAGCCCGGCCATGCGGTCGCGGTGCGGTTTTAGGGTTTCCAGCGCAATGACGTTATCCGGCTGCTTGGCCGCCACATCTGCGTCGTCGTCGACTTTGCGGATGGTGGCCGACCAATCCTCCTCGCCGTAGATTGTCGTCAGCACCTCGGCCGTGAGTCCTGTCGGCGGCCCGTCATAGACGATCTCGCCAAGCCGCAGGCCGACGATCCGTTCGGCGAACATCTGCGCCAGCATGACATCGTGGATGTTGATGATGGCCGAGAGCTTGCGCTCTTCGCACAGTTCCTTGATCAGCCGCATGATCAGACGCGAGGTCTTCGGATCGAGCGAGGCGGTCGGCTCGTCAACCAGGAGCAGTTCTGGGTTCTGGATCAATGCCCGGCAAATGCCGACGCGCTGCCGCTGGCCGCCGGACAGTTCGTCGGCGCGTTTGTCGGCCATGTGGTCGAGGCCGACCCGCGCCAGCAGCCGAAACGCCTCGTCGACGTCGGCTTGCGGAAATTTGCGCATAAAACTTTGCCAGAAGCCGACATAGCCCAGCCGGCCGCTGAGCACGTTCTCCATCACCGTGAGCCGCTCGACCAGCGCATATTCCTGGAAGATCATCCCCATGCGCCGGCGCGCGCGCCGCAAGTCACGGCCGCCGAGCGTCGTGATCTCAGCGTCGTTGAGGGTCACGGTGCCGGCGGTCGGCTCGACCAGGCGATTGATGCAGCGGATGACGGTCGATTTGCCGGCGCCTGACGGACCGATCAGCGCCATCACCTCGCCGTCCGGCACGTCGAGGTCGATGCCCTTGAGCGCCAAGTCGCCGGTCCGATAGCGCTTCGTCAGCCCCTTGATCCGCAGCATTCGCTACGCCCCGCTTGCCGTCGAGGCTTACTTGCAGGTGTATTTGACGCCGGTCGCCGCATCGATCTTGCGGATCACGGCCCAGTCCTTCTGATAAGTAATCGGGACAAAGCGGTCCTGTCCCTTGAACTCCGCCTTCAGCGCCGAACCTTCCCAGGGATAGGTGAAGAACGCCTGCTTGATTTTTTCGACCAGCGCCGGATCGAGATTGTAGGCGTAGCCGTAGCCGGTGGTCGGGAAGGTCGCGGATTTATAGATCGTTCTAATCTTGTCGCGATCGACGACCTTGCGCTCGAACATGCGGAACATCACCTCGTTGGCGACGGCGGCGGCGTCATAGTCCTTGTTGGCGACGCCGATCACCGAGTTGTCGTGCTTGCCGGAAAACACCGCGGTAAAGTCGCGGTCGGGTTCGAGGTTGAAGTCGGCCTTCAAAATCGCCAGCGGCGCCTTGTATCCGGAATTCGAGGTCGGGTCGGTGAATGCCACCTTCTTGCCCTTGAGGTCGGCCGGCGTCTTGATCGCGCTGTCGGCCGGCACGATGATTTCCATTTCGTAGCCGAACTTGCCGTCATTGGTGCCCATGATGGCGAACGGCACGAAGCCAGCACAGTTGACCGCGATCGGATTGGAGCCAGTGTTGAATCCCGCGATATGGAGCCGGCCGGAGCGCATCGCCTCGATCTCAGCGGCGTTCGACTGCACCGGGAAGAACACGACCTTTTTCCCGGTCGTCTGCTCCAAATATTTGACGAACCCGTCCCAGACCTTGGCGTAAACCGCGGGGTCCTCGACCGGGGTATAGGCGAAGACCAGAGTAGAAGGGTCGACCAGTTGCTTCGGATCGGTCGGGGCGTCGGCAACGAGATCGCCGTCACGATCGCAATAAGCCTTGTCGAGATCGCCGCGCGGACAATCTTGCGCACGGGCGATCGATCCGGCGCCGACGACAAGGGCCGCGACAAGCATCGCGACGGCGGTGATAGGTCTTGCCACGGTCGTCCTCCCTGCAGTTCTGGCGTCTAGAGACCGATCGCCTGGACCCTTGTTCATGCCAGCTTAGCCCACCACCGGGAAAAGAGAAATTGGGCTTCCACGCCACCATGAGCTGGAATTGACCTACGTCAGCTCTCAACCACCGCCACCGCCTGAATCTCGATCATCATCGCCGGCTGGGCAAAACCGGCCACGGTAATCGCGGCGCTGGCCGGAAAATCCTTGCCGAAAATCTCGGTGCGCAGCTCCGTCATCCGCGTGGTGTAGCGTGCGTCGATCAGAAACACCGTCATGGTGACGAGATCGGCGAGTTTTGCGCCGGTCTCGGCCAGTGTCTTCTCGATATTGTGGAAGGTCTGCCGGCACTGCGCATCGAAGTCGCCGGCGAGCGATTTTCCGGTATCGTCCACCGCGCCGGTGTGGCCGGCGAGCCAGATTGTCTTGCCGCCTTCGGTGATAACGGCCGGTGAATAGGCGCGTTTTGCGGTCCGCGCCGCACCGACGAATGACTTCTTCATGGTTCCTCCCGTTCCGTATGGACGCTGATGGCCGGGACAAGGGCGGCCATGACGGATTACATTATGGCGATGGCCGGCCAAGAAGCACAACAAGAGACACAACCCGATAACACCGCGCCGCTTGCCGGCATACGCGTGCTCGAATTCTGCCACACCATCATGGGTCCGACCGCGGGCCTGATTTTGGCCGACCTCGGCGCCGACGTGATCAAGGTCGAGCCGGCGGGCGGCGACGCGACGCGAAGGCTGCTCGGCTTTGCCGCCGGGTTCTTTTCCACCTTCAATCGCAATAAGCGCAGCATCGCCATCGACCTGAAAACGGACGACGGCCGCGCGTTGCTTCATCGCCTGGCGGCGACGGCGGACGTTGTCTTGGAAAACTACGCGCCCGGCACCATGGATCGGCTCGGCTGCGGCTATGGCGATTTTTCCAAGCTCAATCCGCGGCTGATCTATTGCGCGTTGAAGGGTTTTCTCAGCGGGCCGTACGAGCATCGCCCGGCGCTCGACGAAGTGGTGCAGTTCATGTCCGGCCTCGCCTATATGACCGGGCCGCCCGGGCAGCCACTGCGCGCCGGCTCGTCCGTGGTCGACATCATGGGCGGCATGTTCGCGGTGATCGGCATCCAGGCCGCGTTGCGCGAGCGCGAACGCACCGGCCGCGGCCAACTGGTCAAATCCGCGCTGTTCGAATCGGCCGCCTTCCTGATGGCGCAACATATGGCCGGCGAAGCGGTGACCGGCCGCGCGCCGCCGCCAATGCCGGCGCGCGAAGGCGCCTGGGCGATCTACGAGCCGTTCGAGACCGCCGACGGCGAACAGATTTTCGTAGGCCTCACCAGCAACCGCCATTGGAAGAGCTTCTGCGAGCATTTTTCGCGCGAGGACCTGTTGCAGGATCCGGCCTACGAGGCCAACGAGGATCGCGTCCGCGCCCGCCCGATATTGCAGCCGCTGGTTGCGGCAATCGTCGCGCGCCACAAGCTCGACGAGCTTGCCGAACTGTTCGACCGCATCGATATCCCGTTCGCGCCGGTCGCCAAGCCTGGCGACCTGTTCGACGATCCGCAGCTCAATGCCGGTGGCCGCATGCTCGACGTTATTTTTGCCGGCGGCGTGCGCGCCAAAATTCCGCGGCTGCCGATCGAAATCGGCGATCACGATTTCAAGCTGCGCCGCCAAGCCCCGGCGATCGGCGAACACACCGCCGAAGTTTTGGCAGAGCTCGGGCTCGCGCAAAACGAAATCGAAGCGTTGCGTAAACGCGCCATTGTTACGGTCGGAGAATCAAGATGAGCGATTTGCCGAAACGCGTGCATATCAGCGAAGAAGGCCCGCGCGAGGGCTTTCAGTTCGAGAAGGGCGCCATCCCGACCGCGCGGAAGATCGCGCTGATCGACGCGCTGGCGCAGACCGGGATCGACCAGATCCAGATCGTCTCTTTCGTCAATCCAAAGGCGGTGCCCGGCATGGCCGACGCCGTGGATGTCGTGCATGGCATTTCCCCAAAATCCGACGTCGCCTATACGGCGCTGTGGCTCAACGACAAGGGATTTGAGCGCGCGCTGCGCGAAGACCGGCTCACGCTCAAGGGCACCATCCAGCTGGCCGCATCGGAAAAATTTTTGCTGCGCAATCAGAACCGCACCATGGCGCAACAGCTCGCTGGCCAGCACACCATCGTCGAGATGTACAAGGCGAGCGGCGTGCCGGTCGAGCGCGGCAGCCTGATGGCGGCGTTCGGCTGCAATTTCGAGGGCGACGTGCCGGTGTCGCGCGTGGTCTCGCTGGTCGGGCAAATCCTCGACGTGGCCAAGGAACACGGCGTCAAACTCACCTACGTCACGCTCGCCGACACCATGGCCTGGGCGACGCCGCTCGCCATCAAGCGTGTCGTCGGCGCGTTGCGCGAGCGCTGGCCCGACCTCGACATCGCGCTGCACCTGCACGACACCCGCGGCATGGCGATCGCCAATGCCTATGCCGGGCTCGAAATGGGAGTGACGCGCTTTG
>Ga0209010_1000645_pt1 | contig 10269 bp, 9 predicted proteins | sample BlaSpr_A8_OM1_O3_FD_187985 | JGI IMG/M metagenome (GOLD analysis project Ga0209010, IMG submission 187985) | Forest soil microbial communities from Thunder Bay, Ontario, Canada - Black Spruce, Ontario site 2_A8_OM1_O3 (SPAdes) (version 2) | ecosystem: Environmental > Terrestrial > Soil > Boreal... | reverse complement strand
GATGACCTTTGCCGCAAGCTTGCCGCGGTCGACCTTGCCGTCAGAAGTGGTGCCGGGAAACGCTTCGGCGATGGCGGCCACCGCTTCGCCTTCGTAAAGCGCGTGCACCACGGCGTCGGAATCGTGCACCGGCACGCCGGCCTCGGCGAAGAATTTTGCCGCCGTCGATTTGCCCATGCCGAGCGAGCCGGTCAGACACAGCACGAAAGGTTTGGCGGCGCTCATTGTGCCAGACATCCCTGGCGGCGAAGGAAATCCAACGCCGTCGTCAGCGGTAGGCCCAGTACGGTGAAATAATCGCCGTCGAGGCGCTCGAACAGCTGAATGCCAAGGCCTTCGAGCTGATAGGCGCCGACACTCGCAGTCGCGGCTTCGCCGACGGCGTCGAGATAGTCGTCGAGGAACCGGTCCGAGACTGCGCGCATGGTCAAGCGTGCGACTCCGACATATTCGAACAGCACCGTGCCGTCTTGGACAAAAGCGATCGCCGAATAAAGCTCGTGGGTGCGGCCGGACAGAGCGCGCAGCTGCGCTCGAGCCGCCGCCCGATCAGCCGGCTTGGCAAATCGCCGCCCATCGAGCGAGAGGGTCTGATCGGCGCCGAGGATCAGGCGCCCGCGATTGCGCCCGGCTATGACGGATGCTTTTTCACGGGCCAAGAGCGCTGCGATCGCCACCGGCGCCTGTAATGGCGCACCCGCTTCCACGCCGCGCTCGTCGATGTCGGCCGGGCAGATCTCGACCGGAATGCCGGCAGCCTCCAGCAGTATTCGTCGCACCGCGCTTCTGGAGGCCAGCATCAGCGGCGCCGCGGCGAGCCACAGCGGCATCGGTTACGGCGCCTTGTGCCGGCGGCGCTCGCCGAGCAGCGCCAGAACCGCCGCCGCGGTTTCTTCGATCGAGCGCCGGGTAACGTCGATCAGCGGCCAATTATGCTTGGCGCACAACCGGCGCGAGGCGGCGATCTCCTCGGTGACCGCTTGGCGGTCGATATACTGGTCGTCGTCGCGTTCGACCTTGAGACCGAGCAACCGGTTCTGCCGGATTTGCACGATGCGCTCGGGCGTGGCGAACAGGCCCACGACCAAGGGACGCGACAGCCGCACGACATTGGGCGACAAGGCGACACCCGGCACCAGCGGCACGTTCGCGGTCTTCACGCCGCGATTGGCCAGATAGATCGAAGTCGGCGTTTTCGACGTCCGCGATACCCCGACTAGCACGACGTCAGCCCCCTCCAAATCGTCGGTTTGCTGGCCGTCGTCATGCAGCATCGTGTAGTTGAGCGCATCGATACGGCGGAAATAGTCGGCATTGAGCGTGTGTTGCGCACCGACTTTATGGGTGGTTTCGGCGCCGAGATAGGCCTGGAACAGGTGCAGCACCGGGCCGAGGATCGACAGACACGGTAGGCCGAGATCGCGGCACTTTGTCTCCAGCCGTTCGACCAGATTTTCCTCGAGCAGCGTATAGAGCACGATACCCGGCGATTCTTCGAGATCGGCAAGCGCCCGGTCGAGCTGTTTCTGCGTCCGCACTAATGGGTGGACATGCTCCACGGGCAGCACTTTGGCATATTGCGCCGCCGCGGCGCGGGCGACGGTGATCAAGGTCTCGCCGGTCGCGTCCGAAATCAGGTGCAGATGAAAATAGCCTGGTGCTTGGGCCATAGGGCAGCTTGGGCCATAGGGAGATTTGGGCCGTGGGAAGAATGAATAACCTGTCGACGACTGGGGAGAAGGCCATGGCTTGCTGCAGGGTGCAAGTCCAATACGGACGATGTCCGGAATTCCGTCCACATCCACGCCGCTGTGATGTCACGCAGCGGCGACAAAGCCTATAACTCATGGATTGTGGATGACCGCCTTAGAGTCCGCCCAAAACACCCTTATCAAGCCGATAAAGTCCCAAATCCAGCGCCACCGCCGCTGTTCAGAGATAACGGGAATATGTGGGTAGAGTGTGGATGACGCGTGCGTGGAAATGTATGAGTCTAATCAACCGTCATACCACTACAACAGATTCTATTAAACTTAGTTTGGGTAAGGACTGGAGTGTGCCGGACAACCCTGTGATCAAACCGCTGCTCCGTACGCTGGGAGGCGAGCGATCCGCTATTCCGCCGATTTGGCTGATGCGGCAGGCGGGCCGGTACCTTCCGGAATATCGGGCAATTCGTGAGAAAACCGCTAGCTTTCTTGATCTCTGTTTCAATCCGAAGCTCGCCTGTGAAGTGACATTGCAGCCGATTCGTCGCTTCGGTTTCGACGCTGCCATTTTGTTTTCCGATATTTTGGTTGTACCGCACGCTCTTGGTCAGCATGTGACGTTTGAGACGGGCGAAGGGCCGCGACTGGACGCGTTGAAAGAGCCCTCGGCGATCGAACGACTGCGGCCGGATATCGATCACGCAAAACTTGCGACGGTCTACGAGACGATTGCACGCGTCAAAGCGGAACTGCCGCCTGCGATTGCGCTATTGGGCTTCTGCGGTGCGCCGTGGACGGTGGCAACCTACATGATCGCGGGCTGTGGCACGGTGGATCAGTCGCCGGCGCGGCTGTTTGCTTATCGGCATCCGGAAGCCTTCGCGAAGCTCATCGAAATTCTGATCGAGGCTTCGGCGAGCTACCTGGTCAAACAATTTGCGGCCGGCGTCGATGCCGTGCAGATCTTCGATACCTGGGCGGGTGTGCTGCCGGCCGATGAATTCCGCAAATGGTGTATCGAGCCTATGGCGCGGATTGTGGCCAGCGTGCGTGAACATATTCCAGCGGCGCGCATCATAGGCTTTCCGCGCGGCGCGGGGACCGAGTTGCAACGCTATCTGGATGCCGTGCCGATTGATGCGGTGGGGCTCGATTGGATGACGGAATTGAATTTTGCGCGTGACTACATTCAGCCGCTGCGCACCATTCAGGGCAATCTCGACCCGTTGGTGTTGCTCGCCGGCGGAGCGGCTCTCGATCACGCGACCGACGCCATTCTCGAAGCGTTCGGACGACACCCGTTCATTTTCAACCTTGGCCACGGCATCCTGCCGGAAACGCCAATCGGCCATGTGGAACGTCTGATCGCGCGGGTTCGCAACCATGTATGAGTGGATCAAGGCGGCCCACATCATCGCCGTGATCGCCTGGATGGCGGGGATGCTCTATCTGCCGCGCCTGTTCGTCTATCACTGCGCCGCCGCGACCGGCTCGGTGCAGTCGGAAACCTTCAAGGTGATGGAGCGGCGCCTGTTACGCGCTATCATCAATCCGGCGATGGTCGCGACCTGGGTGTTTGGGCTTGCCTTGGCCTGGCTCGGCCCCGATTCTCGCTACGGCTGGTTTGCCTCCGGCTGGCTTTGGGCCAAAATCATCCTCGTTCTTGGGCTCTCGGCGGTGCATGGATTGTTGGCCCGGTGGATGAAAGATTTTGCCGCCGACCGCAACCGGCATTCTCAGAAATTCTATAGGATAATCAACGAAGTACCTACCCTGCTGATGATCCTCATCGTGCTCTTGGCGGTGTTGAAACCGTTCTGAAGTTCACGCGTTCTTAGTAAAAATCACGCTCGCCTCTTGCTAGAACTGCGGTCTTTTCTTATCTTTGCGCCATCCCACCCAACGTAGGCGGATGCAGCTGAGTTCTGGCTCCAGTGGACTGGAGCCGATTGGTGCATCGGGGTCCGGGGCCCAAAGCTCCTCACAACCCAAGACCTACGATCTTCCTGCCCTGCCCGCCGGCGAAGCTGCACTCCAATCCTGCCGCCGGCTTAATTTCCATAGGACATTCTGAATGCGCGAAATGAAACTCCAAGAGCTCAAGACCAAATCTCCGGCTGAGCTCGTCACCTTTGCCGAAGAGCTCGAAGTCGAGAACGCCTCGACCATGCGCAAGCAAGAGCTGATGTTCGGCATCCTCAAGCAGCTCTCGGCGCGCGAAACCGACATTGTCGGCGAAGGCGTGGTCGAAGTTCTGCCAGACGGTTTTGGCTTCCTGCGCTCGCCGGAAGCGAACTATCTGCCGGGGCCCGACGATATTTACGTCTCGCCCTCGCAAATCCGCCGCTTCGGGCTACGCACCGGCGACACCATCGACGGCCATATCCGCAGCCCCAAAGAAGGCGAGCGCTACTTCGCGCTGCTCAAGGTCAATTCGCTCAACTTCGAAGACCCTGAGAAAGCCCGCCACAAGGTCAACTTCGACAATTTGACGCCGCTCTATCCCGACGAATGGCTGAAGATGGAATTCGAGGATCCGACCAAGAAGGATCTCTCGGCCCGTGTCATCGACATCGTCGCGCCGGTCGGCAAGGGCCAGCGCGCGTTGATTGTCTCGCCGCCGCGCACCGGCAAGACCGTTCTGCTGCAGAACATCGCCCATTCGATCACCCACAATCATCCGGAATGCTATCTGATCGTGCTGTTGATCGACGAACGGCCGGAGGAAGTCACCGACATGCAACGCTCGGTGAAGGGCGAGGTGGTTTCCTCGACCTTCGATGAGCCGGCGGTGCGCCACGTCCAAGTCGCCGAGATGGTGATCGAGAAGGCCAAGCGTCTGGTCGAGCACGGCCGCGACGTGGTCATCCTGCTGGACTCAATCACCCGGCTCGGCCGCGCCTACAACACCGTGGTGCCATCCTCGGGCAAGGTGCTGACCGGCGGCGTCGACGCCAATGCACTGCAACGTCCGAAGCGCTTCTTCGGCGCCGCGCGCAATATCGAAGAGGGCGGCTCGCTGACTATTATTGCCACCGCCTTGATCGATACCGGCAGCCGCATGGACGAAGTGATTTTCGAAGAGTTCAAAGGCACCGGTAATTCGGAATTGATCCTCGACCGCAAAGTCGCCGACAAGCGCACCTTCCCGGCCATGGATATCACCCGTTCCGGCACTCGCAAGGAAGAGCTCCTGGTGCCGCCGGATCAGCTCAAGAAAATGTACGTCTTACGTCGGATTCTCAATCCGATGGGCACCATGGACGCCATCGACTTCCTGCTCGACAAGCTGCGCAACACCAAGAACAACGGCGAGTTCTTCGACTCGATGAATACGTAACGCGCTGCGCCATCGACGCTTACCGGCGTCGTTGGCCGGAGTCGAAGAAGCTTTTCTATCGTGAGTTTTCTCTAAATTGGTCGCGCGGGATGGGACCTGCGCAGTCTATCCAACCAATTGATTTCAAGAAGGAATCGTCGGGGTCAGGCGCCGAACACTGGCGGCCGGGCGAGTGCCGGCTGCCCAACATTTTGCGACTTGTTGCGCGTATGTCACAGCTGTGTACTCGGAATGGTGGTAAAAAGCGAAAGCGTGCTTAGTCGGGGCTGGTGTCATGAACAAAATCTGGCTTGTCGCTGCCGCTTTGCTTGCGACTTTGGGAGGCGGGTCTGCTTTTGCCGCGGATTTGCCCGCGGCACCTTACGTCAAGGCGCCGCCACCGACGCCGATTTACAGTTGGACCGGCTGTTATCTCGGCATTGAAGGCGGCGGGTCCTGGGGACGCAGCCAGCATACGGCCGTCGGCCCGGCGAATGCCGGACTGCCGATCAACAACTCATTCGACGTCGACGGCGGACTTTTCGGCGGCACAGTCGGGTGCAACTACCAGATCAACAATGTGGTGGCGGGGATCGAGAACGATCTTTCTTGGACCAATGCCAGCGGCACTACAAACGACATTCCGCCGTTCAACTTGGCTGCGAGGAGCACAACGAAAGAGACTTGGCTTGACACTTTGCGTGGCCGCCTCGGCTTCGCGTGGGATCGTTTCTTTCTCTACGGCACCGGTGGCGCGGCCTTCGCCAATGAAGGCGTCAACGTGTGCGGCATTAGCGGCTGCGTTTCCGACTCACAAACCAGAACCGGATGGGTCGCAGGTGTCGGCGGAGAGTGGGCGGCGTGGACCATGCCTGGAGGAACCCTGACCCTCAAAGTGGAGTACTTGCACGCTGACTTGGGCACGGGTCGTTTCATCGATCCGTCGGTCACGTTCCCCGCCGGCGGCGGAACCATTGTCACCCGAGACGTCAGGCTCACCGACGATATCTTTCGCGGCGGTATCAATTGGAAATTCAATGGCTGGTAGTCCGCGCCAGCGCGGCTGAACGCGTCGCTGCGCGAATTCGGAAAGCTCTTACCGTGCAGGCGAGAAATTGACGGGCTGCAGCGCCGTGGGCCGCTTGGTCTTGAGCGCGTATTCCGGATCGACAAAGCACACCCCGCCCTTGCCGACGGCAGTCTCGCATTGGGCGACGCTCGAATAGCCGCATTCGATGAGGGCTTTGTCGCCGGTGGCATAGCCGCACCATTCGTCGTCGGCGCGGGCGCCGGTCGTGGACATGGCGGCCAGGGCGGCGGCCAAGATGAGTCCGTATCGCATCATTGGGTTTCCTTGCTGCGCCCCGGCAGCGCCAATAGAGCACAAATCGCCGTGGAATGAAGCTTAGCGTCAAGTATGTCGCACCGAATCGATGGCGCTATTGAGGCCAGCCGGATCGGTAACCGGCAGCGAGCAGGTTTCGCCGACGCAGACGAATGCCGCGGCTTCTCCCGCGGCGGCGATCTTCGCCCGTGCCGGGTGTTGCGGCGGCAGTGTCTCGACCGAACCGGCGTGCAGCACGATGCGGTCAAGCGGCGGCCGCGCGCGAGCAGCTGCCAGCAGGGCCTGCGCCTGGTCCCCCTCTCCGGTGACCACGATCTCGGCCGCGCACAGCCGCAAATCGACGGCATTGAGCAGCGCCATGTGCATGTAGAGGTTCTCGACCGCCTGCGGCGCGATCGCCGCGATCAGCCGGTCGGCTTGCTCAAGAAAGCGATGCTCGCCGGCGAGGACCGCCAGCCGGATCAGGTTCTGCGCGGCGACGGCGTTGTGGTTCGGCGTTGCTTCGTCGGCGGTCGACGCTGGGCGGATGACCAAGCCTTCGGCGTCGGCGGCGGTGAGATAATAGGTTCCGGTCGCGGCATCGGCGTAGTCGCGATCGAGCGCGCGCTGCCAGGCCAGCGCCTGGTCGAGGTAAGGTTTTTCGCCGGTCGCCTCGTAGAGCGCCAGCGCAGCGCGGGTCATGGCGGCGAAATCAGACGCCAGCCCGGGAAATTTGAGCTGGCCTTGGCGCCATGAATGACCGAGCCGATCGCCGCGCGTCATCGTCCTTGCGACGAAATCGAAAGCGCGTGCCGCGATGTCCAGCCACGATGGCTCGTCAAACATGAGGCTCGCATTGGCGAGGGCGGCGATCGTCAAGCCGTTCCAGTCGGCGAGCACTTTGTCGTCGAGGCCGGGGCGCACCCGCGCCGCGCGCACGGCGAGGAGCTTGGCGCGCAAAGCCGCAAGCCGCGCTTCATCCGCTTCGCTGCGTTCTATTGTCTTAAGGCGATTGAGGATGTTGTGACCTTCGAAATTACCGCCCAGCGTGACGTCATAGTGCCGGGCAAAAAACTCGCCGTCCTCGCTGCCGAGTGCACCCATCACCTCGGCGAGGGACCAGACATAAAATTTGCCCTCCTCGCCTTCGGAGTCGGCATCGAGCGAAGCTGAGAATGCCCCCTCAGCCGTCGTCATTTCGCGCTTGAGCCATTCGACCGTTTCCTGGGCGCGCCGGCGATAGAGCGGCTTGCCGCTGCGCCGGTGCGCGATAGCGAGCAGCTCGAGCAGCTGTGCATTGTCGTAGAGCATTTTTTCAAAGTGCGGCGTGAGCCACCGTTCATCCACCGAATACCGCGAAAAACCGCCGCCGAGATGGTCATAGATGCCGCCCTCGCAAATATGGTCGAGGGTGATGTCGACGGCGGCGAAGTAGCGTTTCTCGCCATTGCGTAGCCCTGCCCGCCAGAGCAGTTCGAACAGCGCGGCTTGTGGAAATTTCGGCGCGCCGCGGGTGCCGCCGTTGACCGGGTCGATGATGCCGCCAAGCTGCCGCGCCGCGTTATCGAGTTCGGCCACACCGATCGTCACGGTGCCGGGCTTGCGCGCGCTCGCGGCGAGCTGCTCCATCAGCGCCGCGCGGTTGGTCTCGATCTTCTGCGGCTCCTCGCGGAACAGCCGCGCGATCTCGCGCAGCACGTCGACGAAGGCCGGCTTGCCGTAGCGCGACGTCTTTGGAAAGTACGTGCCGCCCCAGATCGGCTCGCCGGCGGGCGTCAGAAACATGGTCAGCGGCCAGCCGCCATGTTCGCCAAGATGGTGCAGCGCCGCCATGTAGATTTGATCGATGTCTGGCCGCTCCTCGCGATCGACTTTGATGTTGACGAACAGTTCGTTCATGACGGCCGCGGTGGCGTCGTCCTCAAAGCTCTCGTGCGCCATGACGTGGCACCAGTGACAGGCCGCGTAGCCGACCGAGAGCAGGATCGGCCTGCCGGTGCGTTTGGCCTCCGTGAGCGCGTCAGGACCCCAGGCCCACCAGTCGACTGGGTTGTGCTGGTGCTGGAGGAGATACGGGCTCGTCTCCTGGGCGAGACGATTTTCGTGCGAAGCGGAACCATGCGATGACGTTGACATGGGCGCACCGTAGCAAGTAGCCCGCGCGGAGCGAAGCGCTCACCCGACCATCGGCCTCAGCAGAACATTATGCCGGATCGTTCCACCATCTTTGCGCTGTCGTCGGGCCGGCCTCCGGCGGCGATTGCCGTGGTACGCGTCTCTGGGCCGTGCGCGGGCGTCGCTCTTGAGAAGCTGATCGGGCGCCTGCCCGACCCGCGCAAGGCGGCGTTGGCGCGGGTGCGCGATCCGGCCAGCGGCGAAGTCATCGACGAAGCGCTGGCGCTGTGGTTTCCGGCACCGCGTAGCGAGACCGGCGAGGACGTCGCCGAGTTGCAGCTGCATGGCGGTCAGGCTGTGATTGCCGGTGTGCTCGATGCGCTCGCGCTGATCGAGGGCTGCCGGCCCGCCGAGGCCGGCGAGTTCACCCGCCGTGCGTTCGAGAACGGGCGGCTCGATCTCACGGCGGTTGAGGGCCTGGCCGATCTCATCGCGGCCGAAACGCCAGCGCAGCGCCGCCTCGCCTTTCGTCAGCTCAAGGGCTTGATCGGCGACCGCGCCGAGGCTTGGCGGCGGCGGTTGATCGAGGCGCTGGCTTTGGTCGAGGCGCGGATCGATTTTTCCGATGAAGCCGATGTCCCTGAAGATTTGCTCGGTCCCGCCCTTCATGCTGCGCAGCAATTGCGTGACGAGATCGCCGGTGTCCTGGCCGACGGTCGCCGCGGCGAGCGGCTGCGCGACGGGCTTGTGGTCGCCATTGCGGGGCCGCCCAATGCCGGCAAATCGACCCTGCTGAACCGACTGGCGCGGCGCGAGGCGGCGATCGTGTCGCCCTATGCCGGTACCACGCGCGACGTCATCGAGGTGCATTTGGATCTCGACGGCTATCCGGTGACCTTGCTCGACACCGCGGGCATTCACGACAGCGATGAGCCGGTGGAGCAGGAGGGCGTCCGGCGGGCGCGCGAGCGCGCAGCGACGGCGGACTTAGTGCTGTGGGTCATTGACGGATCGGCCGCCGGCCTAGCGATCGATGAGCCCGCCAAAAGCCTCGCCAATGCGACGATTTGGCAGGTTCGGAACAAAATCGACCAGGCTGACTCAAGTTGCTGCACGGGTGCGGCTAAGCAGAGTAGTAATGAATATGAGTTCAGTATATTAATCTCTGCACTTACGGGTTTCGGAATGGAGGGCCTGACCTCGGCTCTTTCCGCCTATGCCAAGACCTATTTCGCCTCGACCGAGTCGGCGGTGATCACCCGCGCCCGCCATCGCCGGGCGTTGGAGGAAACTGTGGCGGCGCTCGATCGCGCTTTGGCCCGGGATCACGCGAACCACGAAGAGCTGATCGCCGAGGAATTGCGCGCGGCAGCGACCACGCTCGGCCGACTCACTGGCCGAGTCGATGTCGAGGATATTTTGGACGTCATCTTTCGCGATTTTTGTATTGGCAAATGAATCGTTAACGACCACATCGGGGTGTTCTGGCGGGACATGTTTCACGTGAAACATCGCCAGGAAACTTCGTTTGATCGCAGTTTTGACCGTCAACCCGGCGTTGGCTACAAGGCCAGCGTCTTGGAGAATTTTAGATGGACGCCCGCTTCGACGTGATCGTTGTCGGTGGTGGCCACGCCGGCTGTGAGGCGGCGGCCGCGGCCGCCCGCATGGGCGCGCGGACGGCGTTGATTACCCATCGCTGCGCCACTATCGGCGCGATGTCCTGTAATCCCTCCATCGGCGGGCTCGGCAAGGGCCATCTGGTGCGCGAGATCGATGCGCTCGACGGCCTCATGGGCCGT
>Ga0209010_1000643_pt1 | contig 10282 bp, 6 predicted proteins | sample BlaSpr_A8_OM1_O3_FD_187985 | JGI IMG/M metagenome (GOLD analysis project Ga0209010, IMG submission 187985) | Forest soil microbial communities from Thunder Bay, Ontario, Canada - Black Spruce, Ontario site 2_A8_OM1_O3 (SPAdes) (version 2) | ecosystem: Environmental > Terrestrial > Soil > Boreal... | reverse complement strand
GCCGTGGCTCTGCACGGCATTCGCAACGCTGAAGCAAAGCTAGGAGACTTAGTCGCAGTCATCGGCTTGGGATTGCTCGGCCAACTCACGGTGCAATTGCTGAAGGCCGCAGGATGCCGTGTTCTGGGCATGGATTTCAATACGTCGCGTGCCGAATTAGCCCGGCGCCTGGGCGCGGATGCGATTGCCGTTTCGCCTTCTGCGCTGCACGATCTCTGCTTCGAATACTCGCATGGCGTCGGAGCCGATTCCGTTCTCATCGCTGCCGAAACGCCTAGCAGCGATCCCGTGAACCTAGCGGCGCAGATAGCCCGCGACCGCGCCATCGTGGTTGCCGTCGGAACCGTCGGCATCCATATCGAGCGCAAAACGTATTACGAAAAGGAAATCGACTTCCGCATCTCCCGCTCCTATGGCCCCGGCCGCTACGATTCCTTTTACGAGCAAAAGGGGCGCGATTACCCCATCGGCTACGTTCGCTGGACCGAAACCCGCAACATGGAAGCGTTCCTGCAATTATTGGCGCAGCGAAAAATCGACGTCACGTCGCTCATCACGCATCGTTTTCCTATCGCCCGCGCCGATGAAGCCTACGATCTGATCGGCGGCAACTCGCGCGAGCCTTACCTCGGCGTTGTCATCGACTATCCCGGCGATGTCGACCAGTCGCTTACGCTGGTACGTGAACCTTCAGTATTGCGGCTTTTGCCAGCGCAGCCGCAATCGCAATCCTCGCCTCCAGATCGCATCTTCGTCGGCTTACTTGGAGCGGGCGCGTTCGCCTCGGGCACGCTCCTGCCGGCATTGAAAACTTCGCGACACACCATTCTGACCGGCGTTTGCACCGGCTCCGGAGCCCACGCCCACCACGCCGCGCGCAAATTCGGATTCACTTATTGCACGACGGAAGAGTCCCAACTCGTGCAAGACCCGAACATCAACACGGTTGTAATCGCAACCCGCCATCATTTGCACGCCGGTCAGGTCCTCGCCGCTCTGGAAGCCGGCAAGAATGTCTTCTGTGAGAAGCCACTGTGCCTTTCGGAGGACGAACTTCGTGAAATCGTCCGCAGCTATTATTCTGCGCAGTCACAAAAACCGGCGTTCATAGTGGGGTTCAACCGTCGCTTCGCGCCCATGACCGCCCGCCTGAAATCTTTTTTTTCAGGAATTTCCGAGCCGCTCTTTTTGCACTATCGTGTCAATGCTGGCAGTCTTACGCCCGACGATTGGGTCAACGACTCCGACCAAGGCGGAGGCCGCATTCTGGGCGAGGTTTGCCACTTCGTCGATCTGCTGATGCACCTTGCAGGATCGCCGATCGTTTCCGTGGAAGCAAAACCGGTGGGCGACTCGGGCCGCTATGGTGAAAGCGCCCTCGCGTCACTGCAATTTGCCAACGGCTCCCAGGGCACAATCAGCTATCTTTCGACTGGCGACCGCGCTTTCTCAAAAGAGCGGCTCGAAGTTTTCGGCGGAGGCGCCGTCGCGGCGCTCGTAGATTTTCGCCGCCTCGAACTTTCACGCCACGGGCGCAAAGAGACTCTTCATTCGCGCTGGCGCCAGGACAAGGGCCATCGCGCGGAATGGACCGCATTCGTCGAATCGATCCGTGCAGGCCAAGCCGCAATCGCCTTCGATGAGTTAATCTGCTCCGGTCTCGCGACGCTGCACCTGAAAGAGTCTCTGGCCACGGGAAGACGAATGGCGGTCGATGCCCCAGCCTTCATCGAATCGGCTCTCCAAGGTGCTCATCACAGCGAATGATCCCAAACGCCGTCCGTCTGAGAAAATAGCTAGCTCAACTTATTTCGACCATGCTGATTCTGGGTCTCAACATGTTTCACGCGGACGCCTCCGCCGCAATCGTCGTCGATGGAGAAGTAGTCTTTGCGATTGCCGAAGAGCGCCTCAATCGCCGCAAGCATTTCGGCGGATTCCCAGCGCTTGCGGTTAAAGCGTGTCTCGACCGCGTGGGCGCGAAGATTTCCGATATTGATCATGTGGCCGTCGGCCAGGATAGCGATGCGAACTTAGCAAAGAAAGTTCAATATGCCCTCTCCAATCCCACGAAGATTCTGAATTTTATCCGCCTTCGTCAACGCAAAGAATCCATGCGCGACGTGCGTATTCTGCTGTCCAAAGCGCTCGATGTCGATGCCGCGCAGCTTGGTTTCCAAGAGCATCACCTTGAGCATCACATCGCGCACATCGCCAGCGCCTACTATTGCTCACCCTGGGAGCAAGCGGCCGGCTTCAGTTACGACGGCTCAGGAGATTTCGTCTCCACCATGATGGCGCGCTGCGAAGGCGGCAACATCGAGGTGCTCGATCGCGTATTCCTTCCGCACTCTCTGGGTAGCCTCTATACCATGATCTGCGAGTTCATCGGCTACTCCAAATACGGCGACGAAGGCAAAGTCATGGGCCTTGCGCCCTATGGCAGAGAAACTTTTCGCGAGCAGATGGCGAATATTGTTGCCCCCAAAGATCGCAGATTTCAACTTGATCTAACCTATTTCCAGCCACTGGGCAGCAACCAGGGCATGCAGATCTTGGCCGACGGAGCCGTGCGCCTGGCCCGCCATTTTTCGCATCGCATGGAAATCCTCTTCGGCGAACCCCGGCGGCTTCATGCGGAGATAACGCAACGCGACATGGATCTGGCCTTTGCTCTGCAACATCGTTTTGAAGAAATTTTTTTTCATCTGTTAAACGATTTGCACGCCAGCGTCGGCTTCGACGATCTCGTCATGGCGGGCGGATGCGCGCTCAACAGCGTGGCCAACGGAAAGATTTTCGAGCGCACGCCATTCCGCCACACCTACATTCAGCCCGCCGCCGGCGACGAAGGCTTAGCCATAGGCGCAGCCCTTCACACGTATCACTCCGTTTTCAAACAACCACGCCGGCACGAATTAAAACGTTCCTATCTCGGCCCGGAATTTTCCGACTCATGCATCGAATCTTCGCTTAAGAGCGCCGGCCTGCCATACCAGAAACTCGAGCGCCAGCTCTTGCTCGACTCTGTTGCAGAAAAAATCGCGGCCGGAAAAGTTATCGGATGGTTTCAGGGCCGCATGGAATGGGGACCGCGTGCCCTCGGCAATCGCTCAATCCTCGCCCATCCTGGCCTGCCCGACATGAAAGATATTCTCAACGCCCGCATCAAGCATCGCGAGTGGTTCCGTCCCTTTGCTCCCTCAATTCTCGTCGAATATCAACATGAATATTTCGAAAACGATCACCCATCGCCATTCATGCTTCACGTCTACAAAATCCGCCCGGAAAAGCGCGGCCTGCTTTGTGCGGTGAATCACGTCGATGACACGGGTCGTCTACAAACTGTAGCTCGCGATGAAAACCCCCTGTACTACGATCTCATCTCCGCCTTCCACCGAATCGCACGGATTCCCGTCCTGCTGAACACCAGCTTCAACGAAAACGAGCCCATCGTGTGCACGCCAGACGAAGCTGTCGACTGCTTCCGCCGCACGCGCATGGACGTTCTCGCAATCGGTCCATTCCTCGTTACAAAGCCCGAACCCGAACAACTCGCATGAAAGCCGATCGCACCTCGGCTCCGCCGCACACTGCGCCAGCATGGCAACTGCGCCACGTCGTGCGATTCCCGGGTCTGCGCGCTCTGGCTTGGTCGGGCAACCAACTCTACGCATCACGCGGCTACGATCTATTCTGTGCAACCATCTCCGGTGAAGTCACAAACGAATTGTCGTGGCGCCCCATCGCCCGCTTTCACCCGGCATTGTGGCGAACCGTCACCGCCTCAACTCGCCTCAGCTCCCGCCTCTGCCGTGACGGTTTTCACACCCTCGCTGTATTGAATTCCGCCACGATGGTCGCTGCCGTTCCCGGCGCCATCGTTACGCGATCCCCGAACGAAAAACTATTCCGCTGTACGCATCGCATCACACGCGGCACTCGCCCTCTCCACATTACCTCGGTCCCCAACGGTCAAATTTACTGGGGCGAATATTTCGACAACGCCGCCCGAGATGAAGTGCACATCTATGCTTCTTCCGACGAAGGCGCTCACTGGCAAGCCGCCTACACGTTCCCTCGAGGCGCAATCCGCCACGTCCACAACATCGTCCACGACCCCTTTGCCGACTGCCTCTGGATTCTCACGGGAGATTACGGCAACGAATGCCGCATTCTGCGCGCGTCATGCGATCTGTCGCAGATCGACGTCATCCTGCTAGGCAATCAGCAGGCCCGCGCCGTCGCTCTCATTCCCGCCGAAGACGGCGTGTATTTCTCTTCCGACACGCCGCTTGAGCCAAACTTTATTTTCCGTTTTGACAGGCAAGGAAACTTGTCGAAGCTGGCGCCAATCAGCAGTTCATCCATTTACGGATGCCAGGTTGCAAGCGGATTGTTTTTCTCGACAATGGCCGAACCCAGCGCCGTCAATACCGATCGTGAAGTCCGCATTTACGGCAGCCACGACCGTGACAACTGGAGCCCTTTGCTCTCATTTCGTAAAGACCGCTGGCCCATGCGCTGGTTCCAATACGGCAACGCCTTTCTACCCGATGGCAACAACACAACTGAATTGCTCGCCGTCACCACTGTCGCCGTAGAAAACGACGACCAGATGACTTCGTTGTATTCGCTTGCCCGATGACACTCGTTATTTCTTCCTCGTGATATAGTTCGAGCAATTCCCTGGACCCAATTTCGCTGTGCCAAGTCTCAATTACTACCGCCGCATTGCGAGCGCCTACCTGCTCGGGGGCCAGAGCCATCTCAGTTTCTGGCACGAAACGCCGGAAGAAAATCGCAATGCGCAAACCAGCGAGCTCGGCGAGTATTACATGTTGTTTCGCGAGAAAGCGGATTATGCCGGCCCGTTTGACGCCGCTCAAATCCCCATGCTCGATTACCACGGAACCATCGGCCGGCAATACAATCCCATCGCCATCGCGCAATACGGCCTGGGAAATTACAACCAGTTCCGGCAAAGCGGAAATCGCGGCCGTCGCGACAAGGTCTTCCTCGTGGCCGATTGGCTGGTCGAACACCTGGAGCAAAATCCCCACGGACTCGAAGTCTGGAATCATCACTTCGATTGGGAATATCGCGACCGCCTGAGAGCGCCGTGGTATTCCGCGCTAGCCCAGGGGCAGGGAATTTCCCTCCTCGTGAGAGCACACGCGGAATCAGGCGAGCGAATTTATCTCGACGCCGCACAGCGCGCTCTCGCTTGTTTCTTCAAGCCCGTTAGCACAGGCGGAGTTGTCTTCACCGACGAGCAGGGCGATCTCTGGTTCGAAGAGTACATCGTTTCTCCGCCGACTCACATTCTGAACGGATTCATCTGGGCCGCATGGGGCGTTGACGATTATTTCCTCGCCACCCGCGAAGCTGCGGCCCATGATCTCTTCGCACGCGCGGTTCAAACATTGTTGCGAAATCTTGACCGCTACGACCTTGGCTTCTGGTCTCTCTACGAACAGTCGGGCACGCGGCTGCCCATGGTCGCGAGTTCTTTCTATCATCAGTTGCACATCGTGCAACTGCGAATTATGCATCGTTTAACCGGCGAGCGGAAATTTGCCCAGGTCGCCGATTGCTGGGCAAGTTATGGCCGAAGCGCCGGCAAGCGCACTCGCGCCTTGTGCTACAAAAGTGCATTCAAGCTCTGTTACTACTAGGCTCAAGTGAAGATCCTGTACATTTCACAATATTTTCCCCCGGAGATGGGCGCACCCGCCGCGCGCGCCGCCGAACTCGCGCGCCACTGGACGCAGGCCGGCCATCAGGTTTCGGTGCTCACCGGTTTTCCCAATCATCCCACCGGAGTTGTTCCCGAGGAGTGGCGCGGTCGCCTGCGCCGCGTGACGCATCGCGAAACGGTTGGCGAAGTCGATGTCTTCCGTACCTGGCTTTGGCCCTTGCCCAATCGCAAAGCTCACGAGCGCATGCGCAACTACGCATCGTTCTGCTTATCTGCCGCGGTGCGTGGCATGAGCCTGCCCCATCCCGACGTCATCATCGCCACTTCGCCCCAGCTTCTCGTAGGTCTCTCCGGTTGGTGGCTGGCCCGTCTCAAGAAAGTTCCCTTTGTATTTGAAGTCCGCGATCTCTGGCCGGAGTCCTTAACTGCTGTCGGGCTTGGCGCGGAAAACTCGATCCTGCATCGATCCCTTTCCGCCATGGCGAATTTCTTGTACTCGCGCTCCGACCACATTGTCGTCGTCACACCCGCTTTCAAAGACTTCCTGGTGAAGCATCGGCAGGTGCCCGCGGCGAAAATTTCTGTCGTCGAAAATGGGGTTGAAACCAGCGTGTTCGCCGCCGCCTCGGCGCAAACCACCGTGACCTTAAAGGAGCAGTTGAGCATTCAGGGAAAATTCGTCGTCTGTTATGTCGGCACCATGGGCATGGCTCACGGCCTGGAGACTCTGCTCGATGCCGCGGCCGCGCTACAAGAGAGAAATCGCCAGATCGTTTTCCTGCTGATCGGGGAAGGTTCCGAGAAAGAAAAAATCAAAGCGCTAGCCGCCTCGCGCGGCTTAAGCAACGTTTGTTTCCTCGATCAACAGCCGCGAGAAAAAATTCCGGCACTCATTTCCGCTTGCGACGCCTGTCTGGTTCTGCTCAAGAAAACGGAAATATTTAAGACCGTGATTCCCACCAAAATGCTGGAGTTCATGTCCTGCGCACGCCCCGTCATCCTAGGCGTCGAAGGCCAGGCGCGCGAAATCGTGGAAGAAGCTCGCTCCGGAATCGCCATCGAACCCGAGAACGCTGCGCAATTAGCAACAGCAATCAGCCAGCTTGCGGCGAATCCTGAACTCGGCCGCGCCCTCGGGCGCAATGGAAGGGAATACGTGATCAACCACTTCTCACGTCGCAGCACTGCGGAAAAATACATTCAAGTGCTGCAATCGTTACTATCCCTGAGCCCCGAGAAAGCGACCCAGGCAGCCGCCTGACCACCCGAACCTCTCAACAGATTTCGCGCTTATGGATGAATGGCGTAGATACTGACCGCCGTCGCCAGCGAGAGCGCAGCCCCAAATGTTGCTCCAGCTACTGCTTTGGCGCCGCTCACCGGCACAAAAAGAATATCGTCCGCCTGCAAGGTGATATCGGGGGCCTGCGCGCGCAGCATTTTTTTCAAAGGAACTTCCTGCTCGGAAAGCCCCGTCGGCCCCTTATGAATAATTCTCACGCCGCCCATTTTGGCGGTCTTGTTCGTGCCGCCGGCCAGCGCAAGCGCCTGTAACACCGTGAGCGTGCCATTATCCACCAGCAAGCCGCTGGGACGCCCCACATCTCCTACAACGTAAATAATCGGAGCGCGCGGCACCAGAATCGTGTCCCCCGGCAACACTTCTACGTCCTTCGACAAATCGTCAGCCAGGTTCCTTGGAAGATCGAGATTAATGCTTTCGGTCTGGTTGCGCCGCGCGATGCTGACCTTGCGCGCCGCTGACGGTGTGAATCCCCCCGCCTGAGAAATCATCGCGTAAAGTTTGTGGTCGCCCACGTCCGGATAAATCCCCGGTCGTCCTATCTCGCCCAGCATCGTCACTCCCTGCGACGTCGACTCATCCACAAAGATCGTCACGTGGGGGTTGCGAACAAAGCCGCCGTCGGCAAGCCGCTTTTCAATCATGCGCTGCGCTTCTTCCACAGTCAGTTCGCCAACGTGGACGTAATCGATCAGCGGAAGATATATGTCTCCCGAATTTCCCACTCGCGCTTTAGTGGTAAGTTCGGGCACGTTGTAGACGTTAACGTCGATCAAGTCTCCCGCGCCCAATTTCAATAACGACGAATTGATGCCGCCCGTCGTGCCAGCGTCAAGGTTCTTGTCTCCGGCGCTGTCCGCGCGAGGAAGATTTTGTTGCGCGGCCGAAGTGCTGGTCGGCGGATTCACGATTGGCGTGGCGACCTGTCCCACCGGAACTGTACTGTGATCTGCGTCCCCAGGTTGTTGCTGGGCCGTTGCGGGACAGTGGAAAGCGACTGCGGCAAATACGAAAACGCCCACGCCGAAGCTCAAACCGCTTCGACCGCGAGGCAATCTCAGAACCATCCCATACCTCTGAACCAGGAAGTTGAAGTTATCGATGAACGGTACAAACAAGTCGAGGTGACAATGCAACGAAGTTTAGCACGATGATAGAGCGAGCGGGCGGACTCTGTTCTCATCGCATTGACAGGTTTTCCACAGATTTTTTCGCGAAACAGAATTGAAACTCTTTGCGCCTCCCTGTTAGAGTGCCGTCAATCTCGTGTGTCGAAGGAATCCGCTTACTAACTTTCATCAGCAACCACGGTCTGCGATACTCCGCGCAGAGAGTTCATTCGTTTGTTCGGGGAAAATCTAAGCTGGCGGGCGGAGGGGGCCTTGTTGGCATTTACGTTTCTCGGTGTTTTCTTTCTTTCGCTGGCGTCATCCTTTGTCCTGACGCGCTACGTGCGCGATTTCGCTATTGCTCACGGTTGGGTTGCCGTTCCCTCGGGCGGACGCCACCTGCACAGCAGCGCTCTTCCGCGACTGGGCGGCATCGCGATCTTCCTTTCGTTTGCCGTGAGCATTGGCGTTACGATTCTCCTTTCCGCGCATAATCCTGACCTGCGTTCTGCCTTTTCTCTCAAGACGCTGTTTACGATTTTGATTCCTTCGTCGCTTATTTTCCTGTTGGGCGTCTACGACGATGTTTACGGCGCTGGACCCTATCTGAAGTTTTCCGTCCAAGCCGTCGGCGCCGCGATGTTGTTCTTCGGTGGCTTGCGCATCGTCAACATCCCGGTGGCTTTTGGTTCCCACATGTTCCCGTGGTTTCTCGGCCTGCCTTTGACCGTGCTTTGGGTTTTGGCCATAACCAATGCGTTTAATCTGATCGATGGCCTCGACGGCCTGGCCGCCGGCTCCGCGCTGTTTTCTACATTAGTTGCGTTCGTGGTTGCCCTGCTCAACGGGCCAACTCTGGTTACCGTGATGACCATTGCGCTGGCTGGCGCAATCCTCGGCTTTCTCCGCTATAACTTCAACCCGGCCACCATCTTTCTCGGAGATTCCGGCAGTCTCTTCATCGGTTTCCTGCTGAGCGCGCTGGCTTTGGAAGGCGCACAAAAAGCTCCTACCATCGTCGCCGTTGCCATCCCCGTCGTTTCGTTTGGATTGCCGATTCTTGAAACCTCGCTCTCTGTGATTCGCCGCCTCATCAGCGGCCGCCCCGTCTTCACCGCCGACCGCGAACACATCCACCACAAACTCCTCCAGCACGGTCTCAGCCATCGCCAAGTCGTGATCCTGTTGTATGGCGTCTCGGCCGTCTTCGCCATGTTGAGCCTGTTTCTGCTGTGGCCCACTGGCAGTTCACTCGGCTTGGTGCTTGCCGTCCTCGGAGTCGGAATCTGGATCGGCGTGCAACATCTCGGTTATCTCGAATTCGGCGAACTGGCCCGCGTGGCTCAGCGCACACTCGACCAGCGTCAGATATTCATCAACAACATGTCGATTCGTCGCGCCACCGAGGAACTCAAAGTCGCGCGCGATTATGACCAGGTCCGCAAGATTCTGGTTGCCGCTTTCGGCTCCAACGATTTTGACGGCTTTGACGTGCAGATTGCATTGCTCCCGGGCGAACCCGTCCCTTTCGCCTCACCCGACTCCACGCAACCTCGCCGTAGCGAATTTTCTTTCCGCTGGACCAAAGCCGGAGGTCCAAAGTCCTTCGCCGGCCTCGGCGTCTGGACTCTGGCTCTCGATCTGATAAGCGCTTCCCACCGCAGTTGGGGCCTGCTGCTCATGCACCGCCTCTATTCCCAGCGCGACATTCAACTCGATATCAATCTGTTGACTACAGCATTCGCCGCGGCGTTGTCCAACGCTTTGGAGCGCACTCTCACTCCGGCCGTTCAGATAATTTCCATCCAACCCGACTCGCCGCTGATCGCCGCCCAGGCAGGCTAAGCGTAGGCAATCCGCCCTTCGCCCTGTAGAATTCTTATCGCACCCCTATCGGATCGTTCGGCTATCGCATCGGAGATTTTTCCGCATGAATAAATCGTTTCTTGTCCTTATCGTAGTCGCCATCATGATGGCCTTAGCACCCGCGCCTGTGCTTGCTCAAACTCCGCAGGCTGCCCAATCCGCGACCACGTACCAGCCCAAGTTTCCCGGCGATCCTGCCCACTCCGATTCCGAAGCCGCCGCCCTGGCCTACATGCGCGTCGTCATCCGCGCCCAGCACCGTTTCGAAAAGCAATACGGACACTTCGCCATCACTCTCCAGGA
>Ga0209010_1000642_pt1 | contig 10293 bp, 16 predicted proteins | sample BlaSpr_A8_OM1_O3_FD_187985 | JGI IMG/M metagenome (GOLD analysis project Ga0209010, IMG submission 187985) | Forest soil microbial communities from Thunder Bay, Ontario, Canada - Black Spruce, Ontario site 2_A8_OM1_O3 (SPAdes) (version 2) | ecosystem: Environmental > Terrestrial > Soil > Boreal... | reverse complement strand
CACACCGTGATCCTGGCGCACGTTTCATTTTCAATCGCCTACGTGGTTGTTGTAGTGCTGGCGCGGCTGCGGGGATTCGATCCGGCGCTCGAAGAAGCGGCGCAAGATCTTGGCGCGACGGAATTCGCGGCCTTCCAGCGCGTGACCTTGCCATATCTCGCGCCCGCCATGCAGCGGCGATAAGATCGTCGCGGAGCTTGCGAGGACAATCGCCATGCCACAGGACGGCCTCATCACGCTTTCCAGCCATTATTCGGCGCACGACACCGTGGAGCGCCTCCTCTCAGCGATCGCCACGCGCAACATGACGGTGTTCGCCCGTATCGATCATGCCGCCGGCGCCGCCAGCGCCAGCCTGACGCTGCGGCCAACCGAAGTGGTGATCTTCGGCAATCCCAAAGGTGGCACCGCGTTGATGCAGGACCGCCAATCGGCCGGCATCGATCTGCCGCTCAAGGCGCTGATCTGGCAAGACGCCGACGGCAAGGTTTGGCTCAGCTACAACGATCCGGCCTGGATCGCGCAGCGCCACGGCCTCGGCGCGGCGAGCGCCGGCGCGGTGGCGGCTATGGCGAAAGCGCTGGGCGCGATCGCTGCCGAAGTGACGGCGTGAGCCCCATCGGGCCATGGGACTCACTGTCGCTGCACGCGCCGATTGCTATTCGGCAGTTCCTAACCCGATATCATTCGCCGGATGCCGGCGGGGGCGCGGGCATGGCTTGCTCGACAACAGGCCGCGGGGCTTCTGCTCGGCGGCCTGATTTGTTCCCACGCTGGCCTACGCCGCCGGCTTGTCGACGATCAGATTGCCGTCATCGTCGACCGAGAGCCCGGTCTTGCGCGCTTCCGTCACCACCGAGGGATGCCAGTCGACCTTGCCGGCGTCGGGACCGCCGATGATCGCCATCAACAGCGCCTCGGTGCCGCCGGCGAGATTGCGGAAGCCGCGATAGATGCCAATCGGCACGTTGCACAGGTCGCCCTCGTCGAGGTCGACGGTCTGCTCGGCGTCGCCGTCCAGCCAAAACACCTGCCAGCGGCCTTTGACCGGGATGAAGACCTCCTCGGTGGCGTGGCGATGCAGCGCCGCGCCGCAGCCTTGCGGCGCACGCACATAGGTAACGGAGAATCCGGCGGCGCCCGCTCTCACGTGCGGTGCGAGCTCCGGATTTTCGGTCACGCCCATGCCGACCATGTTGATGATCTCGCGCTTATAGGCGGGAATGCGCTGGTCGACGAAAGCGATATCCGCGCCGCGGGCTTTCGCCGCCCGCGCGACGTGGCCGCGCTCCATCGCCTCGCGCGAAATTTTCGGCACCGGCTTGCCCGCAAGCCGCGGATCGACGACCGGCATGGCTGTCCTCCCTTGTTCTATGTCGCGGACCGCAGCTTATTTGCGGATGTAACCGAAATAGAAAAACACCATGAAGAGAACGGCGTGAACGGCGGCGCGGACGCCGTTCACCGTGGGTGTCACCATGATCTGCGCGCCGAGCACCGGAACCGCCGTGCCGGCCAGATAGAGGTAGAACAACACGCCCGCGCTGACGAAGAAGGCGCCGGAGAGGAATTTGCTGACCTCTTTCCAGTTGATGGTCACGCAACTGTTCCGTGCGCTGGTATCGTCCCGCGGCGTGCCGCGCTTACCTCCAGCTCAAACCGCGACGTGCTTGCCGACGAACGCCACCATACGCTCGAACATATCGCCGCTCTCCGTCAGGTCCGGCGAATGCCCGGCATGGCGCTCCATCTCGACATAGTGCAGCGCGATGTCGCCGCCGGCCTTTTTGTAATTGGCGACGAAACGTTGCGGCTCGTTGCCGGCAAAACTCGAATCCGCGTCCTTGTAGTCGTGCACGATGTCGCCGCGGGCCTGGAACCAGATCGCCGGCGGCAATTGCAGCTTCTCGCCGCGCTCGAGCGCCAGCATGGGATTACCCTCTTCCATGTTGGCTTCGCTCTTCCAATAGGAATCATGGCGCGGAATGATCGGCTTGCCCCATTCGGTGCCGGCGGCCACGGAACGCTTGGCGTGACGGTAGCGCGACAGCGGATTGATCACCGGCCACGACATCACCACGCAGCGCACGGTCGCATCCTGCGGCGCCGTTCCGGCCGGCAGCGGGATCGCGGCGTAACGCGGATCGTTCGGCCGCATGGCGACCAGCATGGCCAGATGCCCGCCGCTCGATTGTCCGGAAAGGCCGATGAGGTCGGGCCGCGTTTTCAATTCGCGGGCGTGCGCCTTGGCCCAGCGCACCGCGTAATTGATGTCCTGCACTGATGCCGGATAAGGGTCCTCGTTGCCGGAGCGAAAATCGAGCGCGATCGAGACCACACCGTGGGACGCCATGTATTTGTGGCGCAGCGCTTCGGTCAACCGGTCGCTCTGACACCAGGCGCCGCCGTGGCATTCGACCAGAGCCGGAAACGGCCCCTGCCCGCGCGGCTTATAGATCCGCGCCAACAGCGGCTTGTCGCCGTGGCGGAGATATTCGACGTCCTCGACGTCGAAATCGGTAGTTTTCGCTTCCAGGGTGGCGGTCGTCATGGGCGCTTCCTTCCTTGCCGTTTGCCGCATAGTCGCGCACGGCGGGCTGGTCGGCAAGCATGGCCGAAGGGGGTTGCGTGGCGCTACATTGGCCGCATGCCAGTCCGCGACAACACCGCCTTTTCCCGCTTCGAACTCGATGCCGGCGGCGTAACGGTGAACTATCGCATCGATGGCGGCGTGATCACGTTCCTGCACACCGAGACACCGCCGCAGGCGCGCGGGCAGGGTATTGCGTCGCAGCTCACTGCCGGCGCGCTGCAAATCGCCCGCGCCCGCGGCCTCAAGGTGAAACCGCTTTGCGCCTTCGTGCGCGCCTATATCGCAAAGCATCCGGAATTTCGCGATCTCTTGGCATAGGTCCGAAGCGCCGTTTACAGCTTCATCACCGGCCGCTTGCCCTTCGCCGCCTTCTCGCTCGGCACCTTGACCAGCGCCTCACCGTCCAACACCACCTCGCCGTCGACCGCGCAGACGCACGCCAGCCGGGCCCGCGATTTTCCCGGGATTAGCTCCGCGACCGTGACGGTGACGACGACGGTGTCGCCAATTCTGACCGGCGCGCGAAAATTCAGTGTCTGCGAGATGTAGATCGCGCCCGGTCCCGGCAGCCGCGTGCCGAGCACGGCGGAGATGAGGCTAGCGGTATAGAGGCCGTGGGCGATGCGCTTGCCGAATGAGGTCCGCGCGGCAAAATGCTCCGACAGATGGATCGGATTGCGGTCGCCGGTGAGCTGCGCGAAGCCGACCACGTCCGACGACGACACGGTCTTCTCCAGCGTCTCGGTCATGCCGACCGAAAGGTCCTCGAAAAACAGCGTGCGCAGCGGCGGCAGGTTCACGCCGGTACCGCGTCCGAATTCAATTCTTCGGTGGCGGCGGCACGCCGCCTGCCGCGCCGGGCGCACCGGCCGCGCCGCCGCCGGCGCTGCCGCGCGGGTCATTCTTGTTGGCCATGCAATTCTTCATGAATTTTGTACGCGCCGCGCCGGCAAGTTTCTGGTCATCGGCGCCGAACTTGCAGGTCGCCATCTTCTCCTTTGCCGTCACGGCAAAGGACGGGGCACTCGGCAATGCCACGATCAGCACTGTGACAATGAAGATACTTTGGGCAATGAAGATACGTCGATACATGGCGGCGACTCCTGAGGCGTCATGATGGTATCCTACGCCATATTCGGTCATAAAGTGCCATGTCCACGCCTGCCCGCGTCAGCTCGGTCCTGTCCCGCGTCACGCCCGGCCTCACCGGCACGGCCGAGATCGTGGTCGGCCCCGAGCATACCGCTCCGTTCGTCGGCTCCGGCCGCATCGCGGTGCTGGCGACGCCGGTGATGATCAACGTCATCGAGGCGGCTGCGCTCAACGCGGTCGAGCACCTGTTGCCGCCCGGCCATCAGAGCCTCGGCATCCATCTCGACGTCAGCCACGTGGCGGCGACGCCGGTGGGCTTGCGCGTCACCGCCACCGCCGAGGTCATCGGCCTCGAAGGCCGCACCATAAAATTCCGCGTCGAAGCCCGCGACGAGATCGAGACAATCGGCGGCGGCAGCCACGAGCGCGTCGTCGTCAGCGTCGAGCGCTTCGACGAACGGGTGCGGCGCAAGGTGCGGGGCGAAAAGTAACGGTCGTTAGCGCCGGCCCAAAATCCAGCCGATCACGAACAGCACGACGGCCGCCACGGCGGCGGCGACGGCATGGGTTTTGTGAATATGCTCGGAGCCGGCGAGGTAGCCGGGCATGAAGGTCGGCAATTGGCCGGCCGGCGTCATGAAATACATCACGGCGGCGATCGCGCAGATGATGGCAAGCAGGTAGGCAATCATTTTCATTGGACGTTTTCCCTCGTCGATAAGACCGGCGCACTGCCGCTTCTGAGTTAGCATGACAGCTTGCCGCTTGGCGAGACGTTGCCGCGGGCGCCCACCGCGAGTTGCTTGTTTTCCCCACCGCCCGTGGCGATGATCCTGCCCAAAATATCTTGGCAAAACGACTTGGGGAGGAGCGTCATGATCGCCACAATGGGATACCGGATTGCGGCCGCCGCCGGCATCGCCTTGTTCATCGGCCTCCCCACCGCGCAACCGGTGCGCGCCCAGGCGCTCGACGATTTTTACGCCAAAGCCAAGGACGAAGGCGCGTTCGCGTTCTACGTCGGCGGCCCGACCGCGCCGTGGGAAGCCCGCGCCAAGGTGTTCGAAGAACGCTTTCCCGGCGTCAAGATCACGGTCGGCGGTGGCTTCTCCAACGTGCTCGACAAGAAGGTCGACGCCCAGCTTGCCGCCGGCAAGCTCGAGGTCGATGCGGTGATATTCCAAACCGCCGGCGACTTCGGGCGCTGGAAAGCCGAAGGCCGGCTGCTGGCATTCAAGCCCGACGGCTTCGACAAAATGGATGCGGCTTTCAAGGACGCCGACGGCACCTTCTGGGCCACCATGGTGAACGTAGTGCCCTACATGTACAACACCGAGAAGGTCGCCGCCGCCGATATCCCGAACTCGGCGCTGGATTTCCTCAAACCGCAGTTCCAAGGCAAGGTCGTCACCGCCTATCCGGCGGACGACGACGTCACGCTGTGGGTGTTCGATCACATCGTGCAGCAATACGGCTGGAGCTACATGGACAAGTACATGGCGCAGAAGCCGAGTTTCATTCAGGGCCATCTTGGCGAGCAGCGCAGCATCGGCTCGGGCCAGAACCTGGTCACGTTCGATTCCATCCTCGACATCACCGAAGGGCTCAAGCGCCAGGGCCAGCCGGTCGACTCGCATATTCCAACCGGCGACGCGCTGCCGATCTGGCCGCTGTTGGGCGCCATCTTCAAGGACGCGCCGCATCCCAACGCCGCAAAACTGTTCCTGTCGTGGCTGTTGTCGCCGGAGCAGCAAGCCAAGCTGCCGACCTGGTCGCCGCGCAGCGACGTGCCTCCGCCAGCGGGCTACAAGCCGATCCTGTCGTACAAGGTCGCCAACGATTATCGCGCCTTCCTCTCCGACCAGAATAAAGTCGAGGAGTTGCGCAAGAAGTTCGAGGGCTATAGCGGCCCGATCGTCAATTCCGGCGGCGTGCGCTAAACCGCAACCACGCGTTAACATTTGCAGGCTGAGACTAGGCACGAAGATTCGCGCTCGTGATTGCGTCTGCGCGAATCGAATGGCCGATCCGCGCGTTTGCTCCTTGGCGCGGCCCGATATTGCCAAAATTCTTTCGCAAGTTCGGCGGGGGCGCGTTTCCACCATCGGAATAACCGCCACAATGATACCGCGCTGCCCGAGCCTGACGAGAAGATCGGCAACCTTTTTCATCGCAGTGCCGTTGTTTTCGGCGCTGCTCGTGACATCGGCCATTACCGCACGACCCACAATGGACACCGAAGTCGACCGCATCATCAGCCACGGCATAGCGCCCATGATCGCGCCGAATGGCGCCGGCGGCGTTGCGGTCGTGGCCCAGATTGGCGGTCGCAACCTGTTCTTCAACTATGGGTTTGCCGACAATTCCGAAAAGCGTCCGATCACCTCGGACTCGCTGTTCAACGTCGGTTCGGTGCGCAAAATCTTCGAGGCCACGCTGGTGGCGCAGGCGGTGCTGCGGGGCGAGCTCAACCTCGACGAACCGGTGGCGAAATATGTCACCGAGCTGCACGGCGACTACATTCGGCAAATCAGCATCGGCCAGTTGGTCAGCCACACATCGGGGCTGCTTTTGCCGACCGATCATCCGCCCTGGCCCGAGCAGCACTTTTCGCTCGCCGGGTTCTACGACGCGCTGAACGCCTGGACGCCGTCCGGCGGCGAACAGCCCGGCAAGCAGCGCATCTATACCCACGCCGGCTATATATTGCTGCAGCTCGTCCTGGAGCGCCGGTATGGCGCGCCGATCGCGACGCTGATCGACCGCGGCGTGATCGCGCCGCTCGGCATGACATCGACCCTGGTGCCGGAGCGCGGCCCGGACAATCAGGCCATCATGAGCCCGCAGTTCCTAGCGCGCGCGGTCCAGGGCTATTCGCTGCACGGCGAGCCGATCGGCCTGCCCGGCAATCAGCAGAGTTATTTCGACTTCCCGGGAACGGGGCAGATGTTCTCGTCGGCGCGCGATCTCGCCATCCTGCTCGCCGCTTGTATGGGCGATGCCCCCACCCTTCCCTCCCCCGCAAGCGGGAGAGGGTTAGGGAGGGAGCTGCGCGAAGCGCTGCAATTGACCCAGCGGGAAGAATTCCGCGTCAGTGCGCAATATGCACAGGCAATGGCTTGGGAGATCGAAAGCCCGTTCGGGGTGACAATCGTCGACAAGCCCGGCGGCCTCGACAATGCCTCGGCCTATATCGGGTTGGTGCCGGAGCGTAAAATCGGCCTTGTCATCCTCGCCAACCGCGGCGACGTCCACCCGTTCGAAATGGCGCGCAGCACGATCTTGCCGGAACTGGCGCGGCTATTGACGCCAAAACCGCAGGCACTCGGCAGCACCGCGCGTCAGTAGGGCCGCACGTTGCCTTCGACCGTGGTGCGCAGCATCAGCCGCCGCTCGGTCGCGGGAAAATCGGTGCGCGCATGCGACGAGCAGCGGTTGTCCCACAGCAGCAGGTCACCGACCCGCCAGACGTGCTCGTAGACGAATTCGCGCTTCTCGGCGTGCTCATACACCGCGCTGAGCAGCCGCTCGCTTTCGTCCTCCGGCATGTCGAGCACTTTCACGGTCATCAGCCGGTTGACGTAGACCGCCTTCCGGCCGGTGTCGTCGTGGGTGCGGAACACCGGATGCGTCTGTTCGGAGAAGGCCACGGTACCGCGGCCGTCGCCCTTGATGGTCGAGCCGTAATTGTAGTGGTGCAATGCCTTCTTGCCCTCGAGCTTTTGCCGGAGCGCCGGGTCGAGGGTCTCGTAGGCGGCATAGCCGGAGGCGAACAGCGTGTTGCCGCCGGTCGAGGGAATCTCGACCGAATAAAGCATCGTCGCCTTGCTCGGCACCTCGGCGTGAATCATGTCGTGGTGGAACATCATCTCGCCGTCGGGCAGCGCGCCGATCGGCTCGCCGTTTTCGCGGATGTTCGAGATCAGCATGATGCCCGGCAGCATTTTTGAATAGCCTTTGGGGAAATATTTCGGCGGCCGCGTCAGCTTGCCCGGCTCGCCGAAAAATTTCGTGGCGCGGATCAAATCCTCCTGGGACAGCTTCTGCTCCGGGAAAATCAGCACCAAATGGTCGAGCCAGGCTTGGTAGATCGCCCGCACCGTCGCCTCGTCAGGTTTTTCGCGCAGATCGATGCCGCGGATTTCGGCGCCGATGTGCTTAGTCAGCGGCACGACATCCAGGCGCGCCACTCCAGACGCATTCGCCGACACGGACTCGTGCGTTGCAAGCGACATATGCGAACCTCCCTATTCTTCTTGTTGTTGTTTATTCCGCGGCGACCGGCACTGACGGCGCCGGCAATGCGTGCGCGGCTTCACCGCTCGCCAGCGCGGCAAGAATTCTATCGATCAAGGCGCGCGCGGAATCGGCGCTAAGCTCCACCGCGACGCGGTCGCGGCCGCCCTCGCCTTCATTGGTGAAGTCGATGGCCAACACGTGATCGAGGGTGGAGTGATACGGATGATCGTAATAGACGTTGGCGGTATCGATCTTCATCCAGCCCTTGCGGCCCTTAGCGCTGCCGACAAGAGCGGCCTTTTCGACGATGTAGGAGCACATGGCTCTCTCCCCTACTCTGCCGCGATGCTGGAGGCCGAGGCCGCCAGATTGCGGTTGAAGAAGTCGAACACCCTGCGCCAGCCGTCGATGGCCTGCTCGGGCCGATAGGCGTCGCGCAGCGTGTTAAAGAAGGCATGCCCGGCACCGTCGTAGCGGTGGAATTCGTAGGTCTTGCCGAGTTTTTTCAGCACCGCCTCGGTGCGGTTGACCTGGTCGGCGGTCGGATTGGCGTCGTCGTTGCCGAAAATGCCGAGCAGCGGACAGGTCATCTTCTCGGTGAGGTCGATCGGCGCCACCGGGCGCTTGTCGTTGAGCGCCTTGGGATCGTCGACGACGACATTGCCGCCCCAGCAATCCACCGCGGCATCGATGCCGGGCAGCGTGCAGGCGGCGAGATAGGTGTGGCGGCCGCCGGAGCAGAAGCCGATGACGCCGATCTTGCCGGTGGCGTTCGGCTGCGCCCGCAGATAGGCCATCGCGCCGGCAACGTCACCCATGACCTGCGCATCGGCGACGCCGCCGGCAGCGCGGATGCGGGCGCCGAGATCGTCGGGCGCCTCGCCGGGATTGCCTTCGCGGAAATAAAGATGCGGCGAGATCGCCGCGTAGCCGTGATGGGCGAGCTTGCGCACCACTTCGGTGGTCCATTCGCACCAGCCGGGAATATGATGGATGACGACGACACCGGGGAATTTTCCGGCCCGGGTCGGCCGCGCGTAATAGGCCTCGCCCTGGTCGCCATTATGGCCGCGGAACGACACCGTTTCCGCCTGCAGGCCTTGGTAAAAGCTCATGTTTCACTCCCCTCTATTTCGGGTATTTGACGGTGACGATAGCACGACGCGCCGGCGACGGCAGCGGCAGCCTAGTTCGGGCAGGGATGCAAAACCGCCTTGTAGTTGCCGTCGCGATCGACGAAGTCGATGGTGTGATCCGGCTTCGGCGTGAAGCTCAAATTCCCCATCAGCGGCCCTGAGGCAAACTTGCACTCGACCCGCACCGCGTAGGTTTCGCCGTCGCGCGTGGTGTCGAGGATGGTGCAGGTGCCGACATTGGAGACGATCTCCTGGGGCGAGATCTTGACCCGGACGGCGACCGGATCGGTACCGTCGCCTTTGCAAAGAACGTTCTGCGTATAGTTGCCGCTGAGCGGAAAGTCGTCGGCGAAGGCTGAACCAGCCGCGATGACAAGCGCAAGCGCGGTCAAAACCCGTGTGATGATCGCCACGCCAATACCCCAGAAACCTGCTGCCCCGGCCGGCGCGGACTGTAGCCAAAGTCGCGCGGCCGGCCAATCGCAATGTAGGGGCTATCGGGGGGCTAGAGCGAAATCGCTTCGGATCGAAGCGATTTGCGCTCTAGCATTTTGATTGGGCATGATCTTTTCGGAAAACCGGTTGCCACTTTTCCGGATCATGCGCTAGTGCTGGCGGAACCCGTCGGCGATGACGCGCGCCCGGGCGGACGACCATTGCTTGGGCATATTGCCGTCGACGCCGCGATAGGCGGCGTTCTCGCAATCGACCGCGCCGTTGTCGGTGAAACGGCCGGTGTTATTGTCGAACAGCATCTGATGGCAGTTGCGGCCCTCTTGGGGCATGTAGAGGACCGACCCGGTATAGATTTCGCCGGCATTTCTGGCCGCCGTCGCCGGTCTCACCCAGTGCTGCACGGTGAAATAATCGGCGATGGCGAACAGGCCGGTGCCGAGCAAGACGCCGACCGCGACCACGCCAAAACTCTGGCGGATGCTCTCGGAGCGGCTCTTCTTGCGGAGTGCGCGGCGGTACATGGAACCATCATACGCGAGGAAGCGGAAACTCGCCCTAAGGTTTGCGCGGGCCGGTTAAGATAATGCTGACGTAAACGAACGGATAAAATTCAATAATGCACCAAACGGTATCGCCTCTTTGCCTATGAAAAAACGGCGCCCGCGAGGGCGCCGTTTTGCCATGTCACAAATTCTCGATAGTGCGAGACCGCGAACCTCAATCAGCCCATATTGCCGCTGGAGTCGTTCAGAAGCGCGTAGTCGCCGCTTCCCGATT
>Ga0209010_1000641_pt1 | contig 10305 bp, 8 predicted proteins | sample BlaSpr_A8_OM1_O3_FD_187985 | JGI IMG/M metagenome (GOLD analysis project Ga0209010, IMG submission 187985) | Forest soil microbial communities from Thunder Bay, Ontario, Canada - Black Spruce, Ontario site 2_A8_OM1_O3 (SPAdes) (version 2) | ecosystem: Environmental > Terrestrial > Soil > Boreal... | reverse complement strand
CGGAGCCGGTGCGGTAGCTCGCCAGATCATGGGGACGGCGGTAATCGGAGGTATGCTAGCGGAAACGTTCATCGGCAGATTCTTTGTTCCCGCCATCTTCTCTGTAGTCGAACGCGTCTCCAGCGCTATGCGCCAGAAGTCGCCAGGACTCCTACCCGCGGAAACGCAAGGCCAAGGCGATTAACATGAGAAAACTTGCGTTCTTGCCCGTCGTCATCGTTGCGCTGGCTGGCTGTGCAGTCGGACCGAATTACAAACGGCCGGCGGTGAGTGTGCCCACAGACTACCGCGCCGCAGTGCCCAGCCCGGCGGCGCCGCCCTCATCGCTCGGAAATGAGAACTGGTGGCAGGTGTACCAGGATCCCGCGCTGGTGCAACTGATTCACACCGCGCTTCAGCAGAACTATGATGTGCGCATCGCCGCCACTCGCGTGCTCGAGGCCCAGGCACAAGTCGGCATCACCCGTGCCGATCAGCTCCCCTCCGCCAGCGTCGGCGCGGGCGTCTTCAGCGAGGGAAATTCCAAAGTCTCAAATCTGTTTCCAGCCTACGAGGTCAACGCTGGCCAGCTCAATCTGTCGGTTATCTGGAACCTGGACTTCTGGGGAAAATATCGCCGCCAAACTGAAGCAGCTCGCGCCCAGTTGCTCGGCACCGAGTGGGGACAGCGAGCAACGATGTCATCGCTCGTGGCCAACGTGGCCACCGCCTATTTCCAGCTTCGCGCACTTGATAGCGAGCTTGAGATCGCGAAACGCACGCTGGCATCCAGGCAGCAATCACTTCAGTTGACGCAAGTGCTTTTCAACCACGGTGGAGCTTCTGACCTCGACGTAAGCCAGTCAGAACAACTTGTCTACGCCGCTTCGGAATCCATTCCCGACTTCGAACGGCAAATCGAGCAGCAGGAGAACGTGCTCAGCATCCTGCTGGGCGAAAATCCGCAATCCATTCCGCGGGGGCGTGCGATCACCGAGCAACCTCTTCTTGACAGCATTCCCGCTGGCCTCCCCTCGCAGTTGCTCGAGCGCCGGCCGGACGTCCGCGAAGCGGAACAGAACGTCGTCGCAGCGAACGCGCAAATCGGCGTGGCCAAAGCGGCTTTCTTTCCTAGTATTTCCCTGACGGGGATGGGAGGGCTCGAAAGCAACGCATTGAATCAGTTTATCAGTGCGCCTTCGCAGACCTGGAACGCGGCATTCAGCGTGAGTCAGCCCGTGTTCGAGGGCGGAAGGCTCCGTTCGGGACTCAGGCTCGCCCGAGCGCAATGGCAAGAGTCGGTGCTGTCATACCAGCAAACCGTTCAGGACGCGCTAGAGCAGGTTTCCAATTCCCTCGTTGGTTATCAGAAATTTCGCGACTTTCGCGGTCAGCAGGAGCTGCTCACTCAGGCAGCTCGGCGATCCGACGACCTCTCGCTGGTGCTCTATAGACAAGGCGGCGCGAGCTATCTCCAGGTGCTAACCGCCGAAACAAATTATTTTGCGGCGGAGTTGAATCTCGTTCAGGCGCAACTGAATGAGCGGCTTGCGCTTGTGCAAGTCTATGAGGCCCTCGGTGGCGGCTGGCAGCAGTGAGGAACGCGACCGGCAATACTTGCGACCCCGGAGCGAAATCGGTCATCTCTATATGTAGGTCCGGCAATCATTTGCAGCGCTTTGCCTATGAGCACAAAAGCGGCACTTCAGCCTAGAAACGAGCGGTTTGAGTTGCTCCTGAATCTGACGAGCAGCATCACGTCCAGCCTGGATCTGCGGGAAGTATTGCGCTCGATTGCAGCCAACATACGCGAAGTCATTCACGCCGATGCTGCCGCTGTTTCGCTGCCCGACGCCGCGTCCGGAAAATATCGGGTATTTGCCATGGATTTTCCCCACGGCAAGGGGGTCATCCGGGAGGAGCTGCTCGTTACACCCCGCGGCATCGCCAAGCGAGCGATAGATACTTTGCAACCCGTGGTCATCGACGTGCGAGAACACGACGAACTCGCACCCGATGCGTCTGACCTCGTCACTGCGGAGGGCATCGAAGCCTTGTGTTGTATCCCGCTTGTGAATCGCGGCCGGGGCCTCGGACTGCTGTGGATCTGTCGCACGACAGAGACTCCGTTTTCGCCGGAAGATGTCGATTTCCTCAACCGTGCCTCAGGACAGATCGCAATCGCTGTCGAAAACGCTCTGGCGTTCCAAGAAGTATCCGGATTAGGTGACCGGTTGCAATTGCTCCTGAATCTGACGGCCAGAATCACATCCAGCCTCGACCGCCGTGAGGTTTTGCGCGCGATTGCAGCGAATATCCGCGAAGTCATACATGCTGATGGCGTAACCGTTTCCCTGCTGGATGCAGCATCGGGAAAATGCAGGGTTCTCGCCGTCGATATTCCGCACGGGAAAGGGGTCATAAAAGAAGAGCTGCTCCTTACACCAAGCGCCGCCGCTAAAAAAGCGATGGGCACCTTGAAACCGGTAGTCATGGACTCGCAGGCGCGTGACGAGTGCGCGTTTGAGATAAGTGAGAAGGCGGCTACCGAGGGCGTAAAAGCCCATTGCCTTATTCCACTTGTTAATCGCGGCCGGATCCTTGGATTTCTTTCAATCTTGCGCACCACAGACACCCCGTTTACTTCACAGGATGTTGATTTCCTTAGCCGGGCGTCAGGACAGATAGCCATCGCAATTGAAAACGCGCTGGCGTACCAGGAAATTTCTGAACTCAAGGACAGGCTCGCCCAAGAGAAGGTCTATCTCGAAGAGGAATTTCGCAGCGAGATGGGTTTCGAGCAGATCATTGGCAACAGCGCGGCGTTGAAGCAGGTTCTACAGCTGGTTGAAACGGTTGCCCCCAGCGATTCCACGGTGCTGCTGCTCGGTGAAACTGGTACGGGAAAGGAGCTGATTGCCCGCGCGATTCACGACCGAAGCCGCCGTAATCAACGCACATTAGTGAAACTGAACTGCGCGGCAATCCCGACTGGGCTGTTGGAAAGCGAATTGTTTGGCCACGAAAAAGGCGCGTTCACAGGAGCCATAAACCAAAAGATTGGCCGCCTGGAACTCGGGGACCAAGGGACACTGTTTTTGGACGAAGTGGGAGACATCCCGATTGAGATTCAGCCGAAGCTGCTGCGCGCCCTACAAGAGCAGGAGTTTGAACGTCTCGGCAGCACGCATACGCGGAAGGTGAACGTCCGCCTGGTGGCCGCTACGAATCGCGACCTTGAGAAGATGGTTGCGGACAAGGAATTTCGCAGTGATCTGTACTATCGGCTGAATGTCTTTCCCATCCGTATTCCTCCTTTGCGGGACCGCAGAGATGATATTCCTCTGCTCGTCAGCTATTTTGTGCAAAAGCATGCGAAGCAAATGCAGAAATGCATCGAATCGGTTCCTGCGGCTGTTATGAAGGGACTGACGAGCTTGGATTGGCCGGGCAACATTCGTGAGCTTGAGAATTTCATTGAGCGAGCCGTGCTTCTGACCAGGGGCAGATCACTTGACACTCCCCTGGCGGAACTTCGAAAAACAAGTAAGCAAGACGCCCTGGACACGCCGCTTGAAGTGAAGCAAATGGGTGACGACAGAACAGACTCGCGAAGCGACAAACTGAGCGTTGCTGACGAATACGCAAGAAAGCGGCGTGATGAGATTGTAGAGGCACTCACTACGTCCAGGGGTCGCGTGGGCGGCGCCGATGGCGCTGCCGCACGCCTGGGAATGAACCGCACAACTCTCCTCTCTCGAATGAAAAAGTTCGGCATATTCGCGAAGCAGTATTCTTGACCTTGCAGCCCGGCTGTTTTTGGTTAACCCATAGCATCGACGATTTCGACTCTTTCAACCTCGTCGACTCCGGCATTTTTGACTTGTGGCAGCGTTCTCCCGAAATTTCAGCAACTTACGGTTCTGCGGCTTTGGTGTGGGCCGTGCTTTTGTCATTCGTTGTTGAGAGTAAGAGCGCCGAAGCTGCTGGAGGCGATCATCGTGCGGTCTCTCCTGATTTACCTATTGCATCTTATGGTTTTCCTGAGCCTGGCAGGGTTGGACGGCCACGCCGAAGCTCATCCAAGGCTCGCTTCATCCAAGGCGTTAAGAGCGAACCATCGCATCTCAAGTGCATCGTATCCCGCCATCGGCTCCTCCGAGCCCACTGCTGCATCGCACACCTAGTGGCTGCAAGCCGATCAACATGACCCAGCGTCCTTGGTTTGCGGCGCGCCTGTTTCGCCGGAGCCTGATTAAAGCTTCGGCGTTTTCGTCCTTTTCAACTTTCAGCTTCGACGCCTTCGACTGCGGGTGTCCTTTTCCCGAAAATTCAAGGCCTTACGATTGTGAACGTTTGGCGCAGGGCTTGCACTTACACGAGCGTTGCGTAGATGCAATGTTGAAGATTTCCATTCTCGACACCCCGAGCAAGCGCGAGCTGCTGATAGAAGGCAAGCTCGTTGGCCCTTGGGCCACTGAGCTCGCAAGAGTCTGGCGGCAGGCGACGGTAGACCTGAACGGTCCGTGCGCTCGTTATTGACGCGAAGGGGCTCACTACCATTACCGAGGACGGTGAGAACGTACTTCGAGAACTAATGAAACAGGGAGCCCGCTTCCGCTCATCCGGTGTATTCACGAAGCAGCTCCTCAAACGGATGGCCCGGCAGATCCGCCAAGATGTCTCGTCGGACGAGTCAACCGGCCAATCAGCATCTGCGAGGAAAAATCATGCCGAACAAAAACGGTGCTCAGACCATCTCGACTGAAAAGCAGTTTGCTGTCGTGTACCAACACGCCAGCCCTTTGCAGTCAATTTCCAAATCCGATAAACAGTCAAAAATCCACGGCAAAAAAATTCTGATAATAATCTCGGCTGTGGCAGCACTCGCCATCGCAGGCGGCTATTTCGCCTGGAATGCTTTCCAGTACGAAAATACGAACGATGCACAAGTCGAAGGCCACGTTATGCCGCTGTGCCCTCGAGTGAACGGACGCATCAAGGCCGTGTACGTCAATGAGGGTCAGTTGGTCCATGCTGGCGAAGCGATGATGACCATAGACCCTGAGGAGTACAAGATCGCAGAAGTACTGGCGCAGCTGAATCTGTCCGACGCGCTCGCCGCAGCTGCGGGTTCCCACCGCAATGCGGACGTGCAGATGACCGACGCCGAAGTGGCGCGACGAGAGCTCCAACTTGCTCAAGCGGAACTGAACTTCAGCCACACGGTAATCTGTTCTCCAGTGACAGGAATTGTCGGCGAGAGAAGAGTTGAGGTGGGCCAGAACGTCCATATAGGACAGGACCTTATTGACGTTCTGCCGCTTGACGATGTTTGGGTCACAGCCAATTTCAAAGAGACGCAGCTCGCCCATATGCGCCCTGGCCAGCCCGTCGAGGTCCACGTAGACGCGTATGGCCGCAAGTGGAAGGGCCACGTCACGAATATGGGCGGTGGCACCGGCTCGGTGCTCGGCGTATTGCCTACCCAAAATGTCACCGGCAATTACGTGAAAGTCGTGCAGCGCGTGCCGATACGAATCGATTTCGATCGCCCTCCGGGTCGAGAGCTAAACGCCGGAGGATTGCTAAAGCCAGGGCTGTCGGTCGAACCAAAGGTAAGAGTGCGGTGAGGACAGAGACGCTCTCTCCGTTCTAAACAGGTCGCATGGCAGTCCAGGGGGCAGATCTTTAATCGTGAGCGTTGCGCCTTCGCTCGCAGCGTTTACTGGCTGCGCTGTGTTTGTGGTCCGCCGCTCGGAGCTTGGAGCTAGAACACCTCGCGTCGGGTGGTTATGCCGCCATCACCCAACAGGTCCCGTTCCCGGTGCAGGCTCGATTCTCATTTTCGGTCTCTCTGGCACTATTGGCAGGGCCAGAAACCTTCGCCCTAACCCTCCGATTCCAATTTTGAAAGCACTAACGGGAGAGTGGCTCTTACTGAAGTGCCCCAACTTCCCGATGTGATTTCTAGATGGCCTCCGAGTTCTTTCATCCGCTCAGCCATTCCTGCTAATCCTACTCCGAGCCTTGGTTGACTACCGTCTGCCGGGTTCGACTTTGCGGGTTGGGTCCCGATACCATCGTCCCGCATGTCTAAAGTGAGCTGGTTAGAATCGATTTCGATCCGCATTTGAGCCTTCGAGCTCTTCGAATGACGTTGGGTGTTTAACAAACACTCTTGCGTCATCTTAAGCAGCGCGGTTTCAACTGAGCGCGTCAGCTTCGGTAATTCTCTGGGTATTTCAACGTCAACTTGAATTCCACTGCGCTCCCTAAACCCATCCACGTACGCTATGAGGGTGGTTCTGAGGCCTAACAGCTCAAGTTCAGGCGGGTGTAACAAATGAGCGATCGTTCGAACTTTTTCTGCACAGGTCCGTACCATTTCTTGTGCTTCAGACAGCGACTCTCGATGCCGCCCTTCAGAAATAATCCTCGAAAGTTGACCCAGGGCTAAGTTTGCTGCAAACAAGTCTTGACCAAGATCATCGTGAAGATCCCGGGCGATCCTACGTCGCTCTTCGTCTTGCGACCGTAAGAGTTGTCCGGAGAGGCGTCGCAGCTCCTGGTTGGCGTTTGAGAGTCTTCTAGTGCGTTCGATCACACGTTGCTCGAGCCCTTCGTTGAGTCGCAGGGCTTCCGCCTGCGTCTGCCTGTCCACCGATGACGTCAAGATAGCTGTGCCGAGGACAAGGAAGGTAACAATAACAATTCCATAGCCGCCGAGCGGAAAGATGATCACGGTGTGCGACAAGTTCGGCATCACAGCAGTGGGTAGGAAGCTGACGGCGGCCATGCCACTGTAGTGCATCAGGGTAATGGCAGCCCCCATCACAGCTGCGCTAATGACCTTGGCCAAAGGGGCTCCCGCGGGATCTTCGCGGCGGTCGAAAGTGAACGCCAGTGCAAGACGGGAGAACAAGATCGCTATCACAACGGACAAGGTCACGAGTAACGGCTCAAAGCGGGTTGTCGCCGCCAATCGCATGGCAGCTATGCCAAGGTAATGCACCGCTGCTATGCCGCCGCCCATGATCACGCTGCCAACCCACGCCTGAGCCGGCCCCATTTTTTCTCGGCTCGCAATATGGAGTGCTATTTCCGATGCCAGGACGGCGATCACCAGGGACGCCAGAACTGTCGGCCAGTGGTATTCCACTTTGACCGGCAAGCGGAACGCCAACAACGCCTTGAAGTTCATCGACCAGATTCCGATGCCCATCGCAATGGCGCCGCCGGTCAGCCAGGCGGCTCGAACCCAGCCGCGCGCGGCGGTTATGCGTCCGGCAAGATCGAGTGCGGCGTAGGAGGCGGCGAAGGCGATTAGTATCGAGCGAGCTACCTCGCCGTAATCGTAAGAACCTACAAGTGGGGCCCCGGTTTGGTTCATGGTGCCTTCCACCGAACCCGCACGGGCGCCTGTCAGGGCGTTTGCTCCTCTGACTGGCTGCGAGCCCTGTATTTCAATCCGAAGTGGCGACTGACGGCACCGCTTCTTCGTTGAGCCGATAGTACTGCTATCCTGGAGAAATGGCTCGCTGTCTTGTCCGGTTGGGTCTAGTCATTTTAGTGTCAGGCTAGCAGTTTGTCGAAAAACCGCTTTCTTCTGCTGAGGTGAGTCAGCGGAAGCGCAAACGAGTCGAGCAATCGTTGGGGCGGATGAAGATGGTCGGGATGCTAAAGAAAGTGAAGGTGCGAGGGATCGACAGGGATGGCTGTCTAGCTTCAGCGCCTGCCATCTGTGCCGATTGCGAAACCTGATGATGGCCGCAACGTGACAGGTGGCTCCGACGAGCCGGCTTGGTAGATAGAAAAAACCCAAACCACTCCCTTACAATCCGTAGAGCAGACAAGGACCAAAACAGAGCCATCGGCATGACTCCTCTAGGAAAAACCTAGAAGTCCTCGGAAGCTAGAACTTAACTAAGATCGACATGTCAATAAATGACTCATCCCTCCGAAGATCAGGAAACCATACGCTGGAATTCTGCGGCGCGCTGGTGCAGAAGGTCGTCGCGGGCCCCAGCGCCGTGTCGCCGGAGGAAACGCCGTTGTTGCAAATAAAGTCCGTCGGAGTGCCGGTATTTCCGCCGGGAGGCGTAATGCCGCCGCGGCCCGTCCAATAGGGCACGTTCGCGTGACGGTAGTCGTATTCCCAGCGGAAAGTGATGTATTGCTTCGGCATGTAGTCGAATGTGATCGAGGAGTCCCAGGCCTTGAACGGATCTCCGGGATTTTCCGTGAAGTAAGGAGAATTGGTGGACGCCGTAATCGCGCTTTCTCCGTTGATCGGTGGCAGCAGTACCAAGTAGCGTCCCGGATTGTTGATTTTTCCGCCGCCCAGCGTCAGTCCGAACAAATCATTGTGGAACCAGAAACGGTTGTAGAACATATAGCCTAGGAAACTCTGCTTCGGTCCGCCCGCGTGATCGCCGTAGCAACTCACGCCGCCGCCGTACTCGCAGCCCGCATCGGCGGTCAACGAAAACGCCATTTTGTCGAGCGTCTGCTCCGGCCGGTCGAAGTACTTAACCTCGACGCTGTTGTCGGTGTGGATACGTCGGCGATTGGGGATAAATAAATCGTCGCGGCCCAACCCGTAATTGTTGGAAATGACGTTGATCCAAGGCTTCGGCGTCCATTTGATCTGCCCGCCCAGGCCCGGCCGGTGATTGGCCGATGCGTAAGACTGCCATCCGTTGATGAACCACGGCTCGATCTTCAAATGCGCTGTCGGGAAAATCTGCACGCGCACGCCTTCGAAAAACCACGGCGTGTTCGACGAAACGTACGACGGTTGATACGCCCAATTGTCGAAATTGTAGTAGCTGAACAATCCGATGTAGGAAAGAAAAATTCCCGCATCGACGTTCACGCCGTGCAGTTTGTCAAAATGATAGCCGCCATACGCTTCCGATAAATAGCGGTACGCGGAAACCAGATCCCACTGTCCGTGGCCGGGGCTCGGATCATTGCGCGGCGTGGTTGCGGAATACATGCCGAACTGCGTCATCAATCGCGCGCGCACATTGTCATAGTGAAAATCACCGCCCACGCCGAGCTGCGTCAGTTGCACTTCCTGTGTGCGGAAAAGTTCGCTCGAACCGCCCATCGAATGGTCCGTGGGATGATTGAAGTCATACACGTATACAGTGTCTGCGCGAATCTCCGGCGTAAAGAATTTCGAGTCCCAGAATATTTCTTTGGTGCGCGGATTGCCGTTTAGCCAGGTCCAGTCCGCATCCGAAAAGGGCTCGATTTTCGCAGGCGCAGCGGCCTCGGCGCTGGTGCTCGCCGAAGTAGTCGGTCCAGCCGTTGTGGCAACGGGTGCGGCAGGCGCGGCGACGACCGGCGCCACCGGCACGGTCGCTTTTGCACTCGTCGCGGGCGTCGTCGGCCGCACCGGCGCTTTCGCGTTCTTCAGCTCCGCTTCCAGTTCATCGATGCGCTTTCTCATCGCATCGAGTTCTTTCGCGATGGCGGGGGGTATTTGCTGATCGGCCGCGCCTGTTTCTTGATTTGTCGCTGCGCCCGTTGTTTGGGCGACGCAGGAGAGTTGCGGAAATGCTAGAAGAAGCCCGCACAAGGCGGCTCGCCACCAGTTTTGCATTAGAACCTTCAGCATGGATTTCGCCTCCGCTTTTAATTTCGCAAAGAAGCTGGATACGACGAGGCGCAAATTGCCATCATCACAATCTGCGGATCAATTTTTCTCAGGAGCCACTCCATTCCATATACATGCTCCGGCAGACGTCTCCTGCGAGCGTTTAGTCGTACATGCTCCCGCTCCAGGTGAACAAAAACTCGCACTTACAATGCGTAAATGGAAAGGATATTCAGTTACGAAGCGCACGGCCCGCATCCGTGCTTCCTTTAGCGCGGGTCGCTTTATTCGACCCGGCGGATACGAGCATGGCTGAATCTTGAGCCCAACCACATTAGGAAAGCATAAGGGGATCATAAAGATTTCGCATAGGTTCGCTCGGAAAGTGGTCTACGTCGGCGCGACGATGCATACGCGTCAATCGGAGTGGATTTATCGGATTTGTTCTGGAAGCGGCGTGACTTTTGACGTACGAAGGCAGCGATGATGAATCGTGACCGCGTAAGGGTTCCAGCGTGTTAAACAAACCAGAGAAATCTAACAAGGCGGATTCGTGATGACTCGGACCTTCCGAGCCGACACGAATATAGGCACTTTCGCATGATCGATCGGGATTATCGCGTAGCGTTGAGGGGGAATTCGCAAACAAGATTTCTTGTCCTCAAATTCAGGGTTCGTGGGCCTCCCTCCGATCGGATCGTCAACTGAATTTCACGCCC
>Ga0209010_1000639_pt1 | contig 10307 bp, 7 predicted proteins | sample BlaSpr_A8_OM1_O3_FD_187985 | JGI IMG/M metagenome (GOLD analysis project Ga0209010, IMG submission 187985) | Forest soil microbial communities from Thunder Bay, Ontario, Canada - Black Spruce, Ontario site 2_A8_OM1_O3 (SPAdes) (version 2) | ecosystem: Environmental > Terrestrial > Soil > Boreal... | reverse complement strand
CGTGCATCGACTTATCCAGCCGCGACACCTGCCTCGCCATCGACAGCAGCAGCGCGAACGTATGCTCCGCCACGCTGACCGCGTTCCCGCCCGGCGTGCTCATCACCAGCACTCCGCGCCGCGTCGCCTCGTCCAAATCAATGTTGTCCACGCCGACTCCGGCGCGCCCGATGACCCGCAATCGCGGCGCTTTCTCCAGCAAATCCGCCGTAGCCTTCGTCGCGCTTCGAATGATCAGCGCGTCCGCGTCCGCCAACTCCTTGCCGATCGTCTCTTTCGTGGTAAGCACCACGTTCCAGCCCGCCTGTTCCTTCAGCAGCTTGACGCCGCGCTCACTGATCTTGTCCGCAACAATAACTTTCATCATTCCTCATTCGCTTTTGGAGTGTGCTGCGCCGCCACAGCGGCAAAAATTCGCCTAAGCTAAAACATAAACGGTAGCGGCCCGTCTGCTTCAAGTCAAATAGCCCGCAAAGTTTTTCACGCCGCTTTTTTCCTGCAAAGACATGCCCGTCACGTTTGGTTTCGCATCGAGTGCCGGCCTGCGCGCTTCCTCTGCTATATTCACAACCAGAGGATCCGATGACTCTCTCCGAAAAAATACAGAAAGACCTCGTCGACGCGATGAAAAGCAAGGACGAACTCCGCCTCAGCGTCCTTCGCGGCATCAAGTCCGCCATCCAATACAAAGAGACCGAAAAAATCCGCGCCATCGACGAAAACGAATCCATTCAGCTCTTGCAAACGCTAGTCAAGCAGCGCAAAGAGTCGATCGATCAATTCACCAAGGGTAATCGCCCGGACCTGGCCGATAAAGAAACAAAGGAACTCGCCATCATCGAAACCTATCTGCCGGCCGCGGCGAGCGAAGCCGAAATGGATGCCGCGATCACAAAAGCAATCGCCGAAACTTCCGCTACCTCGATGAAACAGATGGGCGCTGTCGTGAAAGCCGCGAAAGCTGTCTTAGAAGGCAAAAATGTCGATGGCAAAGCTCTGAGCGATCGAGTCCGCTCGCGCCTCTCCTGACGCTAGCCCGATTATTTCGGCCGAACATATGCCTCAACCAACGGAACCCGCAACGGCGCCCGACGCGAACGCTCGCGCCCTAGCCTTTCTCCGCATCGCCGTCGGCGCCTTCTTTCTGATCTTCGGCGAGTACAAAGTCTTCGGCACCCAATTCACTCTCCACGGTGGTTTTCAGTTCTGGATCAATAAGTGGCTGCAAGAAGGCGGCGCCTATCCCTTCATGGCGCCCGTCCTCAAAAACTTCGTCCTGCCGCACGCCACTCCAATCGCGTTCATGGTCGCCTACGGCGAATTTTCAATCGGCCTCGCCTTGACCTTAGGCGTCCTCGTTCGTACCGCCAGTGCCGGCGGCCTAATCTTCATGCTGACTCTTCTCTTCTCCTCCGACTACCCTGGCGCCAGCGCACCCTTCTGGCAATACTTCGGCGCCAGCCTGGGACACTCCATTTTTACCCTCTGCTTCATCTCCTTCCTCCTCGCCGGACCGAACATCCCTTGTTCGATCAGGCAGATACGCCCAACACGAACACGCTAAAGTTGCGCTAAGGAATCCTACAGCACAGCCCCGATTGCCCATCCCTCTGGCACTCCCTAGCCTAAGAATCAATCCACTCGACGGAGAGCGCCCATGCGCCAAGTTGCAAACTCAGCAGACAGTCTCGTATTGCTCGGAGAAATGGTGGAGATGGCTTCAGGTTACGCCGACCAGGTCGAAGAGAGCTCGGCTCACGACGAACCCTTCATGGTCCGCCTCGCCTACGACCAACTCTCGTATCTTCAAAAGCGCCTGTCCAAGCTCGACGACAAATTGAAAAATTTGAATGATGTGCTCGGCTCGCGAATTCGCCGTCATGCGCGCTCCAAGAAATGGGGGAACGAGAAGACGCAAACCCTCGACACCACCGTAGAGTTGACTCACGTCACTCACTGACCCACCGTCGCAGGAAAGACATTTTTCTGGATTGAGAATCAGGCTGGAAACGACCACGCGAAGCTAGCGAATGTGCGCCTTGATCGCGACGGGCAGCCCATCTCCGGCACGTTCGATCGTCACGTCATTGGAAGGAATTCGATAGTTCTGACTGCCCTTAACCACCGTCAACGTCACAGTTTCCCCGGGCTTCGGGCACGCAGCCGTCGGCGCCGTCCCGCGGTCGCTCAAAGTAACCTCCGCTGCCAACCCCGCCGTGCACGGATCGAGCGTCATCTGCCCGGAAAAACCCGGAGGCACCGTCACCTTAATCTCTCGTGGAGCCTGCTTGGCTGCGCACGAATACAGCAAGAACGCCGCGAACACTGTCGCGAGCAAAAGCGTAGTCAGACCATCGAGTTTCCGGATCATTTTTGGGCCACACCCCAGCTCCGACGAATTTTCGCTCAAGCTAACTCTTTTGGTCCGCGCAGGAAAGCCCAGACCCAACCGTGGCCGCACGCTACCAGCTACTAGCCCGCATTCCCATAATGTATTTGCTGTACGTCGGCAGCTCCGGAAGCGTTCCGGCCACCCGCCACCGCCGCCAAATCGTTATTGCTTCGCAGTTGTAGCGCCAGGCCGAAGCACCGCCGTGTTTTTCTCATCCGACGCGATAATCCGATACAGCGTCTTCAAATCGTTCACCTTATTCAATGGAACATTCGGCTCCCGAATCTCCAGCGTGCGGTTATACGTCAATACGTTCCCGCTGACTTCCGTCTTGCTGTGGTAGCTCGCGAATCCGTAGTCCACGCTCACCGGTTCCGGCAGATCCTCCACCTCAAATCCCGCCGGCATCGTGATCTCCACGGAATCGCTATCGCGCCGCGGCCCGTCAAAAACAACCGGATACTTCCGCGCTTCCTTGGTCTCGAGCAGCCCGCTTGATTCACTGCCGATCACTCTCATCCTCACAATCAACAGTCCGCCTGTCGCCTGAGCGTAGTTCTCGGCCACCAACGAATAATTCCATTGGAACGGCTGATCGATCTGACTGAGATTCGAAAGGCTGGCGTGCGTGATGTGATATGTAGGCAAAGATCTCGCCAGCGTTGTCTCGATCGGCTTGATGCGATCGGCATCCTTCGTCACCGTTTTGAGTAGGTATCGCTCATTCGCCGCCGAATCTCCGACGCGAACTTCCACGAAGTCTCCGCTCAGCGTTCCATCCGGCGACAATTTCAACTTCGCCGATCTTCGAACGCCAGTGGTCGTGTCCGAGAGTTGCGGCAACTCCACCAGTTCTCCGCCATCGTCGCTGACCAGCAAGCCGTAATTCGCTTGCAACGCGCCGCGCAAGCTGCCCAACGGCGTCAGCTCATCCGTCGGATCAAAAAACAGCAGCGTGCCAAGCTTCGGATGCTTCGTCACCGCGACCACCGACGCGTCGTGGATTTCCTCCGGCAGCTTGATCGCCAGAATCGCGTGATCGAATCCCCCCACGTGCGGCGGCATCTCTGGCGTCACCGAACCGCGCTCCGTATTGATCAACACATAGTACGAATCGACGCCGACGCTCTTCAGCATCGCGCTCATCAGCGTCACTTTGTCTTTGCAATCTCCATACCGGTGCGCGAAAACCTCGGTCGCCGCGTGCGGCTGAAACCCGCCGATACCCAGCTCGATCCCGACGTACCGAATGTCGCGCTGCATGAAGTCCGTAATCGCCTGCATCTTCGCCAGCGTCGTCTTCGACAAACTCGTCAGCGCCACAGCCTTCTGCATGATGTCGTTCGAAGCGTCGCGCCGTCCGCGCGTCAAATCGTTGTACCAGACCCCCATGTCGCGCCAGTTCGCGAACGTTCGTCCCCCGCCCGGCGCCAGAAACGACACGATCATCTGCCCTTCGATTCCACTGTACGGCGGCATCTCCTGCTCCGACTTGATCGCCGGTACCGCATTCACAACCCAGTTCCACTGATTGCTGCCCGACGGCGTCGGCACCGCCTCCGTGTGATTCAGCCACGAAACTTTGTATTCCCAGCCCGCAGGCAACTGCAGTGAATAGCGTGCCTCGCGCGTCGGATATTCCTTCTGGAAATACCACCCCTCCTGCAGCACGAGCGGCCGTTCTTCCAGCTCGTATTCCCAGCCAATCACATTTCCAACATCCGCCGCCGGAATCCGCACAAATTTCGCGCGCACATCGCTGATGAGCTCGCTCCCGGGCACCGCCGGAATCGCAACATCCGCCGCATCCTTATCTCTGACTTCGAAATCCTTCCCCTGCGCCGGGATGCTCCACGCGCGCATCGACAAAACCTTGGAATCCGCTCGATAAGGAATAGCAAGATTTCCGAGATCGCGCCCTCCCGGCCGCAAAATCTTGTACGCTACGCGAATCTGTTTGTGGATTCGATCGACCGACTGAACGTTGACGTTCTCCTCAGAATAGAGCAGCACCGCGTCAGTCTTCTCATCATGCTCGGGCAAAGGCACGCTCACGAGCGCGTGCAGCCACGCCGGAGCCTCCGGATTGCTGCTCGCCGACGCGCGGCGCCCCGCAAGAATCGCGACGCACGCCACCGCCGCCAGAAAGCTCAGCCCGACGCGAACCTTACTTCGTCGAAGCCGACGCCATTCCAGGTTGCACAACGATGGCCTGCTCATCGCCTGTCCTCACGATCTGAAAAAATCCTTGCAGCGACGGATATTGCTTCTGCTCGATCACCAGCAAATCGTTTCGCAGCAGCCGCGTCATATGCAGCACGCCGTTTTCGTTCGTAATCTTCAGGTCGTATACGACCGCCTTCGAATCCTGCAGCTTGCTCGGCGGAATCGTCGTCACCTTCCAGCTCAGCGGCAACTCGATCGTCACGTCGTCCTTCCTCTGGCACGGAAACTGGAAATAAATCGGGTGCACGCGATCCCTGTGTGTGAAGAGCTGCTTCTCCGTCGCGCTGAATATCCCCACCGGCACCAGCGCTCGGTGTCCCGCCGCTGTCGCCCAGCCAGGCACTTTCAAGTTGTATTCCGCCGTCAGCGTCGGCGACGAATTGTTCCAGTCCGGCTTGTTCGTCAGCTCCACCTCGATGCCAACTGGTACAAATTCCCTGAGCTGATCCTCCATGTACTGCTTTCGCTCCGCCTCATCTTCATTTCGCTCTTCGATTCTTCGGCGCAATGCCTCCAGGCCGGAGAACGTCATCGTCACTTTCCCCGACAGCGTTCCGTCCTCCGACATTTTCAGATCAGCCTTGCGCTCCACGACCGAGTCCGCGCTTTCCGGCAATCCCGTCTGCACAAAAGCTCCGCCGTCCTTGTCGAGCCTCAATCCGATCGTTCCCGTCTCGTTCCACGGCAACAATCCAAATGGCGCAAACGCGGTTCCCGGATCGCAGTACACGTCTTTCCCATTCAGCTTCACCAACACAACGTTGGCGTTCAGCTCATTGATGCTCATCGCCTTCGCATTGAAAAAATACACATCCCGGCTCGACACCCACACCGGATACGCCTCGATCCCCGCTGCGCGCACCAAACCTAGATACGTCCACGTGATGTCCCGGCCATCTCCACCACCCGCGCGTAAAAGATCCGCCGCGGTCTTGATCGCCTTCGCCTGTTCCCGCTTCTGCTCTTGGTTTGTCTTCTCGACCGCGAACGATGTGTTTCGCAGCTGCTGCACGCGCGCATAAATTTTCTGCGCCTTCACTTCCGGCGCATCGCTTGGCGACACCATCTGCGACGCCGCTTGTTCCAGTTCCTTCTTCTTGCCCAGGAAACTCTCTACCTGGGAATTCAGTGTCTTCCCTTCTTGTTTCCAGAACTTGGCGGGATCGCTCTCCGCAGTACTCTCGCTGTATTCGAACGTGACGCGATACTTCAGCTCGTTCGCCGGCGGCATGTAATCTTCAATCTGGAACGCCGGAATATTGCTGGCATCCATTCTCACGAGCTTCGTCGACGGCTCTTGTTTTGGTGGTTGAACTCCTGGAGGCAGGCCGATCGGCCAGCTCCACCGCAACGCGAAGTCCTTGTTGGGTCGCAGCGAAAACTTCGCCTGTTTCGTAAACAGCTCGTCGCTCAGGATCCAGTGCGAGTTGTACACGTAGTTCTCGACCATGTCTTCCGTGTACCGATACTCGATGATGCTCCCCACTTGTACATCAGGCAGCGTGAACGTCTTCGCCAGATACTTCACGTTCCGCGCCTTCGCGATCGTCTTGTCGTACGCCTTGCCTTCGAACATCGCGATCGAGCCATCCGGACGAATCGTCCGCGCACGCAACGCAACAATATTTCCCTGCTCGCGAAAATACGGAATCTCAACGTCCGCGTACTTCCGCCCTTCTTCCGTCAGAATCTTGATCCGAACGTAATCCTGCTCATTCCCCGTTTTCGCGCTGTCATCTCGGTCCACCTGGCGATACAGAATCACCGCAGGCGCGCCCGGTGCCTCCGGAACGCTCGTCATCTTCAGTTCGTCCTGGGAAATCGGCAGCCAATCGTCGGCTTCGACGGTTCGCGTGGAGCGGACCACGGCGAGCGCGAGGTTTGCCACCGTGCAGGCCATGGCAAACACGAATGCGGCGGCGGATTTGAGACACGCACGCTCGAAGTTTCGGGGCTGGGACACGAAACGCATCAGCGATCTCCTGAACCACGTGTGTAAAACAACCGAGGCCGCAGACAGCTATAGCTGACCTACCCGATCAGCCGATTTGTGTAGTTGACGACCTGTTACCTGTATTATCCGAGAAACTATCGCGCCGTACCGTCTGTGTCAAGAGAACGACTTTCCTAAGCGTTACATGACGGCTATCGAATGAAGCAGCACGCCCCACCAAGTCCAAAAAGGCGAATATCAGGCGAAGAAAATTGCTCCCACGCGAAGAAGTCAGCGCTGGAGGAGCGCCCAACCCTAACCGTGACGAACCAGTCGCAACCCGTTTCCCTATAACGTTTACCCAAACTTTGCGGCATAATCCCACGCGCACCAAGGGGTATGGGCCGCAAGCTTCACCAGGCGGCACGATTTTCGCTTCGAATTTCCAATTTCGATTTTCCAATTTCCGCTTTCGGGAGTCATGCGTGGCCGACAGACCATGGAGTTCCACCGCCCCTCCGGGTGAATTCCGCACCTACATTTCCGCCGACGAAAACATAAAAGAGTTCACCATCCGCGCCGTCATCCTCGGCGCGCTCTTCGGACTCCTCTTCGGCGCCATCACCGTCTACGTTGGCCTCCGCGCCGGCCTTACTGTCTCCGCCTCGATCCCGATCTCAGTTCTCTCGATCAGCATCCTCCGCGCCTTCGGCCGCTCCACAATTCTCGAAAACAACATCGTCCAAACCACCGGCTCCGCAGGCGAATCGCTCGCCGCAGGAGTCATGTTCACGATTCCCGCGCTGATCTTCCTCGGCTTCGGCGCTGAATTCACATTCTGGAGAATTTTCCCGCTCGCGCTGCTCGGCGGATGGCTCGGTGTCCTCTTCATGGTCCCGCTGCGCCGCCAACTCATCGTCAAAGAGCATGGCAACCTCAGCTTCCCCGAAGGCACCGCCTGCGCCGACGTACTCGTCGCAGGCGAACGCGGTGGTTCCTTCGCTGGCCGCGTCTTCTGGGGACTCGGCCTCGGCGGCGTCTACACCTTCTTAATGAACAGCGTTGGCGCCTGGACCGCCCAACCTGAAGCGCGCCCGAAATGGTTCGACGGCGCTTCGTTTCGCGTCACCATCACTTCCGAATATCTCGGCGTCGGTTACATCATCGGTTCGCGCGTCTCCGGCATTCTCTTTGCGGGCGGCATCGTCTCGTGGCTCGTCATCATGCCCGCCATCCGTTTCTACGGACAGCTCGCCAACAACGTCCCGATATATCCGTCCACGATCCCCATTCCGATGATGACGCCCGATCAAATTTGGGGAACATACATTCGTCCCATGGGCGCAGGCGCCGTCGCCGCGGCGGGCCTGATCACTCTTTGCCGCACACTGCCCACGATTTTTACCGCTCTCCGCGCTGGACTCAAAGACGTTCGTGCCGAAGGCGCCAGCGAATCCACCGCGATCAGCCGTATCGATCGCGACATGCCTCTCCGCTGGGTCGTTGTCGGCTCGCTCGTCATCATCGCGATGATGTGGGTCCTTCTCACCTTCCATCCGATTCCGGGCGCCGAAACGCGCTGGTATCACAACCTCTTCGCCGGAATTTTCGTCACCGTCTTTGGCTTCCTCTTCGTCACGGTCGCTGCCCGCATCAGCGGACTCCTCGGCAACTCTTCAAATCCGATCAGCGGCATGAGCATCGCCACGCTGATGGCCACTTGCGCGATCTTCTTCGTCGCCGGGTGGACCGCTCCCAACTATCAAGTCCTCGCTCTCATGATCGGCGGAGTCGTCTGCATCGCCGCCGCGATCGCCGGCGCCACCTCGCAAGATTTGAAAACCGGGTACCTCGTCGGCGCCACTCCGTTCTGGCAACAAATGGGCTTGCTCATCGGCGTCACCGTCTCCACGCTCGCCATTGGAACGACGCTCAACCTCATGAACAAAGGTTTGGAAAAATATATCCCGACCGAAATTCCCGTGAGCATCGCTTCGCTCCCGACCGGTGTGAAAGTCGAGCGCGACACTTTCTCCTATCACGGCAAGAACTACGAGCTCATCAACTCGCTCGGCTCCCATGAAATTCCCGACGGCGAATATCTCTACGATCCCGGCGTACAAAAAATCGAATATCAGTGGGCGCAAGGCATCGGCAGCGCTAAAGCCCCCGCCCCGCAAGCTCGCCTCATGGCCACGGTAATCAGCGGCATCCTTAATCAACGTCTGCCCTGGCGTCTTGTCTTAATGGGAGTCGCTCTGGTCATCGCCGTAGAAATTCTCGGCGTCCGCTCTCTCGCCTTCGCGACCGGTTCCTATCTTCCGCTCGGCACCACCGCCGCAATGTTCGCGGGTGGACTCGTCCGCACACTCGTCGACGCCACCACAAAAAAGAAAGACGAAAGCGAAGCCAGCCCCGGTGCCCTTTATTCCAGCGGACTCATCGCCGCCGGCGGCGTCTTCGGCCTCCTCGGCATCGTCATCAACCTCTTCCAGGACCCCGAAGTTGGCACTCGCGTTCCCGCATGGGTCGCCTCACTCCTCCGCCTCCCCTGGAATCCCGACACCATCGCCTTCGGCCCCAAACTCTTCGGCTCCTGGGCCACCAACAACGCCTTCGGCCTAATCATGTTCCTCCTCCTGGCCGCGAGCCTCTTCTACTTCGCCCGCAAGAAACTCGACTAACTCTTCGGTGCGCGACCTAACCAACTCTAAGGACACGACCTAACTATCTCTTCGGCTCTCAGGGCCGCGACCTAACCAAGCGATGTCATCCTGAGCGCCATCCGTAGAATGGCCGAAGGATCTCAACGTTCAGTGCAAGCTCGGCTGCATCCGTCAACCTCGTTCATGTACGGGCGCAGCACTGCTGCGCCCCAAGCCCGCAAGATGTAATCCGCCCCTACAAATCCGTTGTCATCCTGAGCGAAGCGAAGGATCTCAGCCGCCAACACGGCCGCCTTGCCATCGGCGACCCGCTTCCTCATCTTTTCCACACGCCATCAAACCTTAACCAACTGTTCACCACCCTCTTCTCGAAACCGCCCACCGTGCCATAAAATGAGAGCGTCCTCGCACCGTCCTCGGTGCACCCGACAAATTCTTCCCCGCGCTCAGGAGGCCGCCGCATGCGCTGTCGCTGTATCCTCATCGGCTTGCTCGCGCTAGCCACAGCGCCCCTCCACGCCCAATCCCCACGCCAACAAATCACCGACGCTATCGACGAATCCAAACTCATCTCGCTCTCCGGCAACACCACTCCCGCCGCCACCCTCGCCCAAAACGACCGCGGCCCCGTCGCCGACGACCTCCGTCTCGATCACATCCTCATCCTCCTCAAGCGCGACCCGCAAACCGAGTCCGATCTCCGCGATCACATCGACGCGATGCACAATCCCGCGTCCCCCGACTACCATCACTGGCTCACTCCCGACCAGCTCGCCGCCCGCTACGGCATCCACCAACAAGATCTCGACACCGTCCAGCGCTGGCTCGCCTCGCGCGGCCTCACCATCAATCAGACCTACAAAAGCGGAATGGTCATCGACGTCAGCGCCACCGCCGCGCAAGTCCGCGACACGTTCCGCACCGAGATTCACAATCTCACGCTCGCCAACGGCGACCACCACATCGCCAACATGCGCGACCCGCAAATTCCTGCCGCGCTCGCTCCCGTAATCGCCGACCTCGAAAAACTCACAGGTGTTGCGGTGCGCCGCATCCACGGCGACAAGGGTTATCGTGGCCACAACTATCC
>Ga0209010_1000637_pt1 | contig 10318 bp, 6 predicted proteins | sample BlaSpr_A8_OM1_O3_FD_187985 | JGI IMG/M metagenome (GOLD analysis project Ga0209010, IMG submission 187985) | Forest soil microbial communities from Thunder Bay, Ontario, Canada - Black Spruce, Ontario site 2_A8_OM1_O3 (SPAdes) (version 2) | ecosystem: Environmental > Terrestrial > Soil > Boreal... | reverse complement strand
GACAGCGATCGCGCGCGCGTCTGCTGGCCGAGCTCGTTGTCGCCGTACATCCAGGCCGTCAGCTTGGAACGGAAAACCGTCGGCGCGATCGCGTTCACCGTGATGCCGTGCTTGGCCCATTCGGTCGCCAACACGCGCGTCAAGGAATCCGTGGCGCCCTTCGAGGTGCAATAGCCGGTATAGCCGGAAATATTGCCGTGCCGGCCGCGCACCGACGACATCGTCAGCACCTTGCCTTTGACTTTCTTGGCGATCCAATAGGTGCCCACCGCCTTGGCCATGAACCAGATGCCGCGCACATTGGCATCCATCACCGCCTGCCAGTCCTCGTATTCCAAGTCTTGAATGAAGCCCGGCTTGTTGAAGCCTGAGGCGACGACGAGCTGGTCGACCCGGCCGAATTTTTCCAATGCGCCATCAAGCATCGCCTGCGCGTCCGCCAGGCTATCGGGACGGCGGACCATCACGGCCGGATCGCCGCCCAGCTCACGCACTTCGGCGGCAACCTCGTCGAGCTCGCTTTTGCTGCCGGACGCGAGCAGCACCTTGCCGCCCAACGATGTCAGCGCCAGCGCCGTGGCGCGGCCGAACGTGCCCGAGGCGCCGGTGACGATGGCGACCTTGTCTTTGACATCGAACAGCGACAGCGGATTGCGCAGCGGCTCGGAGATCATGGCTTATCGTCCGGTTTCGAAACGAAACGCCTGCTTCGGATCGAGCACGGCGACGACGCGTAGCGCGCAGCCCTCGCCTTCCGGCCATCGCCACGGAAACGCGAAGAACGTGCAGCGGCGGCCGGTGATGGCATCGATGTCGCCGCCGATGTTCTCGATGCCGGGAATGCCGTTGGTCATCATGATCTTGTGCGCCGGCTCCCAGTACGGAAAATCTTCGATGATGTGATGGCCGGTCTCGGCCTTGTACTCGACATCGAGATGCGGCTGCGCCGGGCCCGGCCCATGCGGACCGAGGAACGTGCCGAGCGGATGATCGAGCGCCTGCACGTCGATGCCGACAAGTTTTACGCCGCGCTCCACCAGCCATTCCGCGGCTTCCTTGTACAGCCCGGGCGAATAGGCGAAGTAATCGGGATTGTCGCCGTAGTTCTTGTGGCTTCCCGTGTTGATCATCACAATGTCGTTCTTCTGGATCTTTGGCTCGGCGCGTTCCAGATCCTTCGGCGTGACGACGCCCCACTTGCCTTTCGGGATCGAAACGACAACGCCGGTGCCGAAGAAGCGCCACAGCGGATAGCCGGTCAAAGTCGGCGTGTTCTCCGCCACATGGATCGGCGCATCCATGTGGGTGCCGCGATGCATGATGCCTTCGAACTGCTGCACCAGGAGGCCGTCCTTGGCGTGAAATTCGACGACCCGGACGTTGAGATTGGCGCGCGACGGCCATTGCGGCATGCCGTGGCCCCAGGGATGGCTAAGGTCGAAGAATTGCAAACCGTCGGTGCCACGCGACGATTTCTTTATCGCCGGTGATGCCTTCGCCACCGATGCCTTTGCCGCCGAAGTCTTGCGCCCGGCGCCACGCTCCAGCCGGCACGTGCCCTTGGGATCGAGCAGGGCGACCAGCCGGATCACGCAAGCGTCGCCCTCATGCCATTTCCAAGGAAAGCCCTGGAACGTACAGCGCTTGCCGCCGAGCGCATCAAGATCGCCGCCGACATTCTCGATGGTCGGAATCCCGGCTTCGAGCAGCGCGCGGTGCGCCGCATTCCATTCCGGAAAATCCTTGATTGCCTCGCGGCCGGTTGATTCCTTGTATTCGGGGAGCAGATATTTGATCTGCGGGCCGTTGCGGTGCGGCCCAAGCGACGTCGCCAGCGGATGATCGACGCAAGCGGTATCGATGCCGACGAGTTTTACGCGCTTTTTGACCAGCCACTCTGCGGCGTGCTTGCTCAGGCCCGGCGCGTAGCCGAAATATTCCTTGCTGTCGGCGTATTTGCGGTGCCAGCCGGTGTTGATCAGGACGATGTCGCCGGCCTTGATCACCGGCTTGGCGCGTTCCAGATCGGACGGCTCGATCTGGCCCCATTTCTTTTTGGGAAGCGACAGTACGACGCCGGTGCCGAAAAACTTTTGCAGCTCGAGATCGCCGACCGCCGGAGCGCCGGGCACGAGATGGATCGGCGCGTTCAGATGCGTCGAGGTGTGGAAGATCGTGGTGATCTTGTGCGTCATCACGCCTTGCTTGGCGTGATGGGTGATGCGTTCGAGCTTGATCTCCTCGTAGCCGGGGAAGATCGGCGTATACATGCCCCAGCGATGGCTGAGCTCGTAAAGCTCGAGCCCGGTCACGGGATCGATAACGGCCGGCATTTCACACCCTCACACGACGCAACGCTGCGGCTGAATTGCTTCTCAAATTTCGGCTGTCTGTATCACGCCCCAATACGACGTGACAATTGCTGCAGCGGTGTCGCGAGGCGCTTGCGGCGTCACGCGAAACGGCGCACGCTGCCGTTGAGCTGTCGCAAGTACAGCGCAAAATTCGAGGGAGGAATCGCCATGCGCAAACGCGCAGGACTCATGCTGTATGCGTGCCTCATCGGCACGGCCATCGCCGGCGCCATTGCCGTCTCCGGCAGCCAGGTCCAGGCCGACGATCCGAACAGCGCACCGAATCCGTATCATGTCGTCGACCATTGGGCGAAGTTGCCCGAGGGCCGCGTGTGGGGCCAGGCGATCGGCATCGACGTCGACCGCGACGGCACCAGCGTCTGGGTGTTCGACCGTTGCGCCGGCAAAACCTGTGAAGGCTCCAATGTCGCGCCGATCCAGAAATTCGACGCGACGGGCAAGCTGGTTGCAAGCTTCGGGGCGGGCCAGTTCGCCTGGCCCCACGGCCTGGCCGCGGCGCCCGACGGAACGGTATGGGTCACCGACGGCAAGAACCAGACGGTGATGCAATTCTCCGCCGACGGAAAACTGCTCAAGACCCTGGGCAAGCCGGGCGTCGCCGGCAATGGCCCCGACACCTTCAACTCGCCATCGGACGTGCTCATCGCGCCCTCTGGCGACATCTTCGTCGCCGACGGTCACGGCGATTTCCCGGTCAAAGGCACCAACGACCGCATCGTCAAATTCGCCAAGGACGGCACCTTCATCAAAGCATGGGGCCATCACGGATCGGCGCAGGGCGAATTCGACGTGCCACACGGGCTCGCCATGGATTCCGCCGGCCGGCTTTACGTCGCCGACCGGGCCAACAACCGTATCCAGATTTTCGATTCCGACGGCAAGTTCGTCGCCGAATGGAAACAGTTTGGCCGGCCGAGCGGCGTCGCCATCCGCGACGACATTCTCTATGTCGCCGACTCGCAATCGAGCGACAAGGTCAACGCACCGTTCCGGCAGGGCATCCGCATCGGCAGCGTCAAGGACGGCAAGGTGACGGCCTTTATCGCCGCGACCGATCCGAAGGCGGAAATGCCCGAAGGCGTCACCGTCGACAAGGACGGCCATGTGTTCGGCGGCTTCACCGCCGACACCGACGTCAAGGAATACGTCAAGAACTAAGCGCGTCCGGCACGCGCACGGAGCAAAGCGGGGTCAGGTTGCAGCCGCTTGACCCCGCCGGTATGTATGCGCCGGCGCCGCCGGCGCGTCCGACTTTGAAGGCTGCGAACTGAAGTTATGGCCCGTCTCGTCATGAAATTCGGCGGAACGTCGGTCGCCGATATCGACCGCATCCGCAACGTCGCGCGCCACGTCAAGCGCGAGGTCGACGCTGGCCATGAGGTCGCGGTCGTGGTCTCGGCCATGTCCGGCACGACGAACCAGCTGGTCGAATGGTGTCGCGAGGCCTCATCCCTGTACGATACGCGTGAGTACGACGCCGTCGTCGCTTCCGGCGAACAGGTCACCGCCGGCTTGCTGGCAATTGCGCTGGAGGGAATTGGCGTTAACGCGCGCTCATGGCAGGGCTGGCAGATTCCGATCCTGACCTCGAACGTTCACGGCTCGGCGCGCATTCGCGATATCGATGGCGCCGAACTGATCCAGCGTTTCAAGGAACGCAAGGAGGTTGCGGTCATCGCCGGATTCCAGGGCGTGCACAACGACACAGGCCGCATCACCACGCTGGGCCGCGGCGGATCGGACACTTCGGCCGTTGCGATTGCGGCCGCGATCCGCGCCGACCGCTGCGACATCTACACCGACGTCGACGGCGTCTACACCACCGATCCGCGGGTGGTGCCCCGCGCGCGGCGGCTCGACAAGATTGCGTACGAGGAAATGCTGGAGCTCGCTTCGCTCGGCGCCAAGGTCATGCAAGTGCGCTCGGTCGAGCTCGGCATGGTGCACAATGTGCGCATCTTCGTGCGCTCGAGCTTCGACCGGCCCGAGGACATCGACCCGCACAAGAACCCGCCCGGAACCCTCATTTGCGAAGAGGACGAGATCGTGGAACAGCAAACAGTCACCGGCATCGCCTTCTCGCGCGACGAAGCGCAAATCTCCATCCGTCAGGTGCAGGACAAGCCGGGCGTGGCAGCGGCGATTTTCGGTCCGCTGTCGGAAGCCAACATCAACGTCGACATGATCGTCCAGAACGTCTCGGCCGACGGCAAGACCACCGATCTGACGTTCACGGTGCCGGCGTCAGACTATCAGCGCTCGCTCGACACCATCGCCAAGGCAAAAGGGGCGATCGGCTATGCGCGGCTCGACGGCGCCACCGACGTGGCCAAAATCTCCGTCATCGGCATCGGCATGCGCAGCCACGCCGGTGTCGCCGCGCAAGCCTTCACAGCGCTGGCCGAGCGTTCGATCAATATCCGCGCCATCACCACCTCAGAGATCAAGTTTTCGCTGCTGATTGACGCGGCGTTTACGGAGCTCGCGGTACGCACCCTGCATTCGCTCTACGGCCTCGACAAAACGGCAGCATAAACGGCACTTTTCGCGGTTTTTCGTTGCAGCGCACAAATTTAGCCGCCGTCATAGCGCTGTCTCTGGCTTGCGGTTTGCATACCGCATTCGATATAGGCGGGAGGATGGTCGCCACGGGACTGGGACCCGGGCGGACTTCTCTTTGAATAGGACCGGCGCGACACGGCTGCGTTCGGTCAAAGCATAGCCCGAGGGACCCATGCGTGGCGCACTCGGCGGTCCGCGCGTGCTGTTGCGCCGGCTTCGCGAAGTGATGGCGGAGCCGGTCAGCGCGCAGGAACGCCTTGACAAGATCGTGGTGCTGATCGCCGCCAACATGGTTGCGGAGGTGTGCTCCGTCTATGTGCTGCGCGTCGATTCCACTCTCGAGCTGTACGCCACCGAAGGCCTGAAGCGCGACGCCGTGCACCAGACGGTGCTGCGCTCGGATGAGGGCCTGGTCGGCCTGGTGGCGAGCCAGGCCAGCGCCATCAATCTGTCGAATGCGCAGGCTCATCCGGCCTTCTCCTTCCGGCCGGAAACGGGCGAGGAAATCTATCACTCCTTCCTCGGCGTGCCGATCCTGCGCGCCGGCAACACGCTCGGCGTGCTGGTGGTGCAAAACCGCGCGCGGCGCACCTATTCGGAGGAAGAAGTCGAAGCGCTGCAGACCACCGCCATGGTGCTGGCCGAGATGATCGCCTCCGGCGAGCTCTCGGCACTGGCGCTGCCCGGCGCCGAACCTGCGGCGCGGCGCACGGTCCACGTCAAGGGCTCGGCTTTGAGCGAAGGCATCGCATTGGGACACGTCGTGCTGCACGAGCCGCGCGTCGTCGTCACCAATTTCATCGCCGACGACATCCCGAAGGAGATGAAACATCTCGCCGCGGCGGTCGAGACGCTGCGCGCCAATCTCGACGAATTGCTCGAACACGGCGACGTCGTCGAAGGCGGCGAGCATCGCGATATTCTCGAAGCCTATCGGATGTTCGCCTATGACCGCGGCTGGGTGCACAAGCTTGAGGAAGCGGTGATGACCGGGCTGACCGCCGAGGCCGCGGTCGAGCGCGTACAGTCGGACACCCGCGCCCGCATGCTGCGGCAAACCGATCCATTTTTGCGCGAGCGGCTGCACGACCTCGACGATCTCGCCAACCGGTTGATGCGCCAGCTCACCGGCCGCGACCACGCGCCGTCGCGCGAAAGCCTGCCGGAGAACGCGATCCTGGTCGCCCGCTCGATGGGACCGGCGGCGTTGCTCGACTACGACCGCAAGCGGTTACGCGGCCTGGTACTGGAGGAAGGCGGTCCGCAATCCCATGTCGCGATCGTCGCCCGCGCGCTCGGCATCCCGGCGGTCGGCGATGTCGACAACGCCACCGGCGTCGTCGATCCGGGCGACGCTATCATCATCGATGGCTCGGCCGGCGATCTGCATGTGCGGCCGCTGCCGGACATGGAAGCGGCCTATGCGGAGCGGGTGCGGCTTGGCGCGCGGCGCCAGCAGCAATATCTCGCGCTACGCGACAAGCCATGCGTCACCAAGGACGGCCAGGCGTTTACATTGCTGCTCAACGCCGGACTGAGCGTTGACCTGCCGCACATCGCCGACACCGGCGCCGCCGGCATCGGCCTGTTCCGCACCGAGCTGCAATTCATGGTGGCGCCGAACTTTCCGCGCACCAGCGAGCAATACACGCTGTACCGCGCCGTACTCGATGCCGCCGGCGACAAGCCGGTGACGTTCCGCACCCTCGACATCGGCGGCGACAAGGTGCTGCCCTATATGCGCAGCGTCGAGGAAGAGAATCCGGCGCTCGGCTGGCGCGCCATCCGGCTCGGGCTCGACCGCCCCGGGCTGCTGCGCACCCAGCTGCGCGCGCTGTTACGCGCCGCCGGCAGCCGCGCGCTGAAGATCATGTTTCCGATGATCGCCACTGTCGACGAATTCGACCAGGCCAAGGAACTGGTCGAGAAGGAGCTCACGCATTTACGCCGCCACGGCCACAAGCTGCCCGACGAGGTCGAGGTCGGCAGCATGGTCGAGGTGCCGTCGCTGCTCTATCAGCTCGACGAATTGCTCGAACGGGTCGACTTCCTCTCGGTCGGCTCGAACGACCTGGTCCAATTCCTCTATGCCGTCGACCGCGGCAATCCGCGGGTTTCCAGCCGCTTCGACCCGCTGTCGGCGCCGGTGCTGCGCGCGCTCAAAGACATCGCCGACAAATGCCACGAACACAAAAAGCCCGTGACCCTGTGCGGCGAGCTTGCCTCGCAGCCGATCGGCGCGCTGGCGCTGGCGGCCATCGGCTATCGCTCGTTTTCGTTGACGCCGTCCGCGGTGGGCCCGGTCAAGGCCATGCTGCTCGATCTTGACTGCCGCAAGGTGGCGGCGTTTCTTCGCCCGCTTATCGACAAGCGCAATGGCGGCGTACCGATTCGCGAGCAGCTGAAAGCTTTCGCGGCCCGCGAAGCGCTGCAGATTTAGAGCATGATCCCGAAAAGTGGAAACCGGTTTTCGGATAAGATCATGCTCCAACAAAAATCCTAAGATGCTGCCAGATCAGAAACTCACGGCCCTCGTCACCCGCCATGCCGCGCTCGAACGCGACCTCACGGCGCCGCTGCCGCCGGAGACCTATGTGAAGCTGTCGCGCGAGTTCGCCGAGCTTGCCCCGGTGGTCGAGGCGGTGAAGGCCTATCGCGACGCGCAACGCGAGCTCGACGGGCTGGCAAGCCTGATCGAGGATCCATCGACCGACGCCGAAATGCGCTCCATCGCCGAACAGGAACGGCCCGGGCTCGAGGCGCGGCGCAAGGCGCTCGAGGAGGAACTGCGGGTCGCGCTCATCCCCAAAGATGCGATGGACGAGCGCAACGTCATTCTCGAAATCCGCGCCGGCACCGGCGGCGACGAGGCGGCACTGTTTGCCGGCAATCTGTTCCGCATGTACGAGCGCTACGCCACCGGCCAAGGCTGGAAGGTCGAGATCGTGACCGCAAGCGAAGGCTCGATGGGTGGCTACAAGGAGATCATCGCCGAAATCCGCGGCCGCGGCGCTTTCGCCAAGCTCAAATACGAATCCGGCGTGCACCGGGTGCAGCGCGTGCCCGACACGGAAGCCTCCGGCCGCATCCATACCTCGACCGCGACCGTCGCCGTCCTGCCCGAGGCGGAGGACCTCGACATCGCCATCAACGACGCCGATCTCAAGATCGATACGCTGCGCTCCAGCGGCGCCGGCGGCCAGCACGTCAACAAGACCGAATCGGCGGTGCGGGTGACGCATATTCCCTCAGGCATCGTGGTGACGATGCAGGAGGACCGCTCGCAGCATCGCAACCGCGCCAAGGCCATGGCCGTGCTGCGGACGCGGCTGTACGATTTCGAACGCCAGAAACTGGACGCCGCGCGCGCCGCCGAACGGCGCGGCCAGGTCGGCACCGGCGACCGCTCCGAGCGCATCCGCACCTACAATTATCCGCAAGCCCGCGTATCGGACCACCGCATCAACCTCACGCTCTACAAGCTGCCGCAAATTCTCGAAGGCGAAGCGCTGGGCGAGATCATCAACGCGCTTGTCGCCGAGAACCAGGCGGCACTGCTTGCGGCCGAGGATGTGAATTGATGGCACCGCGCGGCGATGCAGCCACTGTTGCCAGACCTGACGGTGCTCGCACAACTGCCGAGATCAGGCGCGCATTGGCGGCAAAATTTCACGCCGCCGGACTAGACTCCCCGGACCTTGATTCTCGCATCCTTGTCGGCCACGCGCTTGGCCTCGATCATGCGGCGCTCGCTGCGGCTGCCACGCGCAAGCTTGGCGCGGACGAGGAAAACGCCATCGCCGCTCTGGCGAACCGCCGCCTCACCGGCGAACCGGTGGCGCGCATTCTCGGATACAAGGAGTTCTGGAGCTTGCCGCTGCGCGTCGACGCCGCGACGCTGGTGCCGAGACCAGAAACCGAAACTGTCGTCGAGGCTACGCTCGCGGCCATCGATGGGGGCGGTCCGCGCTCGCGGGAACTGCGCATTGCCGACCTCGGCACCGGCAGTGGCGCGCTCATTCTGGCATTGCTGTCCGAACTGCCGAACACCTTCGGCATCGGTACCGATACGAGTACGAAGGCGCTTGCGGTGGCGCGCGACAATGCCCGCCGCCTCGCCCCGACCCGGGCAAGATTCGTCGCCTGCGATATGGCGGCGGCGCTGCGCGGACCGTTCGACGCGATCGTCTCCAATCCGCCTTACATCGCGTCCGCTGACATCGCCACGCTTGCCCCGGACGTGCGCGATTTCGATCCGCATCTGGCGCTCGACGGCGGCACCGACGGACGTGATTTCTATCGCGTCATCGCCGCGACGGCGCCCATGTTGTTGGCGCCCGGCGGGGTTTTGGTCGTCGAGCTTGGCATCGGCCAGGCGGAACCGGTCGCACATTTATTTGCAGCGGCGGGGCTTGCGCCGTCGCCGCCGCACCCCGACCTTAACGGTACGCTACGCGCCCTCGTTGCAAGAAAACGGGCATGAGCGCGAAGCGTTGGCCCCTGGAAAGCACATGGGGCCCCGGCAAAAAAGCACTTGGAATATCGGCCGGAACCGACTAGCTTGCGGCCACGGAATCGGCCCGAGATGATGGTGCCGCGCCGCCTCGAATGCCCGGAGCAGGCTTTATTAGGAGTTCGGCTCCCAGAGGTTGGCAGCGCAGGCCCAGCAAAGAGCGAAAGCCGGAAAGCGAAAGCTGGAACAGACGGCAGACGGGATCGCCACCATTCATACCGAGACGTTCATCGGTTGGCGCGCATTTGTACGAAGCAGTCGCGCGCATAACGGGGGTTTGCAACACCGCGGTCAAGCCGAGGGTGAGGGCAGCAATTGCTGAGGGTACGTTGAGGATCAGGCGAATGCATGTGCCGGCGATTCACTGCGATGAACCGGCGGCAGCGGTGACGTGTGGTGAGAGCGGTAACAGTAAGCCTATGAAAAGAAACGGCGGCATCAGCGCCGCCGCAAACGGGGGTTGGCGGAACAGCAAGTCATGAGAAACGGTCAGAACAAGCGCATGCGGGGTCGCAACCGCGGTAAAGGTGGTGGTGGCGGTGGTGGTCATCATCATCACCATCACCAAAATCCATTGTCGCGCATGTACGAGTCCAACGGACCGGACCTGAAGATCAGAGGCAATGCATCGCACATTGCCGAGAAATACCTTCAGCTGGCCCGCGACGCGCAAAGCTCCGGCGATCCGATCGCGGCCGAAAACTACTACCAGCACGCCGAGCATTATTTCCGCCTGATAGCCGCCGCGCAGGAACACCTGAGGCAGACCCAGCCTTCTTTCTATCAGCAGCAACCGCAGCAAGGCGGCAACGACTCTGATGACTCGTTTGACGACGGCGACAATGACCAGCCGCCGATCAGCGGCGAG
>Ga0209010_1000632_pt1 | contig 10376 bp, 7 predicted proteins | sample BlaSpr_A8_OM1_O3_FD_187985 | JGI IMG/M metagenome (GOLD analysis project Ga0209010, IMG submission 187985) | Forest soil microbial communities from Thunder Bay, Ontario, Canada - Black Spruce, Ontario site 2_A8_OM1_O3 (SPAdes) (version 2) | ecosystem: Environmental > Terrestrial > Soil > Boreal... | reverse complement strand
ATCCGTTCTCTGTCGTCCGTCTTCTGTCGTCCGTCGTCCGCCTGCCACTCTCGGAACCATCGCGTGAAGCGCTCGCCGCCGTCCTCGCCCTGTCCTGGCCTCCACATCGCGTAGGCCGCGCCCTCCTCCGCGATCATCACCACCGCGTCCATGCCCTTGGAGCGCCGCAGCGTCTCGACGGCTTGCGCCGGGGTTTGCGCGATCGGGCCGGCGACATTGAACGAGGTGTTGACCGCGACCTCTTCGCCGTTCCGGCGGCCGAGCGCTTTCAGATAAGCGTAGGTCAAGGGATCGGTGTGCTCGCGCACGATCTGCAGCCGACCGGTGCCGTCGGCGTGGATCACGGCGGGAATGCGCGCCTCAGCGTCCGGCTTCGCCTGCGCGGTCAGGACCATGTAGTTGTAGCCGTTGTAGTCGGCGTCGGCAGCGCCGTCCGACAGCTCGAACCATTTGAGCGCCGCTTCGCGCGTCATCATCGGCGCCAGCGGCCGGATCGCTTCGCGGTATTTTACGCGCGCGTTGAGAAATTCGCGCGTACGCGGATTGCGCGGATTGGCGAGGATGGAGCGATGCCCGAGCGCGCGCGGCCCGGTCTCGGCGGCACCCTGGTAGAGCGCGATGATGCCGTCCTGGGTCGTCATATACGCCATCAGATCGGCGATGGCCTGGCGGCCCGCGGCGCTGGTCACATTGCCGATCGAAGTCCACGCCACATCGGGCGCTGCGGCGAACGCGTCGCGGATCGCCGCGTCGGTCGGCGCCGCGCCGCAATAGAACGCGTGCTCGAGCGGCTCGCCCGGGCCGGCGCCGGCGAGATAGGCCCCCATAAAGGCCGCGCCCATGGCCACGCCGGCGTCGTTCGGCGTCGGCGGCACCCACAAATGCAAGCGCACGCGGCGGCCGAACTGGCGCTGGTAATAGCTTTCGTCGAAATGCTCGAGGAGCCGCATGCTGGCGACGGCGTTGAGCGCGGTGCCGCCGGTCAGCACCAATTGGTCGCTGCCGGTTTGGCGGATCAGATGATCGATGATGTGGATCAGCGCGTCCTCGAACACCATTTGCGTGGCGGCGGCCTTGTCGAGCCGCTCCTGGGTGTCTTCCTTGTGGCGAATGTCCTCGACGCGCAGCATTGCATCGGGATTCCACATGTCCTTGAGCGCAATCGGCTCGCCCAGGATGCGGATCAAATCCTTGGTGTACGGCTTTGCCATATTGCTCGGCCAATGCGCGAGCGAGCGATTGACAAAAATTTTGCCGTCGGGCGCCAGCTGCAGGATCGCGCGCAGCGGCGCATAGAATGGATTGGTCTTTCGGTCGTAATTGCCCCAGGCGGCTGCGCCCATGTAGCGGCCCTCGCTGGAAAGCAGCGTCCAGCCGCCTTGGGTCGACGAGATGACCGCATAGAAGACGCCGAGCGAGTCGAACATGCTGTCGTTGCAGTAGAGCTCGCGCATCACGCCGCCGTCGCAGACGTAAAGCGTGATCGCGCCCCGATCGCCAAAGCCGTCGATGGCCGCGATCATCACCGGGCGCTCGCTGTTGGCAAACGGCGAGACCGCAAACGAGAACCAGGCGTGATTGTCGTGATGCGCCGTGGCGATGACCGGCGCCGCAGAGCCGAGCCGGCGGCCGAGGCGCCGCGCCATGCGCATGCCGCCGTCGATGTTGCGCATGCTCAGCGCCGGCAGTTCGGTGGTGCGCAACAGGCTGAAACTCGCCGGCGCTTCTTCCATCACCGTGCGCGCGATCATGGCGACGAAGGCGGCGCTGTCCCAGGCCGAGAACCAGGCGTCGATGCGCTCGGGCCCGAGGCCTGAGCGCCGCAGCATAGCGATCAGCTCGTCGATCGACTGGTCGGGGAATTTGGTGGTGTGGCGTTCGCCGGAAAAGCGTTCTTCTTCGTTGTTGCAGATCAGTCTTGGGCCGCGCTCGCGCGTCACCTCGATCAGCGCCACGCCTGAATTGTGCGTCCCTGAAGCGCAGATGCCGCCGAGATAGAGGGTGTCGCCGCGGTCGAGTTTTGCCCGCAATGCCTTGATGCGGTCGGCCGCGAAGGCGCTGCTTGAGCGATGGATGCTGCGCCGGGCGCAAAAACCTTCGAGCAGCGGCAGCGCCAGCCGAAAGGCCGCTCTGCCAAGCCGCGGGTGCCGGGGGCCGGTGCGCATGGGGATCAGCTATCGGGTATCAGGTATCAGGCATCAAGAAGCAACTTGATCCCTGATCGCCGATTGCTGATCCCTGATCTCAGTGCAGCCTGAATTCTCCGTCGATGGCGCGGATTTCCGCCGGCTTGATCAGCCTCGCGTGCGCCACCGTCACCGAGTGCAGCGGGCCCTCGAGCTTTTCCAGCCAGAAATTGAGGAATTTGTTCAGCGCCGGAAAGTTCGGGCACAGATCGTAGTCCTGCCAGACATAGGTTTGCAGGAGCCAGGGATGGTCGGGCCGCCGGTAGAGGATGTTGGCGGTGGTCAGGCCGTAGCCCTGGAGCTGCCGGCGGAAGTCGTCCGAAACTCGACCCTTTGGCGAAACTGAAGCCTCTTTCGACACCATGGTGCCCTCCAATCCCCGTCTCGGGGATGTTTCGAGACTCGCACCTCCATTACAAGCCTCAAGTTTAAATAAGTTGTTTATTATCAAGGCACTAGCAGCATCCAAACCTCTCTGCTAACAAGCCTTCCCTTCGTGCTGACAGCTCGGTTCCGCCATTTCCTGACGCGACGGCAACGGAACTTCCGGCTAAAAAGTTTCCTCCCCTCGCCGCTCTATATTTTTGTAATTGCAAGGGAACCGGCGCCGGTTAACCTTTTTAAAAGAGTTGTTGGCAATCGCTCGCGGCGAGTGCTAAAAAATTTTCAGGTACCTCTTGTGGGCAAAATTTCGCGCCCCATGTCGTTGCCAGGGGCATGAAAGTGCTCGCCATCAGGCGATTGTCTGCGGTTTTCCGCGGCCCGTCGCTCCAACCACAACCGTCGTAGTTTCAATAACTTAGGAGGACACCATGAAGTTTCGTCCGCTTCACGACCGCGTCGTCGTAAGGCGCCTCGATGCCGAAGAGAAGACCGCCGGAGGCATCATCATCCCGGATACCGCCAAGGAGAAACCCTCCCAGGGCGAAATCGTCGCCGTCGGCCCCGGTGGCCGCGACGAAGCCGGCAAGCTCATCCCCATCGATCTGAAAGTCGGCGACCGCGTGCTGTTCGGCAAATGGTCGGGCACCGAGGTCAAGATCGACGGCAAGGACCTTCTGATCATGAAGGAGTCCGACATCATGGGCGTGCTCGACGAGCCGCTGGCCAAGAAGAAGGCCGCGTAAGCAAAAAACCCGTCATCCTGAGGTGGCCGCGCAGCGGCCCTCGAAGGACGACATTCCGAAACAGCACCCTTCGAGGCGAGCTTCGCTCGCACCTCAGGGTGACGACGCAATCAGGAGTGAATTGAAATGGCTGCCAAGGAAGTCAGATTCTCAGTCGATGCGCGCGACAAGATGTTGCGCGGCGTCGACATCCTCGCCAATGCGGTGAGGGTGACATTGGGCCCGAAGGGCCGCAATGTCGTGCTCGACAAATCGTTCGGCGCGCCGCGCATCACCAAAGACGGCGTCACCGTCGCCAAGGAAATCGAGCTTGAGGACAAGTTCGAGAACATGGGCGCGCAGATGGTACGCGAGGTCGCGTCAAAGACCTCCGACATCGCCGGTGACGGCACCACGACCGCGACCGTGCTTGCGGCTGCGATCGTCAAGGAGGGTTCCAAGGCGGTTGCCGCCGGCATGAACCCGATGGACCTCAAGCGCGGCATCGACCTCGCGGTCGAGACCGTGGTCGAGGAGCTCAAGAAGAACTCCAAGAAGGTGACCTCGAACGCCGAGATCGCCCAGGTCGGCACCATCTCCGCCAACGGCGACAAGGAGATCGGCGACTATCTGGCCAAGGCGATGGAAAAGGTCGGCAACGAAGGCGTCATCACGGTGGAAGAGGCAAAAAGCCTTGAGACCGAGCTCGACGTCGTCGAGGGCATGCAGTTCGACCGTGGCTATATTTCGCCCTACTTCATCACCAACGCCGACAAGATGCGCGTTGAGATGGAAGACCCGTACATCCTGATCAACGAGAAGAAACTGTCCGCGCTCAACGAGCTGCTGCCGCTGCTCGAGGCCGTGGTGCAGACCGGCAAGCCGCTTCTGATTGTTGCGGAAGATGTCGAGGGCGAGGCGCTGGCCACCCTCGTGGTCAACAAGCTGCGCGGCGGCCTAAAAGTTGCCGCTGTGAAGGCGCCCGGCTTCGGCGATCGCCGCAAGGCCATGCTGCAGGACATCGCCGTCCTGACCGGCGGCCAGGCGATCAGCGAGGACCTTGGCATCAAGCTCGAGAACGTCACGCTGGCGATGCTCGGCAAGGCTAAGAAGGTGATGATCGACAAGGAGAACACCACGATCGTCAACGGCGGCGGCAAGAAGAAGGACATCGAGGACCGCATCACGCAAATCAAGGCGCAGATCGAGGAAACCACCTCCGACTACGACCGCGAGAAGCTGCAAGAACGTCTTGCCAAGCTCGCGGGCGGCGTCGCGGTGATCCGCGTCGGCGGCGCCACCGAGGTCGAGGTCAAGGAGCGCAAGGATCGCGTCGACGACGCGATGCATGCAACCCGCGCCGCGGTCGAGGAAGGCGTGCTGCCGGGCGGCGGCGTTGCTCTGCTGCGCGCCAGCGAGGCGCTCAAGAAGGTGCGTACCTCCAACGACGACCAGAAGACCGGCGTCGACATCGTGCGCAAGGCGCTGCAGGCTCCGGCCCGCCAGATCGCCACCAATGCCGGTGAGGACGGTTCCGTCATCGTCGGCAAGATCCTCGAAAACTCGAACTACGGCTACGGCTTCGACGCCCAGGCCGGCGAATACGTCGACATGGTGAAAAAGGGCATCATCGACCCGACCAAGGTCGTGCGCCAGGCTCTGCAAGGCGCTTCCTCGGTCGCGGGCTTGCTCATCACCACCGAGGCGATGGTCGCCGAACTGCCGAAGAAGCAGAACGCGATGCCCCCGATGCCGGGTGGCGGCGGCGGTATGGACTTCTAAGTGGCGCCATAGGCGTCATCCCGGGCGCAGCGCAGCACGAAGTGGTGCGCTGCAGACCCGGGATCTGTTTCAGGCGACGTGCGTACGGAAGGCCCGGGACAAAATCCCGGGCCTTTTGCTTGCGACGAGCCGGAACTTAAACCGTTGATTACGCTTCACTGCTTTGGCGAGTATGGCGTTAACGCTCAGACGGACATCGCGCATTCCGCCGTCACTCACTTGTCGGCGATTACCGACCAAGTGATGAGATGGGTAGACGCGGGCACCAAATGTTAGATCACTCGGGATAAGTCTCACCGCCGTCCGGCGTCGCCTTATGGAAAAGGATGAATACCAGGGGGTTGCCGGGCTCGGACATCGCGTCGCTACGCTGGCCCGTTACCTCTCCGGCCACGCTGGATGTATATTCAGCAACCACTTCGCCGAAACTGTTCCGCTGGATGGCCACCTTCTGTCCGGTACCGACCTTGTCATTGAGCTTGACCAGATGCTCGACGAGCCCTCCCTGGGTCGCAAGGACCGGGAGCGCACTGTTGCCGATAAAGACACCCACGTCCTTGCCTGTGCGCCCCAGCGGTCCGGCCAGGATGCCGTGATGCTTGAGTACGTTCATTGTGCCTTCCACGAACAGCGAGACCATCTCGAGGTTCAGGACGCGCGCAGCGCCAATCTCCGGCGTAAAGGCCGGGATACCCACGTCCATGAACGCGTTATGCAGGACGCCGGGATAAACATGGTTGTCGAAAATCTGGCCGACGGGATAGAGCTCCGCCATCGCCTTTACCTCGGGCACATCCATGCCGGCAATATTGAATGCAGTAACTTCGAATCCGGTTGTCCCAGTGTGGAAGTCGATCGCGAAGTCGGCGTTCGGCCGCAGCAGCCGGTTGAACAACAGGCCGGCGTGTCGGCTGGGCGCGGTGGCGCCGTTCTCGTTTCCGGGCCACTCCCGATTCATATCGATCAAATCGATGCCCCTGCCTTGATTGGGCCATCTGCGCTGCATGCCTTCCATGGCCGGGGGGGACACGTCCGCGACCGCCATGACTGTGCCCGACATCTCCCGCGGATCGAGCTGGTTCATCACGGTCTGGACCGTATGCACGGAACTCATCTCGTCGCCATGCACGCCACTGACCAGAATGACGCGCTTGCCCGGCTTTGTCCCCTTGGCGACCGTCACCGACACATACCAGTGCTGTCCAGAAGGCATCTGCACGCCTTGAAAATACAAAAGGTGCTTCTTGCCGGGTTCCAAAGTGTTGACGTCGAGCGCGCTGACAACCTTTTTCCCCTGGATTGTGTCGCCGGTATAGACCGTTCCGGATGCCGGACCGGCAGAGGTTGTCGCTGCACCCTGAGCATTTGCAACCCCAGCGGTAATGGCGAGGGCAGCCGATGCGCCGGCCGTTGTAATTGATGCGATCATGAAGTCGCGGCGATCGAGGCGTTCTTCTGGCCCATTTGACATGACGGAGATCCTCACTGTGTGAACCTCGCGAGCTTGCTATTTTGCCGGATCTTTCGGCAAGGCCCCGTAGAGTGCATTAGGGTTGAAATGACGTTTTTGACCCTGCGGACATCAGCCGCCCATTTCGGCCGCATTGGGAGCGAACTGTAGGCTACCAACCGAACAAGACCTTATTTCTTCCATAGTAGAAGCTCTTGCGGTCTGTGAGCGGCGTTCGGGACCGCGATCGGCTGGCGCTTCTGAAAATATCTCAGAAGTGCGCCGCAGGCGGCTGCAGCAGCAACGTGCTTGAGCGTATGCCCGCTCAGAATCGCGCCGGCAGAATAGATCGCGCTATCGTAAAACTCGAACAGCTTCGCAAGTCCATAGAGTATAGCGGCGATAAGCCAGTAAATTGTGCCGCTGAATCTCGGCGCGAACAAAAGGAAGATGAATGGCAGCGCGAGGCACGGAAAGAATTGCACCCAGGCGTAGAGCCGTAAATCACCAGTCCAGCGCCACAACAGCAGACTAAACACACCGATTGCAGTCATCGGCCAAAGTAAAAAAGCTCCCGCTCTTTGATCCACACGCTCCTCGACCACTATGGCAAAGATAGCCATAAAGCCGATTGCCATAGGGAGCCGGTCCCAGAACAGGGTCTGATCACTTGGTTCGACGTGATAGTAGGCTGACCCGAAACCGGTCAGAAAAATGCCGAGGAAGAGCAGCATGGTTGCCTGAGAACGACCGAATTGCCATAGCCCTACCGCACCTATGCCGATGAAAGGAATGTTCGAGATTACATTCCAGAAATTGGGTATGCCGAACAGCATGCGCTGATCTGCGAAGTCGTGATAATTCTGATTCTGAGCAATTGGCGGCAGCAAAAATAGTCCGAGGAGCGACGCAAGCATAAGGACGAGAAGACCAAGGATGCGGCGACTATTTATCATGCTGACTTGCATCATTTGGGCAGTGCAGCGGAAACCGCTGTCTACGGTCTGCAACGTGCACCACTACTCTTTCGCTGTTTGTGTTCACTCATGAGTAATCGTCGGCAATGATGCGCGGATACGTTGCGAAAATTCCGGCTCCGGGGCGCCGTCGGCCGCCTGTGCGGCCTGATTGATCAGCGAGCGGCGCCGCAGTTCGTCGAACGGCAGCGTCGTGTCCATCCGCCCTGAGTGGTAGAGGTAGCTGTCGATAAGCCCGTTGAAGAGATGGCGGATGTCGAACCGCCCCTGCCGCCCGGCGGCATTCGCGTAACGAATGATATTGATGGTGCAGCTGTTTGTCAGCAAATTGTAGAATTCCGGCTGATCGGCGAGTTGGTTGATCCGCGCCAGATAGACAAGCAACAGCTGGCGGGTGTCAGCGAGTGAGGTATTGAGCTGATAGAGGTACACGGGCTCCCCGCGGTGAATGGCGCGCACACCCACGAGGTCACGCTCCTCGCCAACCACGTAAATCAACTCGAATTGCTTGAACATGGAGGCGACCGGCTCGAAACCGCGGCCGACCTCCGGCCTCGTTTCGATCGAGATGCTCAATGGTGCGGCGTTGTCGAAGATGAAACTCACGAACGTATGCGCCACCGGCCCTTCCATAAAGTAGGACACGAAAAAGTCCAAGCCGGTCAGGTGTGAGAGATCAACCTCACGTTCTTCATAATGCACCGTGAAATCGTTGCGGCTGCGGTAGTCGAAGTTGCGGACGCCCGTTATGCGCACATGATCGCCGTTGATGAACGCGCGCGGCATCGCGGTAACCTCCGGGCGCCAGTTACGATCGTGCGATGGAGTGATGGTGAGCCACCAGGCAAAGACTCCGAGCACCAGCGCGATTACCACTGCCGGCATGCGCCGCTGGCGCGACAGCCAGAAGGCCCAGATCGCGAACGCCGCAAACGCCACAGCCAGTCCCAACCGCAGCGCGGGCCACGGCAGATTCGAAAAATAAATAGCCAGCGTGGTCCATGTCACGACGATAATCTGGACCAGAAACCTTAATCCCGCGATCAGCCAGCTGAGCAACTTTGACATGAGGCGCCCAGATTAAACGAGTGAACTTTTTTGTTGAATGTGAACTCGACCGCCGCGTCCTCCAGCGGCCCACAACCCCGCTATCGCGGGGGCGGATGTAGTCCCAGAATCCGCCGCGCATCGTTTGGCGTCGCGACGTGATCGCCCAACACTTCGATGATCCTTGCCGCCTTCTCGACCAGCGCCGCGTTGCTTGGCGCCATCTTGCCCTTTTCCAGATAGATGTTGTCCTCGAGCCCGACGCGCGGGTGGCCACCGAGCAGCACGGTCTGCGCCACCATGGGGAATTGATGCAGCGAGATGCCGAAGGCGAACCATGGCGCGTCCGGCGGCAACAGGTTGCGCATATAGGTCATGGCCTCGGGCGTCGCCGGCTGGCCCCAAGAGATGCCGAGGCAGATCTGGAACATGCCCGGCGGCTTGACGAAGCCGTTCTCGATGAAGCGCTTGGCGAGAAGGAGATGCCCGGTCTCGAACACTTCGAGCTCGGGCGTCACGCCGGCGGCCGTGATCGCCGCAGCCATCGCCTGCAGGTGCTTTGGCGTATTGACGAAGACGCGGTCGCCCATGTTGAGGCTGCCCATGTCGAGGCTGCAAATGTCCGGCTTGAGTTCGACCACGTGGCGCACGCGATCTTCCGGCGATCGGAGCACACTGTCGGGCCCGGGTTTAGTCGGGTCGCTTTCGTCGTGGCTAAAGCGCGCGCCCGGCCCGGTGGTGAGGTTGATGAGCACGTCGGTGCCGCTTGCCCTGATGCGCTCGACCACCTCGCGATAAAGCGCATTATCCATGCTCGGCTTGGTGGTCTGCGGATTGCGCACGTGGATGTGCACGATGGCGGCGCCGGCCTTGGCGGCATCGATCGAGGAGCGAGCGATCTGTTCCGGCGTCACCGGCACCGCCGGGTTGCGGCCGGGCGTGTCGGCCGATCCGGTCACCGCGCAGGAGATGATGACTTTGCGTTGCATGGTGGGCGGGTTATAGCCCGCCCGGACGACGGAGGACAGAGGACGGACGACAGATCGCAGCGTCGAGGCTTGCGCCAATCCGTCCTCTGTCGTCCGTCCTCTGTCGTCTGAAACGGCAACGACCACGAGCGAGAGGCGCGCGTTCATCCGGCGTCGCCTGATCGTCGTGGCCGTCAGGGCGATGGGGGCTTACTCTCACAGACCATCGCCGGTAACAATTGAACTCTAGCAGAGCCCGGTGACAGCCATATGACTCCAAAATCAGGCCATATCCGCATCGGTATCGGCGGCTGGACGTTCGAGCCGTGGCGCGGCGTGTTTTATCCGAAGGGTCTGCCGCACGCGAAGGAACTCAGCTACGCCGCCGAACGGCTGACCTCGATCGAGGTCAACGGCACGTTCTACCGCTCGCAAACGCCGGCGACGTTCCGCAAATGGGCGGGCGAGGTGCCGCAAAATTTCGTGTTCGCGCTCAAGGGCCCGCGCTTTGCCGTCAACCGGCGGGTACTGAAAGAAGCGGGCGACTCCATCAAGCGCTTCCTCGAGTCCGGCATCACCGAGCTTGGCGACCATCTCGGCCCCCTGCTCTGGCAATTCGCGCCCACGAAAAAATTCGACGCCGCCGATTTTGGCGGCTTCCTCGACCTGTTGCCGGACAAACTCGACGGCCGCGCGCTGCGTCACGTCATCGAAGTTCGCCACGACAGTTTTTGCACGGCCGAATTTTTGGCGCTGCTGCGCGAGCACAAAATGCCGGTCGTATTCACCGACCACGCCGAGTATCCCAACATTGCCGACATCACCGGCGACTTCGTCTATGCCCGCCTGCAACGCGGCAA